>ERZ773113.26-NODE-26-length-69844-cov-7.284730_pt1 | contig 69844 bp, 65 predicted proteins | sample MGYA00580565_ERZ773113 | MGnify/ENA primary metagenome ERZ773113 (study PRJEB29015, sample SAMEA2737827) | human gut metagenome | biome: human gut; feature: human-associated habitat; material: faeces | place: China | collected 2012 ...
TGTCCGTACGAAGTCCCTCTACAAAGCAGCGTATCACACCATAGCCGATCATGTAGAACGGAAGCAGATGAATGATGGCTTGGCAGAGCGTAAACCCAAGCCCAAGACTTCGGCGGCTGTCGCCAATCGGATGCGTTCATTGGATGGAGACGAGGACAGGCACACAAGAATATGCTCTTTTGGAAGTTCGCTTCCTTTGTTTTGCACATTTTCACAACCCCTCTTAAACGATATTATAGCACCAAGATGTGAAGGCTTCAACTGCGCCCAATCGGATTCGTTGTCCGGAAATGAAATTTGCTCTGAATCATAGATCACGATTTCTACATGGGCATGACTGCTGCGAAACCGGGAAAGCGTTTCCTCAAGTTCGTCAGGAGAAATATTTCCGACCAGATGCACGCACGGCTCAGGCTGCTGTTGTTCGGGCGCTTCCTCGATTCGCTTCTGATTTTCATCCAGAAAGCGATCCAGCCGCTTCATCAAAAACCAGCCGAACAGGAACATTAACGCTGTCCCAGCGATCAAAACGACATCTTCCACATACCCTCACCGTCCGTTCAGATTCGGAAACACTTTTGCAGCGCTTTGTATTCGCCCAACGCTAAAATCGTCATTTCCCCGGACAGCACCGTATCCGGTGTAATTGATACGTCGGTTTTTCCCGAATGCTTGATGCCAAGAATGTTGATTCCAAACTTGCTGCGGATATTCAGTTCGCCAATGCTTTTCCCGACCCAGCCTTCTGGTACTTCCACCTCAAAAATGGCGTGCTGCTCGTCGAACTCTATGTAGTCGAAGATATGGTCGGCGGTGTATCGGATCGCTGCCCATTTTGCCACCTGTTTTTCCGGGTAGACTACATGGTCTGCACCGTTGCGAAGCAGAAACTTTGCCTGCACATCACGCTCGGCACGCGATACCACGCGCTTTGCACCCAGCTCCTTCAGCAGCGAGGTGGTTTCCAGCGAGTTCTGAAAATTACCGCTGATGGTCACGATGCAGACGTCAAAATTTCCGATGCCAAGAGAGCGAAGAAACTCCGCGTTTGTACTGTCGCCAATTTGTGCGTTGGTGACATATGGTAGCACATCACTGATTCGCTCCTCGTTTGTATCGACTGCCATGACCTGATGCCCCAGCTGATAAAGCTGTACTGCGATATGCCGTCCGAAGCGGCCTGTGCCAATCAATAGAATGTTTTTCATGTGAAAAGGCTCCTTATCCAATCGTAATTTTTTCCTGCGGCAGCCTTGCATTCCCCGCTTTTTTGCTGGAAAGTGCCGCATAAATGAGGGTAAGACCGCCGACTCTGCCCAGATACATGAGCAAGATCAGCACCATTTGCGATGGAATGCGCAGCTGCGGTGTAATACCAAGTGTCAATCCCACAGTCCCGACCGCCGATGCCGTTTCATACAGGCAGGCAGACAGCGGAAGATGCTCGTATGCGCTGATAAAGACCGCACCGCCAAAGAACATGGCAAGGTACATCGTCAGAATGGTCGCGGCGGTCTTGACGGCGCTGCAATCGACTCTGCGTCCGAAAAATTGGGCACTATCGCGCTGGCGGAAGGTCGCAGTGGCATTGGCAATCAAGACCGCCAGCGTTGTTGTTTTCATGCCGCCTGCTGTAGAACCCGGAGAACCGCCGATGAGCATCAAAAGGATCATCACGCCCTGCGACGCACCGGACATCGCGGATAGATTTACCGTGTTGAAGCCCGCTGTCCTCGGCGTGACGGACTGAAAAAAGGATGCCAGCAACCGGTTTTCAGCGGGAAGCGCGGAAAAGTCTGAAAAGAAGAAAAACACAGCAGGCAGAAAAATCAAAAGACCTGTCGTGACGAGAATCACCTTGCTCTGCATTCGGTAGCGATGAAACCGCCACTTGTTTTCAAAGATATCATCCCACGTCAGAAATCCAATGCCGCCAATCACGATCAACAGCATAATCGTGATATTGATTACCGGGCTGTCCGCGTAGCCGGTAAGAGATGGATAGCGGTTGCTTTCTGTCCCAAGAATATCAAACCCGGCGTTGCAAAAAGCAGATATGGAATGAAATATCGCCATCCAGACGCCGCGCCCTCCATAGTCACGGCAGAACACCGGCAGCACGGCAAGCGCCCCCAGCAGCTCAATCAGAAACGTCCCTCGCAGGATGAAGCGTGTCAGGCGGACGATTCCGCCGACCTTTGGTGCTGAAATTGCATCCTGCATGGTGCTGCGCTGCATCAGAGAGATTCTTCGCCCGGACAGCAGTGCAAACGACGCTGCTACGGTTACGACACCAAGACCACCAATTTGGATCAGCGCCAGAATAACCGCCTGCCCAAAGGTTGACCAGTAGCTGCCTGTATCCTGCACCACAAGCCCTGTCACGCAGACGGCAGAGGTTGCTGTAAACAGCGTTTCATTGAATGGAGTTACATTCCCTCCAGTCGTGGAGATCGGCAGCATCAGCAGCAGCGCTCCGAGCAGAATGACCCCGGCAAAACCTAATATGATAATTTGAAAAGACGAAAGGCGGCGCTTTCGACGAATGATCTCTTCCGGCATAAAGGCAGCTCCTTATTTCTGTGGTGGTTATATTATACAGCCGGAGATTTTAAGAGCGGATAAGGGACATTTGCGACGTATTAAGATTGAATAAAGATGAGGAGATTGCTTGTGCAGATTGGGCAAGGCGAAAGTCTTGTCCATTTTTTTGTGTCCGGCTTTGCCAACTCGCCCAAGTCAGGCCGTAGTAGTGGTGAAGAGAGGGTAAGACGGTTTATTTCAATCGTTTTTTGCAGAACTGGCCAAAAAGCGCTGCCAAAAAGCGCTTTTGAAATTGTAGTAAGGGTAGGGAGAAAGAAAAACACTCTGGTCGAATGTTGCTAATGGTAACGCCAATGTTACCGTTGGTATGTCGCAATCCCATCGCTGCCGCGATACCGTAAAAACAGAAAGAGTTGCAGCGACGAACGGCGGGCGACGGCAGCTTATTCACAAAGTGTTTACAAATACACACCCTGCTTTTTGCTGAAAAAATGTCCGTTGTAAAGTGAAAGGAGGTTTGGAGCAGCAGAGAGCAAGATTCTACCGAGGTGCCAGTTTTCGCATGCCATTTCTTGCGGATTCCCCATTTGATGCTATAATGAATGAAATAATCGAGAATTTGCGCATCGAAAAAGGAGCGTTCGCATGAGAAGATTTTGGAGCTTTTATCAAAACGAGTCTTATCAGGTGGGCTGCAGCGGCAGAACGGTTTATATATATGATAAAGCAGGAAATGAGCTTGCGAAATTCCGCGATATTCCCTATGCGTATACAGCCGCTTTTATGCCGGGAAAGAATATCATCGCCGTGAAGTCCACAGAAGGGCGCCTGGGGTTTTATGATCTGGACTCCCTCTGTCTGCTAAAACGGATCACGATCACCAGGATTGGCGCACAGGATGAAGGATTTTGCTTTTCGCCCGACGGTAGCTTTTTTTACAATATCGAGAAGCCCATCACTTCTTTAAGAACTCAGCTTGGGGTTTATGAGACAAACACCTTCACAAAAGTAAGCACACTGTTTGCTGAAGATGTGCGAACCGTACTAAGACATCTGGAGTTTGACGAGAAAACCGGCACGTGCTATCTGTTGGGCTATGTGCGTAATGATATGGGGGTGCGTGATCGTGACTTCATTGCGATTTTTAATACAGAGAGCCAGACCCTTCAAGACATCCATTTCATCAGCCAAAAGCAATATGATTATCTGGCAATATACAAACATTGGGAATTGAGCGGGTTCACAGAAAAGACTCTCGAATGGTGTTTCTGTGACCTTGATGAAAAGTTAAGCCTAAAAGAGGTATATGAAGCGGCTGGCAGCTGATTCCCCTCCCGGAGAGGAACGAGAATCCCGCTTCCATCGTTGTGAAACTGTGAATGGAAGTGAGCCTTCGCAGCCACCGGCAGGCATCCGAAGATGCCTGCCGGTGTTCTTTTGCGCTTCCCTTTTAGATGCCGACATTGCGGGATTGCAGGCCAAACACATGTATGCTATAATAAAAAAACCGTTGATACCGTTGATTTTTGTCCGCGCGGCGCGTCCGCCGGCTGCGGCAAACGAAATGATGCTTAGAAAGGACCTTTGATGATGAAACCGAAATTTGACGGCTATGCGGCGCAGTATGACGCCTGGTTTATGGAAAACGACAACCTGTTTCAGAGCGAGCTGCGTCTGTTTCAGACCGCACTCGGCGACATTGCCGACAAGCGCGTGCTCTCCGTCGGCTGCGGCAGCGGCCTGTTCGAGAGCATGATCGACTGCAGCGGCATCGAGGGCATCGAGCCCTCGCACGACATGGGTGCGATCGCGCAAAAGCGCGGCGTGAACGTGATCGCGTTCGGCGCGATTGAGGACGCCGAGCTGGAGGAAAATGCCTACGACGTGATCTATCTCAACGGCAGCTCCAGCTATATGGAGGATCTGACGCGCGCATTCAATGTCTGCAAAAAGGCGCTCAAGCCGAACGGCAAGTTCATTTCGCTGGATGTGCCCAAGGAGAGCGCGTTCGGCTTCATGTATCTGCTGGCAAAAGAGGCCGGCACGTTCGACCACCCGTCGCTCAGCGGTGTTATGCCCAAGCTGCCGTACCCGCTCGAACTGTGCTGCGCGGGCGTGTGGCACTCCACTGAGGAGAAGATCGACGCGCTCAAGGCACTCGGCTTCCACGATTTTGACTTTTATCAGACGCTGCTGCGCAACCCCATGTACACCAACGAGGTCGTGGAGGACGTCGTGCCCGGCTACCAGAGCGGCGGCTATGTCGCCATCATTGCGCACAAATGAGCGGGCATAACGGCACAAAGCTCTCGCAGCGGCTCCATGCGTGTGTGCAGGACATCTGGCCGCGGTACCTCTCCCACCCGTTCGTGATGCAGATGGCGGACGGCACGCTGCCGATGGAAAAATTTCGCTACTATATGCTGCAGGACTATCTCTACCTCAAGGACTACGTGAAGATCTTTGCGGCCATCATCCAGAAGGCCGATGATTTCGAGCAGATCCGCTTTCTGAGCGGAGAGTTGGCGAACACGATCGGCGAGACGTTCCGCACGCACCTGCCGTACATGCAGCGCCTCGGCGTCACGGAAGACGAGATCCGCCGCGCGCGCCCGCACATCGACAACAGCGCCTACAGCCACTACATGCTCTGCGAGGCGCAGGCCGGGGACGTGCTGACCGGACTCGTGACGCTCTTAAACTGCTCATGGAGCTATGCCTACATCGCGCAGGAGATGGCGGCGCGCTATCCGGACGCGCTTCAAAACGAACACTACGGCGCGTGGTTCGCGGGCTACGTTTCGGAGGAGTACCGCCAGACGAATCAGGCGCTCATCGACCGGATCGACGCGCTCGGCGCGGACATCGACGAGCAGACGACACAGCATCTGTGCGAGATCTTCCAAACGTGCTGCCTGTTTGACCTGCGCTTCTGGGACATGGTCTACGCCATGGGAGAAACCTGATGCGCCCGCAAAACAGCCGCTTTTCCCTTGCGAGGTGACACCATGAAAGCCGAACGCAACAAGACCATAGACTTTCTGCCGGAGGACGCGCCGGAGTATCTCGCGCGCTGCCTGCGCGTGACGGAGGACGTGCCGCTCGACGCCGTGTGTGGCCGCACCATCTGCGGCGACACGTTTCAGGTCGCGCCGCACCTGCCGCGCGACTTTGCAGACCTCCTGATCGTCGACCCGCCGTACAACCTGACCAAGGACTTTTCCGGCGGCGGCTTCCGGCGCACGACGGACGCAAACTACGCCGCCTTTACGCGCGCATGGATCGAGCTGCTGCTGCCGCTGCTCAAGCCGGACGCCTCAGTCTACGTCTGCTGCGACTGGCGCTCGAGCCCTGTCATCGGCATGACGCTCAAGGACTATTTCCGGCTGCAGAACCGCATCACCTGGCAGCGGGAAAAGGGCCGCGGCGCGCAGCGCAACTGGAAAAACGGCATGGAGGACATCTGGTTCGCCACCCGCACGGACGATTACACGTTCCATGTCGATGCCGTGAAGGTGCGCCGCCGCGTGCGCGCGCCCTACCGCGCCGACGGCCGGCCGAAGGACTGGGAGGAGACGCCGGACGGCAAATTCCGCAACACGTGCCCGTCAAACTTCTGGGACGATATCTCCGTGCCCTACTGGTCCATGCCGGAAAACACCGCCCACCCGACGCAAAAGCCCGAAAAGCTGCTGGCCAAGCTCATCCTCGCAAGCTCCGACCCCGGCGGCATCGTGCTCGACCCCTTCGCCGGCTCCGGCTCTACGGCCGTGACGGCGAAGAAACTCGGCCGCCGCTTCGTCGCCATCGAGCGCAGCGAGCAGTACTGCGCCTGGGCCGAAAAGCGGCTGGAGCTGGCGGAGACAAACCCCGCCATCCAGGGCTACGCCGACGGCGTGTTCTGGGAGCGCAACGCCGGCCGCCTGCCGCGCTGAGCAAACTGCATATGCCCCGGCGCCCGGCTGACACCGGGCGCCGGTTTTGCTTGTCGGATATTTGACGTTTCTTGACAAGCGTCCAAAACAGTGTTACAACGGAAACCGCTTGTGCAAGTACGAAACAAAGTATGAAACGAGGCTAAAGGCGCAGATCTGTACATTGCGGTCACGACGCTGCTGTTTTCCAGCATGGAGGTCGCGCTGAAGCTGATCTCCGGACAGTTCAACCCTATCCAGCTCAATTTCAGCCGGTTTCTCGTCGGCGGGCTGGTGCTCATTCCTTTCGCCGTGCGCGAACTGAAAAAGCGCGGCCGGAAGCTTGACGGCAAAGCGCTCGGCTCGTTTGCCCTGCTGGGCCTGATGGGCATCGCGGTAAGTATGTCGCTGTATCAGCTATCCGTCACGCGCATCCAGGCTTCGGTCGTCGGCGTGCTGTTTTCCAGCAACCCCGTGTTCGTGACGCTGTTCGCCTTCCTGCTCCTGCACGAGACGATCTCGAAAAACCAGATTGCGGGCCTCGTGCTGGACGTGGCGGGCATCGTGCTCATCATCCAGCCGTGGCACCTGCGGCTCGATGCGCTCGGTGTGGTGTACGTCCTGCTGGCGACGCTGCTGTTCGCGCTCTACGGCGTGTGCGGCAAGCGCCAGTGCGCGCGCTTCGGCGGCATCGTCGTGACGTGCTTCGGCTTTCTGTTCGGCGCGGCCGAGATGATCGCGATCGCCGGTTTGACACACATTCCGGCCCTCTCTGCCGGCCTGACGGCCGCCGGTCTGGACACGTTTGCGAGCATCCCCTTCTTCACCGGCTACACGCTGACCAACCTCCCGATCGTGCTCTTCATCTACGTCGGCGTGACCGGCATCGGCTTCACATGCTACTTCCTGTCGATGGAGGTCACGAGTGCGCAGACAACGTCGCTCGTGTTCTTCTTCAAGCCCGCGCTCGCGCCGCTGCTGGCGTTTCTGCTGCTGCACGAGGCCATCCCGAGCAATATGCTCGCCGGTATCGCGTGCATCCTCTGCGGCAGTCTGGTGTCCATCCTCCCCGGCCTGCTCGCACAGCGAAGGGCCGCTGCGCTTCCGTTCGCGGAAGACACGGTCAAGGAAGAAATCGAAATCTGAATCTGCAATCTTTGCGCCCGCAGCGATCGCTGCGGGCGGTTTTTGTTTTTTTGCAAAATTGGGCTTGACATCCCGCACACATTGTGCTATTGTCTTAATCGCTTAATACAGCGATACATAATTTCGACAGGAGGCGGCATCATGAACTGGAACATCCGCAACGACGCGCCTGTCTACACGCAGCTCGTGGACCAGATCGCCCGCGCGATCATTCTCGGGCAGTTTCCGCCCGGGAGCAAGCTGCCGTCGGTGCGCGACTTCGCGTCCGACGCCGGCGTGAATCCGAACACGATGCAGCGCGCGCTCGCCGAGCTCGAGCGTCTGGAGCTGATCCGGACGCAGCGCACGGCCGGCCGCACCGTGACAGAGGATCTGGCGCGCATCGACCGGGAAAAGCGGCGGCTGGCGCAGGCCGGCATCGACGCATTCTGGCAGGCGCTGGCGCAGCTCGGCTATGACCGGGCGCAGGCGCTCGAGCTGCTGCAGCAGGATCTGCGGCAGGCAAAGGAGGAAATGTAACATGGCAATTCTCGAATGTAAGGGCCTGTGCAAGAGCTACGGCGCGGAGCCGGCGCTCGACCGCGTGGACCTCTCGGTCGAGCCGGGACACATCGTCGGCCTGCTCGGCCCGAACGGCAGCGGCAAAAGCACGCTCATTAAGCTGGCCAACGGACTGCTCACGCCGGACGCCGGGGAAATTCTCATCGACGGCAAGGCGCCGTGCAGGGAAACGAAGAAGATCGTGTCCTATCTGCCGGAGCGCACCTATTTTGCCGACTGGATGACGGCGCTGCAGCTGCTGGCGTTCTTCGGCGATTTCTACGATGATTTTGACCGCGACGCGGCCGTGCAGATGATGCAGCGGCTCGGCATCCAGCCCAAGCAGCAGATCAAGCAGATGTCGAAGGGCACGCGCGAAAAGGTGCAGCTCATCCTCGTCATGAGCCGCAAGGCGAAGCTCTACCTGCTCGACGAGCCGATCGGCGGCGTCGACCCTGCGACGCGCGATTTCATTCTCAACACCATTATCAGCAACTACAACCCCGAGGCCGCCGTCGTCATCTCCACGCACCTGATCGCGGACGTGGAGAACATCCTCGACGACGTGGCGTTTCTCAACCGCGGCCATCTGCTGCTGCAGTCGTCGGCCGACGAGCTGCGCGCCAGGGAGGGCAAATCGGTGGACGCTGTGTTTCGGGAGGTATTCAGATGCTAGGAAAACTCTTAAAGCAGGATTTTCGCGCGACAGCGCGCATCATGCTGCCGCTGTATGCGGCCGTGCCGGTGCTCGGCCTGTTCACGAACCTGATCACCCGCCTGTGTGAAAACCAGAACGGCTTTCTGATCCGCACCATCGGCGCGCTCGTGTCGTTCGTGTTTTCACTCTCACTCATCGCCGCCGTCGTGACGACGGTCGTGCTCATGATCCTGCGGTTTTACCGCAACCTGATGACGGACGAGGGCTACCTGATGTTCACGCTGCCGGTCTCGACGACGGAGCTGATCTTCTCGAAGCTGATCGTCTCTATCGTGTGGTTTCTCGGCACGTTCGCGGTCGACGCGCTCGGCCTGCTGCTGTCCGGCACGCTCGGCGGCTACGAGGATATCGTCCGGTTTCGGTTTGCCTTTACCTTCGGCGCACCGTACAGTATGCCGACGATCACGCAGGCGCAGGCCGGCTGGCTCACCGTCGGCGTGGTCGTGCTGGTGGTTTTGTGCGGCCTTGCCCTGTGCCTGATGACCTACGCCGCCATGGCGATTGGTCAGAGTTTCAAGAAAAACAAGGGACTCATGTCCGTCGTGTTCTTCTTTGTGCTCTGGATCGGCACGCGCCTCGTGCTGGCGCTGATCTTCGGCGCGTTCTACGGGTCGGCCAGCGCGGCCGTCAACACGATGACCGTGCTGCAGGCGCTCTGGACCGTGCTCGGCTGCGCGTGTGTGGGCGCGCTGGCGTTTTGCGCGGGCTTTTTCTTCCTCACGCACGGCATGCTGCGCAAGCACCTGAACCTGCAGTAAAAGGGCAAAAAAACACCCGGTATTGGCGCGCCAATACCGGGTGTTTGCTTTACGGATCAACAGGAGAGAATTACTTGGTGCCGAAGATGCGGTCGCCGGCGTCGCCCAGACCGGGGACGATGTAGCCGTGCTCGTTGAGATGATCGTCGAGCGCTGCGACGTAGATGTCCACATCCGGATGCTCTTTCTGCATCACGGCCACGCCCTCGGGGGCGCCGATGATGCACATGAGCTTGATGTGCTTGCAGCCGACTTCTTTCATGAACTGCACCGCGGCGGACGCGCTGCCGCCGGTGGCGAGCATGGGATCGACGATGATGACGTCGCGCTCGGCAATGTCGGGCGGCATCTTGAAGTAATACTTCACGGGCTCAAGCGTCTGCGGGTCGCGGAACAGGCCGATGTGGCCGACCTTGACGTTCGGCATCATGGTGACCATGCCGTCGACCATGCCGAGACCGGCGCGGAGGATCGGCACGATGGCCAGCTTCTTGCCGGCGATGTGCTTGCAGTGCGCCGTGGCGACCGGGGTCTCCACATCGATCTCCTCGAGCGGGAGGTCACGCGTAGCCTCAAAGCACATCAGCATGGCGATCTCGGAAATCAGCTCCCGGAACTCCTTGACGCTGGTGTTCTTGTCGCGCAGGATCGAGAGCTTGTGCTGGATCAGCGGGTGGTCAAAAACGTGAACTTTACTCATCTCGTCGTCTCCTTTGTTGATTCAATTTTTCATTCTTGCGCCGCCTGAGCAGCCAGCCGTGCCTGGCGTTCCCGCTCGGCCTGCGACAGGCGCAGATAGACCGGGAGCAGTTCCTCCGCCGGGGCCGGCGTCTGCCCGAAGGCGGCCATGGCCACGCCCCACGCGCTCTGGCTGACCAGATTGCCCGGCGCCAGCACCGCAGGGATACCCATGTCCAAACATGTATTATAACACAACTGTGCGCCGTCGCCAACCAGAAAAGCGGATTTCTGCATTTTTCCCAGTTCTTCGCCCAGCTCCGCGAGCGAAATCGCACGGTCTCCACAAAGCCGCACCGGTTTTCCGCCCCGGATCTCGAACAGGGCGTTGTAGATCTGGCTGCGGCGGGCATCCATGGCCGCGCACACGAGCGCGCCCTCCCCCGCCGCGAGACCGTGATACGCCATGGCCTCGAGCGTCGACACGCCGATGGCGGGCTTCTGCGCGCCCCAGGCAAGCCCCTTGGCCGTGGACACGCCGATGCGCACGCCGGTGAACGAGCCCGGCCCGCGCGCAACGGCGATGGCGTCGACGTCCGCAAGCCTGGTATCGGTATTTTTCAGCATCTGCTCCGCCATCGGCAGCAGCGTGCAGCTGTGCGTCAGGCCGCTGCACTGCTGGCTCTGGGCAATGAGCACTCCATCGCGGCACAGGGCGACCGACGCCGCCTTGGCCGAGGACTCCAGTGCGAGGATCAGCATGATGTCCCGCTCCCTTCCGTGATCGTGATGCGCCGGGTCGTCGGGCCGAGTTTTTCAAACCGGACCACGACCTCGTCGCCGTAAAAAGCGTCCTCCACGTTCTCGCTCCACTCAACGGCGCAGACGGAACCGCGGTTGACATAATCCTCCCAGCCAATGTCGAACAGCTCGTCGGCACTGCCGAGACGGTACATATCAAAATGGATCAGCTCGCGGGGCCCTTCATATTCGTTCACGATCGTGAACGTCGGGCTCGAGACGCGGCACGTCAGCCCCATGCCGCGGGCCATGCCGCGCACAAAGGCGGTCTTTCCGCTGCCGAGCTCGCCGTACATGGCCACGACCTTGCCGTCCGGCAGGGCGCGCGCAAAGTCCGCGCCGGCCTGTTCGGTCTCCGCTTCGCTGTGGGTCAGATATTCCTGCATGATATCCCTCCGATTCTGAAGAAGTATTATAGCACGGTTTCGGCCGTTGCGTAAAGTCGTTTTGTGTGATATAATAAGCGCCGATTTCAAAACGCCGCCGCGGCGGAAAGGAGGCCATTATGAAAAAAGCCATGTCCTACGCAAAGGAGTTTTTTCACCGGGCGGATATTTTCCTGCTCGTGATGGGCCTCATCTGCGCCATTTTCGGCATCGTCGTCATCTCGAGCGCCACGGCGTCGTACCACTCGGCCAAGTATGTCATCGTGCAGAGCGCGTCGCTCATCCTCGGCGTTTTCGCGTTCGTGGTCATGACCGTGCTGGACGTGGATGTGCTGGCCGACAAGTGGCAGATCCTGTGCGCGTTCAACGTGGTCTTTCTGCTGCTGCTGATCCCCTTCGGCGTGAGCGACAACACCGGCAACACCGGCTGGCTGCGCTTTTTCGGCATCGGCATCCAGCCGACGGAGGTCGTCAAGCTCACGTTCATCATCATTCTGGCAAAGCAGATCAGCTACTTGAAAGAATACCACGACCTCAACTCCGTGTGGTCGGTCGCGCAGCTGGCGGGCCATTTCGTGCTGCTGTTCGGGCTGATCCTCGTCGTGTCGTCTGACCTCGGCTCGGCGCTGATCTTTTTCTCCATCTTCCTCGTGATGCTCTTTGCCGCGGGCTTTGCGCTGCACTGGTTTGCGATCGGCTTCGCGGCCATCGCCGCGATGATCCCGCTGCTGTGGAAATTCGTGCTGCACGACTATCAGAAAAACCGCATCCTCGCGCCGTATGACTCCAGCATCGACCCGACGAACACCGGCATCAACTGGCAGCCGCACCAGAGCAAGATCGCGCTCGCTTCCGGCCAGTGGACCGGCGCGGGCCTCGGCCACGGCACGCAGAGCCAGTCCAACGCCCTCGCCGGCAAGCACACAGACTTTATCTATGCCGTCATCGGCGAGGAGCTCGGCATGATCGCCTGCATCCTCGTCATCGTGCTGCTGCTGATCATCATCATCCGCTGCGTCATGGTCGGCATCCGCTCGGGCAGCAACATGGGCTCGCTCGTGTGCTTCGGCGTGGCCGCGTTTTTAACGTTCCAGACGTTTGAGAACATCGGCATGTGCATCGGCATCACGCCCGTCATCGGCATCACGCTGCCGTTTTTCAGCTACGGCGGCTCTTCCCTGTTCACAACGTTTGCCGCGCTCGGCATGGTATCGGGCATCCACTTCCGACCAAGGCCCAAGCGAAACAGCATCTATTACTGACGCACCGCGCCCCCGCAGGCTTCCCGGGAAACCTGCGGGGGTGTTTTTTGCGGGCATACAGAAAGCACCCGGCCGAATGGACGGGTGCTTTCCGCAAAACATAGAAGGGGGAAGAGAAGCAGCAGGGTGGTATCAGCCGCCGTGACAGGCGGCGCAGTCATGCTCTGCAAAGAGCGCGGCGTCGTAGGCGATGCCGTTTTTGTCGTAGTAGTCCTTCACGGCCGCCTTGACCGCCTCCTCCGCGAGCACGGAGCAGTGGATCTTCTGGGCCGGCAGGCCGTCGAGCGCTTCCACGACCGCCTTGTTGGACAGTGCCAGCGCCTCCGAGATGGGCTTGCCTTTGATCATCTCGGTCGCCATCGACGAGGACGCGATCGCGCTGCCGCAGCCGAACGTGTTGAACTTCACGTCCGAGATGATGCCGTCGTTTACCTTGATATACATCCGCATGATGTCGCCGCACTTGGCGTTGCCGACTTCACCGATGCCGTCGGCGTCGGGCATCTTGCCAACGTTGCGGGGGTTTTCAAAATGGTCCATGACCTTTTCGCTGTACAGTGCCATAGGAAAGCCTCCTTTATATCTATATTGTGTCAAATCAGGTGCGGGCGCGCGCCGGTCTCCAGCTCGTCCCACACCGGGGAGATGCTGCGCAGGTAGGCGACCACCTGCCGGACATTGTCCACGATGTACGCCATTTCCTCGTCCGTGTTATATTCGCCCACGGACAGACGCAGCGACCCGTGCGCCACCTCGTGCGGCAGGCCGATGGCCAGCAGCACATGGCTGGGGTCGAGCGAGCCGGACGTGCAGGCGCTGCCGGATGAAGCGGCGATGCCCTTGCGGTCGAGCAGGAGCAGCAGCGACTCGCCCTCGATGCCCTCGAAGCAGAAGTTCACCGTGCCGGGCACACGCCGGTCGCGGTCACCGTTGAGCCGGGCGTGCTCGATGGTCGAGAGGCCGGCGATGAGCGTCTCGCGCAGGCGCGTGACTTTCTCCGTGTTCTCGGCCATGTGGTCGACCGCCTCGCGCAGCGCTGCGGCCATGCCGGCGATAGCCGGAGTGTTCTCCGTGCCGCCGCGCTTGCCGCGCTCCTGCGCGCCGCCCTCGATGATGTTCGTGAGCGGGATGCCGCGCCTGGCGTACAAAAAGCCGACGCCGCGCGGGCCGTGGAACTTGTGCGCCGAGCATGAGAGCAGGTCGATGTGCATCGCCTGCACGTCCACGGGGACATGGCCGATGGCCTGCACCGCGTCCGTGTGGAACGGGATGCCCCGCTCGCGGCAGAGCGCGCCGATGGCCTCAATGGGCTGGATGGTGCCGATCTCGTTGTTGGCGAACATGACGGACACGAGCGCCGTGTCGTCCCGGATGGCCGCGGCCACGTCCTCGACGCGGACGACGCCGTTTTCATGCACATCCAGCAGCGTCACGTCAAACCCCTCCTTACGGAGCTTGTCAAGCGTGTGCAGCACCGCGTGGTGCTCGAATTTCGTGGATATCAGATGCTTTTTCCCTTTGCGAGCGCCGTTTCTGGCGGCGGAAATGATGGCCTGATTGTCAGCCTCGCTGCCGCCGGAGGTGAACACGATCTCGCGCGGGTCGGCAGCGCCGATCAGCTGCGCGATCTCGGTGCGGCAGGCGAGCAGATGCTCGGCCGCCTCCTGCCCGAGGGTGTAGAGCGTGCTGGGATTGCCGTAGATCTCGTCAAAATACGGAAGCATGGCTTCCTTTGCGGCGGGGGATAGCTTTGTGGTTGCCGCATTGTCTGCGTAGACGCGCATGAGACTGTCCTCCTTTAATTCCTATTTGCTTTGTGGGTAAATGATACCATGTATTCCCCACTATGTCAATAGGAATTTAAAAAAGAAAACCGAGGAAAGAAAACACACGTTCTTTCCCCGGTTCTGCGCCCTTATGCCTTGCCGTCGAGCAGGTCCTGCACGGACACGCCGGACAGGTAGTTATCCATAACGGCATCGAGCTTTTTCCACATCGGCAGCGTCAGGCACTGGGCCGCGCGCTCACAGCCGTTCTCCCCGGCGTCAAGGCACGACACGGCGGCCATGCTGCCCTCGGTGCTGTGCAGCACCTCCGCGACCGTGATCTCGCTCGCCGGCCGGCTCAGACAGTAGCCGCCCTCCTTGCCGCGCTGGCTGTTGACGAGGTTCGCGCGGTTGAGTGCCGCTGCGATCGCCTCCATATATTTCAGGGACACATCCTGCCGCTGTGACACGGTCTTGAGCGAGATGAAGCCCTCGTCGCAATGCTGCGCCAGGTCGATCATCAGGCGCAGCGCGTAGCGCCCCTTGGTTGAGATGACCATAATCTGTTGCCTCCTTGCTGCACAGGTGTGTGTGCAGATGCTAAGGATAATATACTACCAAATCACAAGGAATTCAAGCCGAATGTTGCAGATGTAAAAAAAGCCGGGGCGCATCCCCGGCCTTTTCTTATTTGGCTTCTTTGGCTTCCTGTTCGGCCACGAGCGGCTCGACCACGCGCATGGCGTCGAGCGTGCGCGTCAGCAGCTCGTCCAGACTCCAGCCGAGCATATCCGCGCCGCGCTGGATCACCTCGCGCGAGCAGCCCGCCGCAAAGCCGCTGCTCTTATATTTCTTCTTGAGCGACTTGAGCTCCATATCCTGCACGCTCTTGGACGGACGCATCAGCGCCGCCGCGCCGATCAGGCCAGTCAGCTCATCGGTTGCAAAGAGCACCTTTTCCATCTCATGCTCCGGCTGGATGTCCACCGTGATGCCGTAGCCGTGGCTGGCCGTGGCATGGATCAGCCGCTCGTCGAGATCCCGCTCGCGCATGATCTCCTGCGACTGGATGCAGTGCTGATCGGGATAGCGCTCAAAATCCAGATCATGCAGCAGGCCGACAATGCCCCAGAAATCCACCTCGTCGCCGTAGCCGAGCTCCTGCGCGAAATAGCGCATGACGCCCTCGACCGTGCGGGCATGATGCAGATGGAACGGATCCTGGTTATACTCCGTCAACAGTGCCCAGGCTTCCTCCCGGTTCAGTTGCTTGCTCATAGCAAAGCCTCCTAATACATATCTTTTTTGTAGGTCTAAGAAAGAATAGCATTAACATAGCACAGTCGCCGCTGGATTTCAAGTAGTTTTTTCGCTGAACACCCGGAAGTCAATGTGTCCGAAAATTGACACACTGCAAAAAATATACCATTATTTGACTAAACGTTGGCTTTCTGCAGCGCTGCTTCTTTTTGGAATTTCCAGACGCTTTCTGCCACTTGTGTCACTCTTTTACGCTTTTTGTGAGCAAAATATACGAGCCGGTCGATTTTATTTCATTGCTTTTTGTCAAAAAGTATGTTATGCTATGCACAGTATGTATGCATCGTGTTCACTGCACCGCGGTGTTATACTTACGAAAACGTTCGATGATCTGCCGAGAGCAACAGCAGGATCATCTTCGTAATAAAAGAAAAAGGAAGGATGTATTTCATGGACGAAAAGTATAGCGCGCTATTTACTCCGTGGAAGATTGGCAATGTCGAGATCAAAAACCGCATTGTCCAGTGCTCCATGGGCGGTACCTCTCTGTTTGGATGGCTGGAGCCCTGCCACTTTGATAAGGAAGCTGCGAACTTCCTGCTCAACCGTGCACAGGACGGCGTCGGTCTGGTTCTCCCGGGCATGCAGTGTGTCCGCGACACCATGGGCCGCAGATGGCTCTGGCAGAACAAGAAGATGTTTAAGGAACTCGCCGACTACATGGTCGAGTACCACAAGACCGGCTCCAAGCTGTTCATTCAGCTCGCCGCTGGTTTCGGCCGCTCCATGGCTGTTGCCCCCTGGATGGTCACTCTGAACAACAACAAGGTGCTCGGCGCCCTTGCCAAGCCCGTCATCGACGTCAGCTACTGCTGCGCTTCCGCTTCCGCTACCCCGAACCGTTGGCAGGAGGACATGCTCTCCCGCCCGATGACCGTCGAAGAGATCCACGAGATGGTCGATGCGTTCGGCAAGACCGCGAAGCTGCTGCGTGAGGCCGGTGTCGACGGCGTTGAGATCCACGCCGTCCACGAAGGCTATCTGCTTGACCAGTTCACCATCGCCAACTGGAACCATCGTACCGACGAGTACGGCGGCTCTTTCGAGAACCGTTTCCGTTTCCCGGTCGAGATCGTGCAGTCCATCAAGCGTCAGGCCGGTGCCGACTTCCCGGTGTCCCTGCGTTACTCCGTCGTCTCCAAGACCAAGGCTTGGGGCAAGGGCGCTATGCCGTATGAGACCGACTTCGAAGAGTTCGGCCGTGACATGCCCGAGTCCGAGAAGGCCATCAAGTACCTGGGCGATGCCGGCTACGACATGTTCAACTGCGACAACGGTACTTACGACGCATGGTACTGGGCACATCCGCCTCAGTACATGCCCGACAACTGCAACCTCGAGTACGTCGAGCACATCAAGAAGTTCACCGACAAGCCCGTCGCCTGCGCCGGCCGTATGGATCCGGTCAAGGCCGCGGAAGAGATCGCTGCCGGCCGTCTCGATGCAGTTGCCATCGCGCGTCAGAACCTCGTTGACCCCGAGTGGATCCACAAGATCCTCGAGGGCCGTCAGGACGAGATCAAGCCCTGCATCCGCTGCCACAACGGCTGCTTCAACTTTGCGAAGTTCAAGGGCACGGCGAATATCCAGAGCACGCAGGATTCCCTGCACCTGGGCCGCTGCGCGCTGAACCCGACGACCATGCAGCACAACAAGTATAAGATCGTTCCGACCAAGAGCCCGAAGAAGGTCGCCATCATCGGCGGCGGCATCGGCGGCATGGAGTGCGCGCTTGTCCTCAAAAAGCGCGGCCACAAGCCGGTCCTCTTCGAAAAGACCAACGAGCTCGGCGGCCTGTTCCTCACCGCTTCCGCGATGAGCTTCAAAGAGAACGACAAGGAACTCATTGAGTGGTACAAGAAGGAAGTCGCGAAGCAGGGCATCGACATCCGCTTCAACACCGAGGTCACCGACCTTGGCACCATGCGCGGCTTCGACGAGATCATCGTGGCCACCGGCTCCGTGCCGAGAACCATGCCCATGATCCCGGGCTTCGAGAAGACCATGAGCTTCACCGAACTGCTCAAGGAGAAGAAGGAAGTCGGCGACAAGGTCCTGTTCTTCGGCGGCGGCCAGTCCTCCTGCGAGGCGGCTTACGACCTGATCCTCCAGGGCAAGCACCCGATCATTGTCGAGTACGCCGGCGACCTGGTTGCTGCTCAGGCTACCTGCCTTGCCAACACCTCCTTCCTGCGTGACGCGATGGAGTACCACAAGGTCCCGACCTACCTGCACTCCACCATCACCGAGATCCACGACGGCGGCGTCACCGTCAAGGGTCAGGACGGCAAGACCTTCGAGGTCGCTTGCGACAACGTCATCAACGGCATCGGCTTCGTGCCGGCTCCGGTTGGCGACAAGGGCCGTCATGTGCACCGCGTCGGTGACTGCGTTGCCATCGGCAACCTGCGCACCGTCATCTGGCGTGCATGGGACGTCTGCATGAAGATCTGATCTTCGGCTGACCCCGAAAACCGCACAAAACCCGCGCGGGTGCAGAGTGATCTGCCCCCGCGTTTTTGTATGCATATAGGAAAGCCGCCCTCGCTCAGCAAAGCGAGGGCGGTCTGCTTTTTGCGCTTTCTTAGAGAATATCGAACAATTCCTCCAGCCGCGTGATGCGCCAGTCCGCCTGCGGCGACATGGCCGCGCCGCGGTCGGCGGGGTCGAACCAGCAGGTGCGCATCCCCGCTGCCCTGCCGCCCGCAATGTCCGCCGTGAGCGAATCACCGATCATCAGGCACTGTTCCGACCGAACACCGGGCAGCTGCGCAAGACACCGGTCAAAGAATACCCGGCTCGGCTTCTCTGCGCCCATCTGCCCGGAGATGAACAGCCGCTCAAACGCATCGAGCATCCCGGCCCGGCGCAGACGGTTCACCTGCTGCGCATACGGCCCGTTGCTTGCAGCGCACAGGCGGTATTTCCCATGCAGCCGCGCCAGCACCTCCGGCGCGCCCGCGACCGGGACCGCGCTCTCATGCAGACGGTCGTGGAACGCATCCTCCATCGCCGCGCCGTCAGCCTCCAGCCCGAGCCGCGCCAGGATCGTCTGCCAGCGCACGTCCCGCAGCCCGGCGATCGTCAGCTCGCCGCGCTCGATCCGCGCCCAAAGCTTGTCGTTCTCCACCTGAAACACGGCGAACATCTCCGGCGCATACGGCAGTCCTGCCGCGCGGAAGATCTCCTCCATTGCCTGCATCGCACCGGCGCTGAAGTCCAGCAGTGTATTATCAATATCAAACAATAGTACAGTCGATTTTTCCATGGTGCGCCCCCCTGTTTATTCGCGTCCGGGTGCAGATGCGCGGCGCCTGCGTGCATTTACTGCACGAAACACCGTCGACACCAGCAGGATGCCAACTGCCAGACTGCCCGCGATCCCGGCCGTCTCCAGTCCCTTTTGCAGCGCCGCCTGCACGGAGCCCGAAAGGCCGATGCTCATCGTATAATAAATACCGGCGCCAGGCAGCAGCGGAATGCTGGAGATGACCAGATAGGACGTGACCGGGCACTTGCGCCAGCGCCCCATGCCCTCGGAATACACGGCGGCCACGACCTCGGAAAAGAAGTTGGCGCTGTAGATACTGAACCCGGCCCTGCTGCACAGCAGGTACACGATCCATGTCAGCGCGCTGCCGAGCGCACATAAAACGCTGCCCCAGTCGTGGACGTTAAACAGGATCACAAATCCGAGGCAGGCGACAAACGTCGCGAGACCCTGCGCCCAGAGCGGATAGGTCAGCGCCGCAGCCGCCTCCGCATGTCCGTAGATCGGCGTCGTGACGTGCCACGCCGCCGCCGTGCCAAGCGCGATGGCGAACGCCGAGAGCAGCACCTGCACGATGCGGCTGACGCCGGAGCTCGTGTCGCCGTAGATGATGTCGCGCATCGAATTTGTGATGAGCAGTCCGGGCACGAGCAGCATCAGCGCGCCGATGATGACGACCGCCACACAGTCGAGCCAGCCGAGGCCGGCAGCGACATACGCCGGCAGCGCCATGAGAAAGGACGCCGCAATGGTGCTGAAAAACGGGTTGACCTCCAGCCGGTCCATACAGCGCGTCACAAAGCCGATGATCAGGCCGCTCAGCCCTGCCCAGAGCCAATCGCGCACCGTGCCGCCGAAGACGCAGCAAAAGCCCGCCGCAGCCATGAAATTGCCGAGGTAATATGTCCACACGGCGTAGCTGCGGACGGCGGCTGTCGTCTCTTTGAGCCAGCGCTGCGCCGTCTCCGGATCCGGCACCTCGGCGCAGATGCGCCGGCTGAGCGCGTTGAGCTTTTCAATGCGCTCGAGGTCGTTGCCATGGTAGCCCACGCGCTTCATGATGGTCAGCGGCTTCGTATTCGGCGTCACGAAGCTCACCGCAACACAGTTCGGGATGGCAAACGCCTGTCCCTCCGTGCCATATGCCTCGATCACACGGCGCATGGTCTCCTCGACCCGGTACGTCTCCGCCCCGGCGACCGCGAGCTCGTAGCCAATCTGCACCGTCATATCCGCAAGAAGATAATAGTCCATACCTGTCTTCCCATAAACGAAAATTTCCCGGCCAGTGCCGGGCTTCCAGCACTGAGAGCGTAACACATTTCGCGGAGCAAATCAACGGGAATGCAATGGTTTTTGTTCCGACATTCTTCTCAAGGAGCAGCACGCCCTTACTGCGCCCATATGCCGGGGCGCAGCAGGATTTCTGCTCCAGAAATCCTGTGAATCTGCCCAAACGCCGGCGCCGAACGAGCATAATTATTCATAAAAACTCTAGAAATACGAAAAATTACGAAAAAATATAAAATATCTGTTGCATTTTTATTCTTTCGGACTATAATATGCCTCATCCGGCACGTGTAAACAAACTGTTAACATGCTGCCACTTCAGAAAGGACCGAGCAACCATGAAACCTGCCACAAATTCATTGTCCAAAAAGAAGCACGCCATCCCGCATGTCTATATCATTCTCCTGATCGTAATCCTGCTGGCGACCGTGCTGACCTACATCGTCCCCGCTGGTCAATTTGACCGTGAAACCGTAGATAACGTCAAAATGGTCATCCCTGGCACCTATCACCGGATCGATCAGACGCCGGTCAACCTGTTTGATATGTTTGTCGCGATCCCGCAGGGCTTCGTCTCCATGGCGAACATCGTCATTCTGATCTATATGTGCGTCGCCGGCATGGGCATTCTGACGTCCACGGGCGCGCTGGAGAGAGTGTTCGGCTCTTTCATCAGCAAGGTCGGTGCAAAAGGCCGCGTGGTCATGCTGATCATTTTCTACGCGTTCTTCTTCGTCCGGGGCGGCCTGACCGGTTCCGTAAACTCTCCAATCGCCTTCATCCCGCTCGTAGTTACGCTGTGCCTCGCTGTCGGCTATGATGTCATGACCGCGCTGGGCGTTGTCGCCGTCGGCGCGCTGGTCGGCTTCGCGGTCGGCCCAACCAACCCGAACACCGTCGTTGTCGCGCAGCAGATCTGTGAGCTGCCAATCTACTCCGGCATGACGTTCCGCACCATCACCTGGCTCGTCCTCGGTCTCGCCGGCCTGATCTATGTCGTCATCTATGCAGAAAAGGTAAGAAAGAATCCGAGCGCCAGCCTGAGCAGCTATAAGCCGGATACGCAGGAGCTGCAAAACGAAAACATGCAGAAAGCCGCGACCACACGCGACAAGTGGGTTGTCTTCACGCTGTTTGTCGCCGTCGTCGCCGTTGTGGTACTGACCGTTAAGTTCAGTCTGAGCATGGTACAGATGGCCGGCCTGTATATCATCATCGGCATCATCGGCGGCCTTGTGGCCGGTTACAAGCCCAATGAAATTGCTGCCATGTTCACGAAATACGGCAAGGAAATGTTCACCGCCGCGCTCGTGCTCGGCATGGCAAAAGCCGTTTCGCTCGTGCTGACGCAGGGCAACATCATCGACACCATGGTGTACGGCATGTCCAGCATTCTCGGCGGTCTGCCCGCCGGTCTCAGCGCTGTTATCATGTTCCTGATCCAGACCATCGTCAATTTCTTTATCAACTCCGGCAGCGGACAGGCTGCTGCCATGATGCCGATCATGGCGCCGCTGTCCGACCTCATCGGCGTCAGCCGTCAGACCGCAATCCTTGCGTTCCAGATGGGTGACGGCCTGTCCAACATGATCTGGCCGACGTCTGCCAGCATGATGGCCTATGTGTTTGCCGCAAACGAAAAGTTCGAATCCTACCTGAAATTTGTCCTGCCCATTTTCCTGATCGTGTCCGTGCTCGGCGCCATTATGCTGGTGATCGGCACCGCGATCGGCTACTGAGTCAGGTGTGAGGCTGCATCATGAGCGAATCATTCCACGCCTCCCTGCACACCGCCATGAAGGCACGGGCCGCCGAGATCCTGCCGGAGGTCATTGAACTGCGCCGCACGCTCCATAAGCATCCCGAAACCGGATTTGATACCGGCGAAACGGAAAAGCTGGTAAAGTCCTTCCTCGAGCGGGAGCACATTGCGATCCTCCCGTCTGAACTCGGCGTCCTGGGACTCATCCGTGGGCAAAACCACGACCGGATCGTCGCCCTGCGCGCAGATATGGACGCGCTCCCGCTGCAGGAAGAGACCGGCCTCCCCTATTGCTCCCAGGTTCCCGGCAAAATGCACGCCTGCGGGCACGACGGGCACACCGCCATGCTGCTCGGCACGGCAAAGATCCTCCAGGAATACGCGGACGAGCTCCCGACGGACATCCTGCTGATTTTTCAGCCCGCAGAAGAGGGGCCCGGCCTCGGCGGCGCCGTCAAAATGGTGCCGCAAATTCAAAACACCGGCCTTGCCGACAAAATCATCGCCGCATTCGGGCAGCACGTCTCCAATGACTATCCGGCCGGCTTTGTCGCGCTGAAAAAGGGGCCCGTCGCCGCCTCCACTGATTCCTTTGACCTCACATTCATCGGGAAAGGCGGCCACGCCGGGCGTCCCAACGAGTGCATCGACGCGCTCTCTGCCGGGGCAAAATTTGTAACCGCGATGGAAAGCTTTATGTCGCGGCATACGGACCCATTTGACCCGTGCGTCTGCTCTATCGGCATCTTTCAGGCCGGGACCGCCAAGGGCATCGTCGCAGAAAGCGCGCATCTCGCCGGCACCATTCGCTGCCAGAAAGAAGAGACCCGAACCTACATCATCGACAATCTCAAGCGCGTTGCGCAGAGCGTCGCCTACGCGACCGGCACGGAATGTGACATTCAGGTCAAACGAGGCGTGCTGGGTCTGCGCAACGACGATGATATGGTCGATTACGCGAGATCCGTTATGGATCACGTCGTCGGCAAAGACCATCAGATCGAGCTGCCGCACCCGATGATGGGCGCAGAGGATTTTTCCTACTACGCGAAGGAGTTCCCCGCCGCATTTTACTGGCTCGGCACGCGCAATGAGCAAAAGGGCTGCACCGCACTGCTGCACAACGCACACTTCAATTTTGACGAAAGCGTCATGCAGACCGGCATGGAACTCTTCTGCGCATTGGCAGTCAATCTAAAGTAAGCGCAGCAGAGTCGCTCTGACGAGCGGACGGTTCGCCGCATCGGCCCGTCAAAGAGTATCGGATAGCTTCTGCGCAGTTTTGGCGCACAATCGCATATATAATGCATATATAATACAAACAGGCATTCATAACGTCCTAGTTATGAATGCCTGTTTCGCCTACGCACGGCATACGTGCACAGCTTATCGGAAAACAAGTCGGAGCCGGCAACGCAAGCCAGCTCCGACTTGGAAAAGAACCGTAATTTTTACAGAAAACGTACTCCCTATGGCCCATTTGCACCCCAGTTGCACAGGCTTCATTTTATTTATAGAGTTAGAGTTGCTATCATATAGTAGATTCATGACATCGTCATCGAAAACATGGAGCGCCAGAAAAACGGCCTGCACGGCTGAGCGATCCGGACGCAGAAAAACCGGCAGAGCCAACGCTCTGCCGGTTTTTCGTATTTTGCATGCAGTTACTTGGCGTAGGCCTCCGCCACGAGCTTGCCCTGCACGAGGTAGCGCTGGTGATTGTCCCCACGGAAGCAGGTCGAGAGCGTCAGCACCCGGTCGCCCGGTTCGGGCCAGGCGTCGGTGCGGAAGTTGGACTGCAGGCTCTTTTGCGCCTGCTCGGCATCAAAATACGCCGTGAAATCGTCCGCATCCGCAAAGTCGTGGCACAGCAGCAGGTGCTCGTTCGAATGCGGATAGGCCGCGAAGATCTCATAGACAAGCATCCGGTCCGGGAGATAGACATAGATGTAGCGGTGCGCCTCAAAGACCTCGGCATCCGAAAAGTCGTTGAGCTGGGCAAACATGCGTCCGTTGCGCAGGTTATGCCCGTAGAGCACGGTCATGGGATCGCTGAAGTCCTTTTGATTATAGTCCTGACTGAAGATGCTGCCGCCGCTGTAGTACGCGCCGTTTTCGCTGTGCTTGGAGTAATACTCCTGATCATCATCGCCGTCACGCTGGAGCACAGCGTAGCTGATGTCCGTATCCGGGATCGTCACCCAGGCGTAGATATCCGGGTTCATGGCCTGCAGCTCGTCGAAATCGACCGGAATCTTCACGCGTCCAAGCTGGAAGCTGCCGGCATCATCCGGGGCGTTGGTGCGCATCCGGTCGCCGAAGGACTGGCCCTGATAGTACTGAATGATGTACCACACGCACCACGCGCACGCACACAGCGCTGCAAGCGCCACAAGCACCAGCACACTGCGCGCAAGGATCTTTTTCGTTTTCATCGTTCACCTCATAAAACAAAAGCTCCATGAACGAATCATGGAGCTTTGTTATCATAGTTATGCCATCTTACTTGGCGCGAACCAGCTTTTTGCCGCAAAACAGCACCGCTCCGACCGCAGCAACGGCCGCCAGGATCACCCACAGGATGCTGAAGGATTCACCGGTCTGCGGAGAGGTCTTGCCGGAATCGGGATTGACATTCGGATTCGTGTTGCCCTTCTCCGGGCTGGTAACATTGCTGGCAGCAAACGCCGTTGCCGACAGAGCAAACACAAGCACGAGTATCAAAAGAATGGCCACAAAATGCTTCATTGTGTAACTCCTCCATTCATAAACTTACAGCTTCTAATAGTAGCATAATTTTACACTGAAACGGTGTAAAATGCAAGGGTTATTTTCAAAAAATAACCGTTTTCAGTCAACCATCCACCGGCTCGTAGAAAATATCCAGGACCATCTCCAACAGCGCATCGGGATCGACCTGATACTCTGCGTGCCGCTGCGCGCCCATGACCGATGTGCCGGGCACGTTGACAATATCACCTGAGAAATGCATCCCACTCGCCTGCTGCGCCAGATAGGCCATCATGGCGGTGTTGATGTTCGTCGTCGTGTTGCGGCGGATGTTGTTATAGATCGCCAGCACGCTCGCCGGGTCCTCCCTGACCTGCGCGAGCATCTTGTTCACCAGCGCGAGCACGACCTGCTTCTGCCGCTGCATGCGCTGGTTGTTGCCCTCGGTCGAGTCGGCGCGGTAGCGGATATAATTCTCCGTGCGCTGACCGGTGAGCGTCACGGGCTGTCCGGCGGTGAAACCGGAAAAGCTCGCATCCGGCGTAACGGTCACACCACCAACACTGTCAACAAGCTGGCGGATACCCTGCATATAGATCGATCCGTAGGCCGGGATCGGCAGGTCATAAAACAGGCGCGAGACGGCCGCGCTCGTCAGCTCGCAGCTTCGCTCTGCTCCGTCGCCGTAGGAATAGGCCAGCGCCAGCTGCGCTGTGGCCGTGCCGACGTGCGCGCCGGTGCTGTCAAGAATGTCGAGCGTGCACATTGCATCACGCGAGATGGACACAAGCGTCAGCTCCTGGTTACGCATATCGAGCACCGCAAGGATATTCGCATCCGACTGGTTTGCGTTTCCATAGACGCCGTCGGTATCCTGCTTGACCTCCTCGTCCACACCCATGAGCAGGATCGTGACAATGTCGGTATTGTAGCGGTAGAGTTGGCCGTTGTAGCGCACCGTGCCGGAGCCGAGCGCCTCCACATCATCGCGGGCAATGTTCACCCCGTCGTCGTTCGTCAGCGCATTGCGTCCGACCGCCGACAGGATCAGCACCGTGCCGACCAGAATGAGCGCAATGGCAACCAGAACGCACACGATGATGACCAGCACACGCGTGCCGCGGCTCATGCGTTTTTTTGGCGGCTGCACCGCCGGTTGTTCTCTGGCGTCTGACACAGACATCCCCCCTTATTTGCGAATTTGTTTTAGCCCGCATGATGCCACACCCGGGCAAATGTTGTAAAGCCGGAGAACGGGATACGCAGTTGCCTTTTCCCACCGCACTTCCCCATATACAGCTCCCTTGTTTGTATCTCCCTCTTTGGTTCTTTTTGCTATGCCGCATCTAAAATGGCGTGCATTTCATCTTCGTCTTTCGCACCGTCATCCACCCCAAACAAAAGGTGTATGTGAATATCTGCAAGCGCCATTTATTCGTTCTTCCTCCAAACCATTTTATTGACGATGCCCGTGTAGCTCTGAATGATTCTCGCAACCTTCATGGACACGTTTTCAGCGGTATAATCCGCCACCGGCGTACCGAAGCATTCCGCCCGCTGCATCCCGACAGCCATATCCACCGCCTGCAGGAGGGAGTCTGCGTCGATTCCGGCGAGTACAAAGCATCCGGCATCCAGCGCCTCGGGACGCTCGGTAGAGGTTCGGATGCTGACCGCCGGGAAAGACTTGCCCACAGACAGGAAAAAGCTGCTTTCCTCCGGCAGCGTTCCGCTGTCGGAAACCACCGCAAAAGCGTTCATCTGGAGGCAGTTGTAATCAAGGAAGCCCAGCGGTTCGTGGGCGATCACACGGGTGTCCAGCTGGAATCCCGTCGCCTCCAGCCGCTTTCTGCTTCTGGGGTGGCAGGAGTAAAGGATTGGCATATCATACTTCTCTGCCATGGCATTGACCGCTGTGAACAATTGGGCAAAATTGCGGTCTGTATCGATATTTTCCTCCCGATGGGCCGAGAGCAGAATGTACTGCCCCTTAGTCAGTCCCAAACGCTGGTGGACATTGCTCGCTTCGATCTTGTCCAGATTGGCGTGCAGCACCTCGGCCATGGGGCTGCCTGTCACAAAGGTGCGCTCCTTCGGCAGGCCGCACTCCATCAGATACCGGCGTGCGTGTTCCGAATAGCAGAGATTGACGTCGCTGATGATGTCCACAATACGGCGGTTCGTCTCCTCCGGCAGGCACTCGTCCTTGCAGCGGTTACCCGCCTCCATATGGAAAATCGGAATGTGCAGCCGTTTAGCACCGATCACAGAAAGGCAGGAGTTGGTGTCGCCCAGGACCAGCACCGCATCCGGCCTGACCCGCACCATCAGCTTGTAGGACTTCTCGATGATATTCCCAATCGTGGCTCCGAGATCATCGCCTACGGCATCCAGATAATAGTCAGGAGCCCGGAGACCAAGATCGTCAAAAAACACCTGATTGAGGGTGTAGTCGTAGTTCTGACCGGTGTGGACCAGAATCTGCTCAAAGTACCGGTCGCAGCACTTTATCGTGGCGGACAGCCGGATGATTTCCGGCCGCGTACCGATAATCGTCATCAGCTTCAGCTTTCCCATTGCTACACCTCCTCAAAGTAGGTATCCGGATGGCTGGGGTCAAACTGCTCGTTGGCCCACATGACTGTCACCAGATTTTCCGTTTCACTCAGATTGATAATATTGTGGGTATAGCCCGGCAACATATGAACAGCCTGGATCCGGTCGCCGCTGACCTCGAATTCGATCTTTTCATCGGAGCCGATCCGGCGCTCCTGAATCAGTCCGTGTCCGGCCACGACCATAAAGAGCTCCCACTTGCTGTTGTGCCAGTGCTGTCCCTTGGTGACACCCGGTTTCGTGATGTTGACGGAGACCTGTCCGCAGGAGGCGGTCTTCAGAAGCTCCGTGAAGCTGCCTCGCTCATCCACATTCATCTTCAGCGGAAACGCAATTTTTTCCGGCGGCAGATAGGACAGATAGGTACTATAGAGCTTCTTTGCAAAGCTGCCATCCGGGATCTCTGGCAGCAAAAGCGTCTGCGGCTGCTCCCGGAACGTTCGGAGCAGACGGACGATCTCGCCCAGCGTCACAGGATGACTGACCGGAACGCTGCAATACGCCCCATCTGTCCGGTTGGGATGCCCCTCCATGGCGTTCAGAATCTCGTTGATCAGGTCGTCAATGTAGACCAGTTCCAATTCGACTGCCGGGTCTGAAACGGTGATCGGCAGATCCCGCGCGATATGATGGCAGAAGGTTGCCACCACCGAATTGTAGTTGGGGCGGCACCACTTGCCAAACAGGTTCGGCAGACGATAGATCATCCCGTTTGCACCGGTTTCTCTGCCGTAAGCGAGGAGCAGCTCCTCCGCCGCTTTTTTGGACTGCCCATAGGGACTTCCGGCATACCGTCCGGCCAGACTGGCCTGAATGGAGGAGGAGAGCAATACCGGGCACCGGTTACCGCTTTCCCGAAGCATCTCCAACAGGGTACGGGTGAAGTCCGTGTTTCCGGCTGCAAATTCTCCCGGATCCTGGGGCCGGTTCACACCAGCCAGGTGAACCACGAAATCCGCTTTCCGGCAATATTCCGTGAATACACCAGGAGCGGTTTCCCGTGTACACAGGAAGATCTCCTCTATTTGTAAAGTCGGTCGCGTCCTGTCTCTGTGGTCCCTGAGCGTATACAGACGCTGCGTCAGATTTTTCCCAACAAATCCGTTTGCGCCGGTAATCAATACGTTCATTAGCAAGTTCCTCCGAACAGTTTCAGCTTCAGCAGCAGCTGTTTCATTTCTTCCACAGTCAGCCGATTTCTTTCAAATTCACAATCAGTCTTTTCTTATTTAGGGCAAGCAGGATCACATAGTACGTGCCACAAATCAGGAGAAGAATCAGAAGATTGTTCAATCCCGCAGATTCCAGAAGATTCCTGAGACAGGCCAGAACAGTAACTGCGGCAATATTTTCTGCCAAAAGACGAATTAGGTAACGGAAATCAAAGAAGCCAGTTATTCTTGTACCCAGTTTTTTCGCGCTGAAGTAAAGGATTGCCGCCCCAGTCAATGATGTAATTAAAAGTGTCGCTATGGCCGGGCCGATAACCCCGAGCAAATGGAAAAGCAAAAAATTCATTCCAATGTTCAGCACAATGGAACCGCCGGATAGAAGCATTAGCGTTTTTGTCTTTCCCGAGGCACTCAGAATCAAGGTGATATTTGTAAACTGCATGATATCCACAAGAATATAGACTACAAAGATACTGATGCCGCTCAGATATTTTTCAGTATAAAGAAGATTCATCAATTGCGGTGCCGCTGCTATGGCACCACACGCTAAAATGATCGTTGAGCTATAAGAAAATTCCAGGAATGCACGATATACTTTGACTGTTTCCTGTTTTTCTTTATTGGATATCAAGCGTGTAATTTTGGGGAGGAGAACCGTGATAAAGGAGCTGGTAATCAGGTCAAAGGGTAATTTCTTTGATGCATTTGTATATACAGCCAAGGTCTCCGTGTTTGTCATTGCAGCAATAATGTATTTATCGCAGTCTCTGTTGATGGTGTTCAGCGCTGTATAAACAGCCATCGGGAGGCAATAATGGATGATTGGTCTCAGCAACTGTATCGAAGCTTTCCGAAGGTGAACAATGCATCCGCTTTTTTTGAGCATGAAGAAGAACACGATGATCTGCGCTGCATCCAGAATACATGTCATGAAGAGAATGATTCCGACACTCCCAACAAAAACAATGACCAGGATCACAATCAGAAGCCTCAGCAAAGAAATCACCAGATTCCTGACCGCTAAAACTTTTGCCTTTCCAACAGAAAGCATCAAAACCTGCGTCATGGACAGGATATTCTGCAGGAATGGCAAAACAGCTGCATAAATCATCAATCTTCTTGCCTCAGCTGTTCCAAGGTAAAGACAGATTTGACCACCTGCGCATACAATCACACAACCGGCAAGCAGGCTGACAGAAAACTGAAGCAGATAAATGGTTGCGATATAGGCGTCTCGTTTTCCTTCATCTTTTTCGCTGCAGAAAAAATAGTTTATGCCATCCATCATTCCCAAAATTGTGATGGAGACTGTTGATGATACGACCAGTTGAATCAGTGAGTAGGTTCCGTAATCAAAAATACTCAGATATTGGGAAAGAAGGCGTGTTGTAATAAGACCCAATCCCGTTGTCATAATTTTAACAGTAGCAAGTATTATGCCATCCAGAGATGCGCCCTGAAGGGAAAAATTATTGATCTTCATGGGGGATGTCCTTTACGATTCTTGCCGGGTTTCCTGCTGCAATTGTATATGGCGGCACATCTTTGGTAACGACTGCGTTGCAGGCAATAATGGAGCCTCGGCCGATTTGAACGCCTTTCAATATAACCGCATTTTCTCCAATCCACACGTTATCTTCAATAGTAATGGGTTTTGAATCAGAATGTGTCCATCGCCATGCATCCGTGTGAAAACCCTCCATACACATTTTCTCCCTGACCACCGGATCGGTCGGGTGATTATTATTATCATAAATGTGTACCTGGTTGGAAATTATCACACAATTACCGATTTCTATTTTATTTGCGCTACCGATAATTGATCGTTCATAGATACATGTATGATCCCCGATACTAATCCGGCCATCTCCCATTGAATGCAGCGTGCCAAAAATCTCACACTGCGCGCCGATGGTGATCATTCCCGGCTTGTCGGCCCAGCAGTCAGATCTGGCGCATAAAGACAAATCCTGATGAATCCGCGCATATTTTTGGAATTTTTTCCGTTTATAATATTTTTTAAGTTGCTGAACAATGCTGAAATTATGGTTCCGGAACCACTCAATTCTCCCTAGTATTCCTGCTGCCATTTGCTTCATTCCTTAAAATCACTCCGACCTGATCCTTAATTTGACGTGAAACCGATGCCATATCATGCTTTTGTGTGGCAAGCCTTTTTGCTCGTTTGGCGTATTCCGTGCGGATTTCTTTGTTGTTTATTATCAGGGCAAGACCGTTTTTCAGCTCATCGGGGGCTGCCGCCACAACCGCACTTTCCGTAGACAGCAAATACTGTGTTGATGCGGTGCCTTTGGGGGCATATGAAAACAAGCATCTGCCTGCGCAGAAGCATTGGGCAATCTTCGTTGAAAAGGCATATTTCAATTTATCAATATACGCCGGATCAAAGCTCTCAACATGCAGCAAGATGTCTGAGGCATCAATGATCTCATGCAATTGCTCCGCAGAAACAAATCCATGGTAAACAATTCCTGGATGTGCACTGAGTTTTTCCAGCTCACCATCCGGTGCATTTCCATAAACATCAATCACACAGGACGGGTCAATTTCCGTTAGCGCATCTGCAGTTTGCAAAAGGGAGTCCACTCTTCCAACACCCAGGTTACCGAAGTAGGTGATCTTTAGCTTTTCATTCGGACAATAATCCGAGAAGTTGCTTTCCGCACTGTTATATGCCACGACGCTCTCACCGAAGAAAACATACTTGTTTTCGTAGTTCTGCTTTAGCATCTCACTGTTATATATCACAAGTCTGGCTTCTTTCGCCAACTGTACATAGTATTTCTGGCAAGAACGGTAATAAATGCGCTCAAGTCCGTGCCGCTCGCGGCAGTCAATGATTCGATAGGCTTCTCCATTATAAAGGACCAGGGGCTTTTGTGTCATTCTGCATACCCGCAAAACAAGCCTGTCCATAAAAATGCTCTCTCCCACCATATACACCAGAACATCCGGTGAGATTTGCTTAATCCATTCATCCAGCTTGTGGTGTCCCCACGGACTAATGATCCACAAAATCTCCCGCAGCCACTTCAGCCCGAAATTGTATTTCCTCTTTTTTAACCACGGAGGAATTCGGCGCGCACCTTCATTCCCACATTCATCTGTAGTCTGAGTTTTTACGGCTTTCGCATCCTCAGTATTGGCGCTGAAAATATGAACAGTCTTTTTCCCTACAAATGCTGTTAACATTTGTATATCTGTCACACGGAAATAATTATCTGCTGCGGTAAAATCCGGTGGCTGGACATCACAATAGAACTCTGCCTTCTCATCACTACTCCATGCAGAAAGCAGGTTTTTCATTGTGATCCCATTTGCATTTTCGTTGGAAAAACCGCTATGTGAAAACAATAATACTTTGCTCAATGTTTTCCCACCTTTTTACATGCTCATAAAGTTGCGTGTAAGGGAATTCGTTCCATATGTGTTGAGGGCAAGCACACGCCCATACGGCGAAAGGGCAGAGTCCCAAGTAAGTATTTTCATTAGTATCGGCCCCCAAACAGCTTAAGTTTCAAGAGCAACTGCTTCATACCCGCCACGTCTAGCCGCTGGGTGTTATGAGAAGTGTACTGTTTCATTGCTTCCAGGCCCTTTGTTCCCTTGCTGAAATAGTTGTCATAATTGAGGTCCCGGTTATCTGCATGAATACGGAAGAAGCCCGGCAGGTCTTCCGCGCGCAGCATCTCCTCTGATGTTACCAGCACTTCATACAGCTTCTCACCGTGGCGCGTTCCGATCGTTGTAACGTCAACATTTGCGTGCTTTAGCTCTAAAATAGCCTGTGCCAGTGTTTCAATCGTTGCGGCAGGGGCTTTCTGTACGAACAAATCTCCCTGCTGACCATGCTCGAATGCATAGAGTACCAAATCCACCGCATCATTCAGGGTCATCATAAAACGGGTCATTTCGGGATTTGTGATCGTAAGCTGCTTGCCTTCGTCGATTTGTTCACAAAAAAGCGGAATGACTGAGCCACGGGAACCCATTACATTCCCATATCGGGTAAGGCACAAAATCGGGTCTCCCGGCAACATCTGCCGGGAACGAGCAATCACATCCTTTTCCATAACAGCTTTCGTCATGCCCATCGCATTAATGGGATAGGCTGCCTTATCCGTAGAAAGGAAAATCGCTTTCTGTACATGGTTTTCTACACAGGCAGAAATCACGTTGTCTGATCCCTGAATGTTCGTTTTCACAGCTTCCATGGGGTAGAATTCACAAGATGGCACCTGTTTAAGAGCGGCAGCATGGAACACATAATCCACGCCTCGAAATGCACTGACAATTGAGTTATAGTCCCGTACATCTCCTATGTAAAACTTGATCTTCCCGGAAACCGCAGGCATCTTCGCTTGATACTCGTGGCGCATATCATCCTGCTTTTTCTCATCTCGGGAAAGAATACGGATTTCACCAATGTCAGTGGAAAGGAAGCGATTAAGAACAGCGTTGCCAAAAGAACCTGTCCCACCGGTAATCAAGAGTGTTTTGTTTTCAAAATGAGCCATCTGGCATTATTCCTTTCCTAACTCTCGTATATTAGTTTCCCTGTATTTCACCACTTTTGCTGGATTACCACAAGCGACAGCATAAGGTGGAACATCTTTTGTTACTACTGAAGACGCTCCAATAACGGCTCCATTCCCAATGGTTACACCGGGTAATATTGTGACACGACTCCCGATCCAGACATCGTTGCCAATAGAGACCGTTTTCTCAGCCGTTCCACCTTGTTCTTGCATGGGAATATCTGTTCGTAATGTCTCGTGATTATAGGTGTAAATAAAGCACTCACGGCCCATCATTACATAATCACCAATAACAACCCGCCCGTAAAGTCTGCTATTCTCTCCAATACCCGAATAATCTCCAATCTCTGTTGTGTGCGAAATGTGTGCGCCTCTTTCGACATTGACGTGTTTCCCTACTTTTGTAAGCATTAACTTAGCGGCAAATACACGAACCCGCTTTCCGCCAAGTTTGATCCGAGCGTCGGATTTCGGCAGGTGATTGCCAATGACACGGTAAATCAGGCATCCGACTATATAAGAAAGTTTCATGCTATTTCAGTGCCCCCTTCCCCTTTGTGCAGTCATTTTGCGCAATACCAATGGAAATGATAGAGAGATACAGCAAAGTATACACGGATACAGAAAACATCCCCTGCAATGAGCAGAATGCAGCAATGAACACGATCAACGGGGCGTAGCTGAATAGTCTGGCAGCCGCATTGCCTGCTGCATACTTTTTCTGTACCTGAGCAGTCAGAATTCCAAAATAAAGAAGGTAGAGGATCAGGCCGGTCAATCCAACATAATACTGAATTTCCAGGAACAAATTATGTGTCCCCTTTTTTAGCAGTTGAGCAGACATCCCATTACCGAAAAGCAGAATATCGGGAGATGATATAATTTCGCGCCCATACATTTCAAGCAAGATGGAGCGTCCCGTTGTCAATTCCCTTACAGACGAAGCACTGGTGAGCCGATAGAGCGTCGTTGCGAACAGTGTATCTGAAAGGATAACTGCCAAAAATGCTGTAGCGAAAATGTAGATGAATGCAAGCAAATATCGTTTGCCCCGGATCAAATAAAAAAGGCATAAAAGCCAGTATAACCCCAGCAGAAGTATAAAGGTTTTGCTATAGGTCAATGCGCCAAACAAAAGCATGCACGCAATGCTCAACAAAAATGCACGTCTGGATGTGTATTTTTTGATATAGAGCAGTGTCAATAAAACAATGGCCATGATCACAAGAGACATATAGTAATTAGGGTCACGAAACAGCCCCTTAAAACGTGTAAGGCTACTGCCATAGTACGCCGCCACTTCCGCCCCGGTCATGTGGGTTATCGCAGGAGTTTTTCGGAGCAGCAAAGCATATGCAGAGGATACCACCATGTTGATTATGAATGATTCTATATCTAAGACTATTGTCTGCGCATCCAGAAACGAGAGCATCAGATATATGATAATAAACTGACTCACACAAAGCAGAAAATCACTGACCGCAAACTGCATCCGCAGCAAAAGGTAGCACACCAGCAGCACCAAGAGCGCCAAAGCACTGTTAATAGCAAGTCCATCGCGAATAACAAACCAAACTTCTGCAATCAGGCATAGTACAACAACAAAAGAGATGCCGCTCGGAAGAACAAAAACTGCCGCCACGCTGATTAAGCAGCAGTAATCAATGCTGAAGGTACGCACATCATATTTTGCCAAGCGATATATACACAGTGAGAATGCCAGATAATTTAACCACGCACCCACAAACGGAGATAAGTAAATAAGCGTCAGGATCGCGCATATGCCCGGTATTGGATACTGCAGCCGATCCAGAACTAATTTCTTTTGTATCATTTTATTTCCCTATCAGCTCACATAGCTGATCCATCGCCTTCTTGTTGCCTACGTCGGAAAATCGAATTAGCGAACGAACATGTTCCAGTCCGCTTTGATTTTGAAGGACCGCTTCCAAAGAATGATTAATCGAAAACTGCGAATTGTCACAAACCCAGCCACACCCGCGATCTATAATCATTTCTTGTGCAGATGTGGTAGCGGTACTTAGCACGGGAAGTCCCAAGCACCGGGCTTCGTCGATTACCATGGGCGCCGCTTCGTGATAAGAAGTGATTAGCAGCAGATCTGCATTGCGCATAAATCGATATGGATTCGCCTGGTCTCCGTGAAACAGCACTGCATCGTCAAGTCCCAGAGCGTGCGACAAGGTACGCAGTTCCTGCTCCTTTGGGCCGTTTCCGACCAGATGTAAAACCACCGAAATACCCTGCGCACGCACATAACCAAGGGCGCGGATGGCGCGGTCGACGCCCTTTTCATGCGCAAGGCGCGCGACCATGAGCACATGAAGCTGCCCATCGGCATAGCAGTACGGAGCTTGGGCTGCAAGGGCGCGAATTTTCTCGTATTGGTGGAAATTCGGCACTATCCGGCACTTTTCCGCCAGCTCCGGCATCGCACGGATAAAAGCGCTGCGACACCCCCGCGAACACGCAGCGATTGTATCGAATCCCTTGTAGGCGGCGTTGTTCTCCTCGCGGTTGGCGCCGCATTGCATATAATCACAGTGCAGGAACGCGATTTTACGCTCAGCGCTGACTCTTTTCAGTACGAACTCGTTAACACCGCCATAAAAGCGGTGCGGAGCTCCATTGTGCAAATAGGAAATTGCGCAGTCATAATGCGTCTGCAATTGCTCCTGACTGCGCAGTAAGAGCGGTAGAATCGCCTTTCGTCCAAACAGCTTGCAAACGCAGGCTAAGATACCGCGTATGAAATAATCACGCCAATGCGTGGAACAGTCTTTTTGACTTGTGCCAAGATAGCGAAACAACGAATCGCACGACAGCACATGCACCTGCGGCGGGATGTCATGCATATATGCGCCGATCGGTGCAAACAGGTACAGCGTGATGTCATATTGGTCGGCAACCGACCACAAGAGGTTACACAGGCTTTTCTGCACGCCCCCAATTTTCATGTTGTTATTTACGATTAGAATTTTTTTCATGGTCGGTATGACTCTGGTCTCCCCCCACAGTATGCAGCCACTAACATCAAACCGCAGCACTGTGCCTCGGTGGAAAGATTCTTCAAATGACCGCGCCTGTATCTGCGACGCGAGTCTCTGCCGTGCGCAAATGCGCAGCAGCATTGCTTTATGCGTGAGCAAATGCTCACGCATAAAGCAATCTGCATGGGATTGGTTTACCGAATCAGTTTTCCGTTATCGGCAAACATATACTGTCCTGTGGGCAGCAAACCGTTGGTCACGGTGATCCAATAGCTTCTGCCGTGGACGACCTCACAGTTGGAGGTTTTTACATAATAGTAATCACCGTTCAACTGAATGAGCCCCGCGCCGGTCAGGACGCCATTCTCATAGTAGTACAGGCTTCCATTCTCGGCAACAATGCCGTTCTTTACATCCGGAGTCGGATCGGGGTCAGGATTGGGATCAACGACCGGAGGATTAATCATCTTACCATCCGTGTCAAACGTATACGGACCAGCGGGAAGAAGATCGTTGGTATCAGTGACCCAATAGCTTCTTCCATGTACTACCTCGCCGGTGGACGTCCTGACATAGTAGTAGTCATTGCCGATCTGGATCAGGCCCGCGCCGGTCAGGACGCCATTCTCATAGTAGTACAGGCTTCCATTCTCGGCGACGATGCCGTTTTTCGGCTTCTCAGGGAAAATAATCTTACCAGCGTCATCAAAGGTATAGATGCCCGCGTCCAGCAGGCCGTTTGTCTTGGTGATCCAGTAGCTACGGCCACACACAAAGGCGCCGGAGGAGGTTCTTGCGTAATAGTAAGAACCATCGATCAGCATCAAGCCGTTGGCAATGATAACACCGTCAATGCAATAGTAATAATTGGAGGAGCTTTCATCGAAATAGATTCCTCTGATGGAGGTGTCCGCAAAGTGTGCAATGACGCCGTCTTCACCGAAGGTGTAATTGATTCCGCCGGGCAGCGCCAGTCCGTTGGTCTTCTCAACGAGATACTGGTTCTTTTCTGCCGTAGCCTTGCAGGCCTTAGAATCTTCTCCGAAGTAGTAATAGTTGACCTCGCCGTTCTCCTTGACAACGCGCTTCAGGCCGGCTTCTTCTTCGATGATGCCGCTGTTGAGCCAATAGGTGTCCGCTCCGACGCTGTAAACACCGGTAACGTTGCTCTGGAATACGCCGTTTGCGTCGAAGACGCAGCGGGCTTCTTCCGTTGCTCCATTGGGGACCAGTGTCGTGATTCCGGTAGCCGCGTATCCGGTTTCGGTGTCCAGATAATAGGTATTGCCGTCAATGACGGTCCAACCGGTCTTCTGCAGTACGCCGTTCTGGTAGTACTGCTTGCCGTTCACATCCGTAAACCAGCCGTTCCAGATCTGCCACTGTGCATACAGCGTCATATCTCCGGTCAGTTCAAGAATTGCGCCCGCATCGGCATAGGTGGCTCCGCTGCCATCTGCGGCAGTGTTCCAGCCGTTGAACTTGTAGTTCTCACGGGTAAAGGCGTTGATATTCAAGGCAGTGTCCACACCGACCTCAAAGCGCTGAGGCTCCATACTGCCTTCGCCACCATTGGCGTTGAAGGTGATGGTGTAGAACACACGTGCAGTTGCAGAGTACTGTGCCGTATAAGTGGCATCCTCTTCAGCAACCACAACCTCCGGGCTCCAGCCGGTGAAGGTGTAGCGGTAGTTCTCGTCAGGAGCCTTATCTGTGCTGCCCTTGAAGGAAGGCATGGTGCCCTTCAGATAATCTTCCTCAGCTACGACCTGGCCATCAATTACCCAAGTGATATGTGCGCCGGTCTTAGGAATTTCCTCGCCTTGTTTCAGCCGTTCATTGCAGACAGAGCAGTAGGTGTCGCCGGTGTAACCGGGCGTCGTAAGCGTCGCTTCGACCGCATTGCGAATCTCCGGCTTGTGGCCGGTCGCAGGGACTACCTCCTGTTTAACAAGCACTTCCTTGCAAACATCACAGTGCTTGCCCTCGGTCTTGCCGGGCTCGGTGCAGGTCGGCGCGACTGCGGGGTCAATGACCTCAGTATGACCCTTGATCTGAATGGTTTCACCCTTGGTGATTTCCTTGCCGCAGATGGCGCAGACTGTATCACCGGTGTAGCCGCACTCGGTGCAGGTGGCATCCTTCTTGTTGATCACCTTGGTGAGAGAATGATTGTCCTCCCACTGAGCATAAAGAGTGGTGTTCTCGGTCAGATTAACAGTCGCACCATCCGCATAGGAGTCGCCAGTACCGTCAGCCGCCGTATTCCAGTTCAGGAAGTTGTAGCCTTCACGGGTGAAGGTGTTTGCATTCAGCGCCGTATCCTTCTTTGCAGTTACGGTCTGCGGGGCCATCGTGCCTTCGACCGGGTATTCCGCACTTCCGTTGGCTTCAAAGGTAACCGTCAGCTCCGCAGGCTCTTCGCCGCCCCAGACGCCATTGACATAGTTGATAACATCGCCAGCGTTTGCGGTCGCAGTTTCGGTGTAAGAGCCGTCTGCGTTGTGTAGCTTGGCAGCGGTGATGGGGATAGTCACTGCATTGCTGCCCGCATTATATTGATAGGTTTCGGTTTCCGTACCGGGTGTGCCTTGCTGAATGTACTTACCGGTGCCGTTGCTGGAGCAGATATTTGCACCGCCCTTGGTGGTGTAGATGGCGCCAATCGCCGTTACACTGCCGTTCACATTCATCTTGGCATCGACCAAATCGTTGTTAGAACGGTTATATGCCTTACCAGGCGCATAGGCCACGGACTTAAACTTGCAGGGGCCCCAGACGAAGTTGTCGGAGTTCCACTCATCGCTGTCATAGAAATAGATATTCTTCCCGTTTGCAACCGTCAGGCCAGCGCCCTCGGCAATATTGACCTCAACGCCCGCCAGCAGAGCTGCATCCTGATTGATGGTCACATTGCCGGACTGAATATTGATGGTAATGTTGTTGGTGATAGGCAGCACATAGCTTGCAGAGTCGACATCCATGCTTGCAAGCGTCAGCGACAACGTGTTCAATGCCGCCTCGCCGTTTACTGTGAATACAAGACGATCCGTCTTTTCATCGTAATCCTTAGTAAAGCTACCGGATTCCACTTTGAACATACCGTTGTCACCAATGAAATTAATAGCAGTAGTATATGTGGTGCTCATTGCAAAAACGCCGCTGTAAACCTGTTCATTGGCGCCGGCATTCAACGTCAAGGGAACTTCGATATTTTGTACGAAGTACTGCGAAAATGGGAACACCCCATGGCCCATGCCGGAAGATGCGCTGCCGCCACGGAAGTCCGCGATTTGATAGAACTCATACACGGTTGCGCCAGATTCCGCCAGAACAGAACCGCTGCCGGAGATAAAGCCCCATGCATAGAGCTTGCCGCCGTTCTTGACCGTAATGGAGCTGTTATCCGCCATTTTGATGTATCCATAATCACCAACGGGACGTCCCTGCTGACCGCCGCCAGCTGCAAAATATCTGCCGCCCAAACTGATGGCACCATTGACGGTAATAGAAGTGCCTTCGCTCATCGTCAGCGTTCGGAAAGGCTTAGACTCGGGAGTCGTCCGAATCGCCGCAGGAGCATCCGTATACAGCGTTCCCGCCTCATCAAACGGAATCAGCAGGGTAATACCCGTCGGGATGGTATAAGTACCGCTGATCGAACCGTTTGTAGCCAAGGTGATCTTGGACTGACCGTTTGCCTGCGCATAAACAACCGCTTCATTCAGGTCTGCAAACCGCTGGCCGCCGGTTTCAAACAGGGCCGCCGTTTTACTTGCGAACCGCGCTGTGATAGTGCAGTCATTTTCAATGTTCAACGCAGCCTTTGCAGACGTGCTGATATATTTCTCGTTAGAAACATCATACCAGCCCATGAACTGATAACCATCCGCCGGAGTCGCCACTACCTGATAAGCAGTCATGGAGCTTTGCGTGTTGCTATATTCCTCGGTAATGAGTTTTCCGTCTACTGTATAAGTACCGTTTTCAGCAGGCACGAAAGTCGCAGTTGCATTGACATCGCTTACCAGAACCACGTTGGTAAGGGTGATCTTCGTTGCAGCACTGGTGCTGCCAGACTTGATGTATACTTTAACGCTCTCGTTTGCCGCCAGTTCCTTGGTAAAACTGGCACCCGAAGAAACTACAGTACCATCTACCTGAATCGTTCCACTATTCTGTTCAATGGTATAGTCAAAAGAAAGGGTTGCTGTTGTCGACTTCTTATTTGTAATTGTCAGTGTGGAACTATGCTGTGTATCACTGCATGTTCCGCCTGTACTGGTAGCTGCGCCGATAATGCTCGTACCATTGGCCGACCAAGCATCATCTGCATCACCTTCAAAACTCAGCCCGATATTTTCGTCGGTTAAACCTGTCACAGTGCCACTGGTTGCTGCAAACGCTGTCATGGTCACATTTGGAAGCAGTACCATGACCATGAACATGCAGAGCACAAGCGAAAGGAATCGCTTCAATGTGCTTTTCATTTCTTTATTACCTTCTTTCTTTGATGATTTCTGGCGTTTATTTCTATGTAAATGCTGAGTCCCGCCGCAAATGCGATGGCTGCCCAGACATGAGAAAGGTGGAATAGCATCCCCGTAGAGGACGTCCGGAAGAATTCATCAATGAAGCGGAACGCTCCATAGGATGCCATATAAAGTGGGTAAATACTGCCGGGGTTCTTGCTCTTTTTCACTCTGGGGATGAGCAGAATCAGCATCACAATATAATAGAGGATCTCGAGTTCCCTTGTGGGGAAGTGAACGTGCGTTCCCGGTATGACTAAGCCAGCGCAGCATCCAGAGACGATGCAGTTGACCCGAGCGCACATCACCGTGAAGATCATGCAAATCGTAAAAATATCAAAAACGGCTTTGATATTGCGTTTTGAAACCTTTGCGCTGATGAAATAAAGCACTGGCATAAAGAACACTCCGCCGAATAAGCTCATGTTGCCAGCATCTCCGGTTTCCAGAAACGCAAATGCTTTTACACTCAAAACACCACATACCGTATGCAGCACCGAGAATGCTATCACGGCGTACCATTTCATTTGGAGCTGCCGCCGCATCCTGTACAGCCAGAACACATTGAAGATAGTTCCCAGAAGCAGGAGCACGATCAGTGAATGCTCCTTCAGCCAGATAAATACAAGATCAAGCAATACGTACTCCTTTTCGTATTCGTATCTTCCATGGGGTATGGCGCTAAAATCACCATACCCCATGGGTCTTTTGGTTATTTGACCATCTTGCCGTCTGCACCGAACGTATACGGACCGGCGGGAAGAAGACCGTTGGTATCAGTGACCCAATAGCTTCTGCCGTGAACGACCTCACAGTTGGAGGTTTTTACATAATAGTAATCACCGTTCAACCGAATGAGCCCCGCGCCGGTCAGGACGCCGTCCTCATAGTAGTACAGGCTTCCATTCTCGGCAACAATGCCGTTTTTCACTCCCGGTTCCGGGCTGGGATCGGGATCAGGCGTAACGATGGGCGGGTTGACCATCTTACCATCAGCGTCGAAGGTATACTGTCCTGCGGGCAGCAAACCGTTCGTGACCGTGATCCAATACGCACGCGCCTTCACCGCTGTGCTGGTAGACGTTCTGAAGTAGTAGTAATCACCATCGATGCGCACAAGACCAGCGCCTTCCTGAATGATACCCGCGACACAGTAGTATGTCTCCCCCTTGTAATCAAACAGGCCAGTGAGATGCTCCTGCCAGACGCCGTTTTCGTCAGCGGCATAACGGGTAGGATACTCGTAGATATGGAAGATACCCGTTTGGACATAACCATTCGGGCCATAGCCCAGGTAATACTTTTTGCCGTCAAGCTCCAGCCATTTGTTGCACATCCACTCGCCGGCCCAACGATAGTGCGTACCGCCGGCATCTTTCACGAAGTCGCCGCGAACCAGCTTGTGATTGCTGAATACGTAATTATATCCGTCGATCTTCTGGTTTCCGTCAACAGCCTGGAACGTTTTCGTGCTGAAAAAGTAGTAGGCACTGCTGCCGTCGGCATCCGTAAGATTCCACCAGCCGGACTTGGCCACACCTTTGATGGCGTAATACCACGCACCGTCAAGTTCGAACAGGCCTGTGACCTTACCCTCGCAAGCACCGGTCGTCTCATTGAACTGGTAGAAATACTCGTTGCTTTCATCGTTGAGACCAGGGACCTTGTGAACGCCCTTCACAGCGACGTTATCCACAAAGTAGTAGGTTGCGCCGTTGATCTGCTTCCAGCCGGACCAGACTGTGCCATCCAGAATGAACTTATCCGTAAATTTCTGATACGATTCGCAGTAAAAATGGCCGCCCTTAGGATGTGTGACATTTTCCGGCTCCTCATAGGGATAGATCCCATACTGCTCCTGGAAGGAGGTCTGCTTGGCCATGTTGTAGAGTGCGTTTGCGCCAAGATAGATATCATAGCCGATCGAACCAGCGTTCGTAATTGTCAGCGTCTGATTCGCGCCGTTCTTAGCGGTCATCTTTACACCACTGAGAATGCAGATGGGGTTGGCCGTTTCAGGATCAATGGCCTGGCTCTGCTTGATGAAATTGCACTTCACCGTGAGCAGATTATTCTCGTCCATGGATGCGGACGTCAGACGGAAATAATCATTCGACACCGTCAGGTTGGAAATGTCCACATCGACATTCTGGTCGAACTGGAACTTCACCGTCACCTCAGTCTTCGGGCTGACACGCTCTGCCAGCTGGAGCAGCAGATCCCAGGCCGTGATGCCGGAAATATCGCCGCCAGCAACCATGGACAGAAGCGGCTCCAGCTTTTCAGGCATCTTGATCGTCATCATATCCAGTCCGAAGACATAGGTGACGTTCATGGGCTGGCTGGGATCGATCACATGATAGCGGTCTGTCTCGCCGTCGCCGCCGGGGAGGTATTCCGCATTGGAGACATCTCTTGTCCATGCGAAGGTTCTGTCGCCGCTTGTAGCGTTGTCAAAGTCGAAAATCGCCTGATTGGCACTGTACATGGCGACCTTAATCGTAGCACTGATAGAGTAGTCCCGCGTAATCATGGCCGTGATGGTCACATTGCGCAGGCCGGATCCCTCGCTGCCGGTAAAGGCAAAGCCATTGTTCGCAGCTTCCACAGTACCTGCTGCGCTGTTGCTCAGTTCAAATGTGATATCGCCCGCGCATACAGCGACGGGATTCTCGTTATAGGTTGCAACCAGAGGAAGGCGCACCGAGTCTCCGTAAATGGCGTTGATGCTCGTTTTGGAGAATTTCAGTCCATTCGGCTCGACCACGGTAAGCGTCTTGCTGCCGATCACCATGTCACCGGACAGGAGCTGGATCTCCACGCTGCCTTTCTTGACGGCGGTGAAAACACCATCTTCAGAGACGGTACCGATGGTTTCATCTGCGGACTTCCATGTAAGATTGGCAGGGAGTTCCGCAGCGCTGCCGGACACACTGACACCGGAAGCAACCAGACGAACCGTGGCGCCGCTCGTCAAGTAATCGTAAGCAGAGGTGATCAGGGCATGATCGAACTCCGTGGAGACAGGAGCCGTAGAGACCACCATCAGAGAGGAACTAACGGAACGCTCATAACCATCCGAAGGACGGTTCACAACCGTGAGCGTATTGCTGCCTTCCTGCTTCGCTACGAAGGTAGTGGAACCGCCGCCATCCAGATTGATTGCAGTCACACAGCCTGCGTCCAGCATGATCTGTGCCAGTTCTTCAGCACTGCCGCCGGCGGAGAAGGGTTCCTGACGGCCGTCCAGCACCATCATGATGACCTTGCCCTCAGCAGTGATACCCACACAAGTGCGGGAATGACGGCTGTTATAATAGTCCGCCGCACTGGTCACGACGGGCTTTCCATCCTTGACCAGATAAACGCTGCCACCGACAGCCTCCTGGATCTGATCCTGATAAGCTGCGTAATCGCTGGGCCCGCCGATCATGGCGGTTCCATCCTTCAGAATCGCAAAGAAGTTTTCGGAGGTGCCGCCGTGATACTCGACGCCATCCATGACCAGCGCGCCGCCGGGAGCGCCGGTCGTCATGTTATAAAAGTCTGCATTGACGCCGACCACTGCATTGTAGTGCTCGACGTAGTTTGCCGCATCGGACGGATCGGAATGACGCTTCTGAGCCGCCGCCATCTGATCGGACACGCGGGACATTGCCCAGCCCTGGCTCGGATCGTTGTCGTGATAATTGGCGTGGATGCTCACATCCTCCCGGGCGATATCCGCCGTGGCAATGTAGTAGACGATCTGCTTGTCGTCCTTGGTCAGTGCGTAATTGATCGTCTGTGTCACGCCGGGGGCAACAGTCGTCGTATCCGAGGAAAACACAGAATAGTAGGCATTATCCGGCTTCGGCTCGGGCTTAGGATCCGGATCGACCGGGTCGGGATCAACGGGATCCGTGCCGTTGGGATCGCCAGCCAGATCAAACAGATAATCCGCAAATGCATAGCAGCAGGCCTTGCGCAGCGTCTCGCAATTGGGCAGATCTGTCAGCGAGTACGAGCTCTCCAGCGCACCGATCAGGGTATTCCCGGTATAGGTGCTCAGGACCTTGCTCCGGATACCGTCTTTGGTGACCATGCCGCCCAGACGGTTGGTCAGGAAGTAGGAAGCGCGGCTTGCGTCTGTAAGCCCTGCGGTAAAGTAGTTCTCAATGATCGTGCTCAACGCCACACCGCCGCGGTTCATCTCCGTTGTGAGATAGAACGCATCCATGTCGCCATAGAGGTCCGTATCAGTGAAGGAGTGATCCACACTGTTGAGTGTGCCGTAATCTACACCGAGGTATTTTGTACGAATGTTGGCAGCCAGAATGTCAACGTCCGTCTCCGTGGTATCCACCTTCTCGGGGATGTCCACATTTTCGGCGCAGAACATCAGGTCGGCGATATCACCGGCCCAACTGCCCATGTCGGCACGAGCCTGAACAACAGCATCCGTCATGCCCTGCACCTTGGCGTAATTGGCCACATCCATTGCGCCAAACACATGGCCAAGGTCAACTTTATTGCCATTGGGCAATGTGAAGTTGCCCAAGTTCTTCAGTGCAGAAGCCGAGGTATTGTTCGCGGTATCCTGCTCGGAAACATAGGCGGTAAAGGCAGTATTCTCCTTGCCGCAGACCATTTCCCAAGTGCCGGAGGTGTACCGCTCCACGCCTGTACGGATATAGTTGATGATCAGCGCATTGGCATCCTCACCGGCATTTTCTTCCGCATAGGTCTGGGCATAGCCTTCCAGAACCTTGAAACAGGAAAGGAATGTTGCATAGTCTGAAATCATCGTAGTTGCAGCTGCGTTCCCCCCGGAAGCAGCAGAGCCTTCATCGTTTGAGCCCGCCGCGAAGACGCTGACCGGCAGCATAGCTGTCAGCAGCATCACAAGAACAAGGCACAAAGACAAATGTCGTTTCATCAGTCTGCTTGTCATAACAGTTCTCCTCCTATTGTAATTACATTCAGCTTAAATGATCGATCAGATAATTTAAGTCCTCCTGCATTGCATACACTTGCTGTTGCTCACTTGCGCTCAGCGCATCATTTTTGGAGATCTCGTCAATTTTTATACAGACAGTTCTCTGCGTTCCGTCAGCAGCGGTCAACGTTCCGGCAATGTCGCCAGTTTCATCCCCGATCGTGGCGGAAAACAGTGGAATAACGCTGTCGCGGATCTTAGCCGAAAACTGCACCGTGAGCGCATTATCACCTTCGGCTTGCTCGACCTTCAAATATGCCTCCCATTGCTCCGGGAAGTGCAAGTCTCCGTATGCCGTCTTGATCACAAAATCATCCACAGACGCAGACACCTGACTTCCGTTCTGTGCAGGCGCGTCCGCAAACTTATGACCGCAAACCATCACCACCACTAAGATGATCAGCACGATCACAGCAATCACGATCAGCAGCGGTTTCACGCCCCCGCCGGGCGCTTTATTGATTGGTTGATTCTCTCGTTTCAAACGGTTTTTCCCCCCTTTTTTTATCTATCGAATCAAAACAACAGAAACATTATGGTAGCTTTTCTCTCGGCGTCTCCCGTGTGCCCCGGCGCATCGCCCGCAGAGCGCGGGAAAATGTCATCTCTCCCCGATATGTATTGTGCCGCTTCAGGCAGAAGCGTAGGCACAGCGGCGCTGCCGCCGCGCCGAATACAGCCCGGTATAAAACGCCCTGATCGTAGAAATATTTCTCATCAAAGCCGCGAAAGCAAGTGGACGCATCCTTGGCGCAGGTGCCCAGGCAGAAGCTGCTCGTGTACGCCCGAAGCCCCCGGCGAAACGCATCCCGCAAAAACAGCGTGTCCTCCCCGTGGGCGTAGTTCGTGCCGCCGCCGAAAAGCGTGGAAAACCAGATGTTCGCCCGTCGCTGGCTGTCCCGGCGGATGGAGCAGACGCATGTCCCATACCGCAGGGCGCGATGAAAATGCAGGCGGCCGTCGCGGTTTTTAATCTGGCGGATCACACGTCCCCCCTGCGTAATATCCATGGAAAAAATGATCATATCCGCATCCGGATATTGCGCATAGGCACGGCGCACGCCATCGGCATAACCGTCGGCATAGCAAACATCATCGTCCGCAAAAAGCAGGATATCCCCGGTAGCGTGCAGCAACGCGATATTGCGGTTGACACCGACGCCCCGTGTATCCGTGGTAATCATGTTTAATGTGCGGCCATCGCATGTCTGCATCTCTTTGCGGTATCCGTCCGCTTGATTACCGAACACAGCGTTGCCGGTGATGTGCATTTTTTCCGCAATCGACAAGTCCTTCTGCCCCATGGTGACGCAGACAACCTCTACTCTATCCATACATTCCTCCTGCATTCAGCGGATGCTCCGCGTGTAGACATCAATGTTCATTGCTTGCTGTGCGACGAGATAGTCCGTATAGGAGCGCTCCAGATCGACGAGTGCCGCATGCTCCTTGCACTTGCGCGCCTCCGGAGGGGGAAGTCTGCGATAATCCCCATACAGTCGACTCAAAAGCGCATCATAATGCGCAGAGACTGGGAACGCGCCATCCTCAAACGGCAATTCGACTGTCTCTTCGAACCATGCTCTCGGAAAGATGTTCTTCCCATATTTTTTTCCAGCCGCAAAAAACGTGTGGCACATACTTGTATGCACATCGCCACGATTCGCGCAAAATCGTTCCAGTTTTTCACGCGGAAGCACACGGCACAGCTGCATAAACAGCTTTTTTACAAAGCTATTGGTTTCATAACCGCGCGCATACAGTGCCTTTGCAATCACGATTTTTGATGCAGCAAATTGCAATTTGCGCATCAGCGGCCGGTCGGAAAGATTGTCACACGGGAAGATGTCGATGTAGACACCCTGATGGATGAGCGGGTCTTTTGGATGGTATTTTTCGATGCAGGCCGTGTGGTTTCTACGCAGTTTTGAAAACTGCATTGGCCAATGCGCGCTGTTTTCCTGCTGCACATAGTAGGTATCAGCGTCAAAATCCACCGCCGCTTCCGCGAAGAAGCGGTCATATTCACTACGCATCAAGATGACATCCAGATCATCGTCCCAAGGAATAAAACCATGGTGGCGAACAGCGCCCAACGCCGTTCCGGCAAAGAGCTGATAGCGAATACCGTGCTTGCGGCATACGGCGTCAAAGTCCTTGAGCATCTCCAGCAGGAGCGCTTGGTGCGCGGTCATGTCCTTTACAACCTCCATGCTAGAATCTCCTATGTTTGCGCATGCCGTGGAGTGCATATGTCAGAAACGCTTGCGCTGACCGTGGCAGCGAGAGCCTCTCGACATCACGGTAAATCTCCCAGCGATACTTGGCCGATTTGAACTTGTTACTTGAACGAGAGCCGTTCACAACACGATAGTCCACCAGAATTTCTCTACAGGCCACCGCGCGATAGCCGAATCTCATCAATTCCAGCCAGAGCGCATAATCCTCGTGATAGTGCTCCGCAGAAAAGTGATGTTCTCGTAAAATAAGCTGACGGAGCAGCACGGTAGAACAGCTCAGCACGCTTTCCCTCAGCATGGCATCATACGATGTCGTTTCCGGAACGATATAGTCCGATAAATGCGCTCCGCTTTCATTAACCAGCGCGTAGGAGCAGTAGATGATATCCGCACCAGCACGCCCTGCAACAGCCAGCTGCTTTTCCAGCTTATCACTGTGCCACACATCGTCGCTGTCGAGCAATGCGATCCATTCGCCCTTTGCGATATCAAAACCACGGTTTCTCGTTTTCGCCACGCCCATGTTCTGCGGATTCCGCAGCAGACGTATACGAGTATCAAGGCTTGCAAAGTACTCCGCAATTTCGGCCGTGCAGTCGGAAGAGCAATCGTCAAGAATCAGCAGTTCCCAGTTTTTATAGGTCTGCGAAAGCACGGAAGAAACCGCTTCCTCAATATATTTTTCTGCATTGTACGCAGGCATGATGACCGAAACAAGCGGTGCCGTTCGTATTCCGTCAATTTTTCTTTCTCGTTCATACATACTTCTTCTCCAGCATCTGTCTGCATTTCTGCCAATCCTTATACCCGCGGCCAAGCATATGGATATCACTTCCGAGGTATTTTACATATCCATTTTCAATCCATTCAAGATACCGTTTACGTTTCAGCGGCTTTGTCAGGCATTCTGCATTGAGCTGGAGCGGCACGCTCTCACAAATCAGTTTTTCAATATTCTCTGCAGGATACCGCTCTGCGTGAGCAAGGACAATTTGAATATCCGCCAGGTCACACAGAAGATACAGCGTGTCCCAGATCGACTCCGGCCACGCATAAAACGGCATTTCCAACAAGAGCTCGTTTGTACCCTCACGGCACAGGCGGTTCAGGCCGTCCAGCCGTTCCATGCCATCGCAGATCAGCACCTCTGCGCCGAGCTGAATCAGCGGAGCGTTTTCAGGCAACTCATGGAGCAGCAGCCCTGCAGTTTTCTCCCTACGGCGCAGGAAGGACTCGACGGATTCCTTATGCGGGTAAAAATGCGGCGTTGCACAGATCGTTTTCACGCCAGCAGAAACGGCCATTTCCACCTGTTTCAGCGAGGTTGCAAGGCCGTCGCTCCCATGATCGCAGCCAGGAAGAATATGGGCATGGTAGTCAAGCGACAAGTCGAGCTTCATATTACCGCGCTTCATACGACTCAGAATAGGAATACTTATATCCGTATTTGCCCCCATATTTATATTTGTAAGCATACTTCACGGATTTCATATTCAGGTCGTTGAGCACCGTGCCGCATAGGTTTCCGCCCGCACGGCGTACCGCATCGATGGCCTCGTTCAGCTCATCCTCCGTCGTATCGCCGGACTTGACTACGAGTACCACACCGTCCACATAGGTCGAAACAATTTGCGCGTCAGCGACCGTATTGATCGGCGGCGTGTCGATAATAATGTAGTCATAAACCTTTGCACTTTCTTCCACGAAGTGCTTCATGCGCTCGGATGAAAGCAATTCGGAGGGGTTCGGCGGAATGGTTCCAGTGCAAACGATCCAGAGCGGCAGATCTTTCACCTTGTCCAGTTCGAGCTTCGATATTTTTGCAAGAAAGTCGCACAGGCCGGTAGGCTTCTCCACCCTCCAAAGGCGGCGCTGTGTCGGCTTGCGCATATCCGCATCGATCAAGAGCACCTTTTTGCCCAACATTGCATAGCTAATGGCAATGTTGGCTGCTGTCAGGCTCTTGCCCTCAGAGGGCTTTGCGCTAGTGACGGCGAAGCTCGTACATGGGCGCTCCTTATCCGCCGTCATGCAGAACATCAAACTGGTGCGCAACTTTACATAGGCTTCCTTTATCGCAAATGGAGATTCATTGGTCAGCAGACGTTTCCTGTTTGTACGAACAGCTTCAATCGCTACCTTTCGGCTTTCTTTCTTTTTCGCCATAGAGCACTGCACCTCCCTCCGCCAGCTTCCAGCAGCCAGCATTCTCATTTGTCGCATGGATGTCCGGTATCTGACCAAGGACAGTCACACCGGCGGACTTTTCAATGTCCTCCGGCAGGTAGATGGTCGTATCGGCCATCATTCGCAGAATAATAGCAACTGAAGCCAGTATCACGCCAAACACAAATCCAATCGCGCTGTCAAATACGGTTCTGGGCGCAGATTTTTCCGTTGCCACCTCCGGTCGGTCCACGACCTCGACGCCGCCCGCCTTGGTAATACGAACGATTTCAGTAGGCGCAACTTTTGCAAAGGAATTGGCGATCTTACAGGCAAGCTCCGGATCGGTCGAGGTCGCTACCACCTCCAGCAACTGTGTATCCGACACAACGGAGACATTCACCATGCGGCTAAGTTCCTTTCTCGACAATGAAGTTTCTGCTCTCAAATCACTCAGGACGGAATCCAAAACAGAATTGCTCGCCAGGATCTTTGAATAGGTCGTAGCAAGGCTCTCCGCCGCCTGGAGGTCGCTGTTATTGATCGTTCCCTGTGAAGAATTGTCCGCACTGTTATATACATAAAAACTCACTCGAGATTCATAGGTCGGCGTAACAAAAATTGTTACTACTGCATAAACGCCCGCAGCAACAACGACCCCCGCAAGGAGCAGCCAATGAATCTTTGCCAACAGGATCTTTGTAATATCCCATAGTGACAGTTCTGTGCCCCCCACGGAAGCATACGGTTTCTTACTTTCGTTCATATTCTAGGATTGTCCTCCAAACGCATCTTTCTTTATCGGGCGCCCGCGCCGCACAAAACGACGCGGATCGTTTTTCCAATACACGCCAAATCCATCCAAATCGATCGTTTTTCTATATACTCCATATCGTAGATAATTTTTTCTTCCGGCTTCAGAGAATATCCGCCATTCACCTGAGCATGTCCAGTCAGGCCAGGAACAACCATTAACCGGTTGGAGAAACCGGGAATGTATTTTTCAAATTCTCCGTAGAAATAAGCACGCTCCGGCCGCGGGCCGACAAAACTCATGTCGCCGCGCAGGATGTTATAGAACTGAGGAAGCTCGTCCAGCCGGGTGCGTCTGAGAATTTGGCCGAAGTGTGTGCATCTTGGATCCTGTTCATCTGCCCACTGCGGGCCGTTTTCCTCTGCGTCAAGACGCATTGACCTAAATTTATAGATCATAAACGGCTTCCCATGGAGACCGAGCCGCTCCTGCTTAAAAATTGGGGGACCTGGCGAGTCCAAAGTGATGATCAATGCAATGATTATCATCGGGATTGCCAGAATCAGCAGGCCCAGGAAAGAACATACTATGTCAAAAGCACGCTTCGTTATCAGGTACAGCTTCTTTTGTTCCAATACAGGTTTTGCTATTTGAATGATCACATCGGCAGAGCGCTCCTCTGTCAAACAGCTGCTCGCTGTTGTTGTCACATATCTCACATCCCTACATTGATATCTGTATCTCTGCCCCCCATCGGTTCAGCACGAAGCCGTCCAGGGGCAAAGGCTCTACACAGATATTGAATTTGCAAATTGCTGTACAAAAATATCCATTCAAGGTGCGCAATTCAAGTAAGTACCGCCTCCGCCATAGCTGCACAAAAACGAACATCTTTTGTTAATGCAGATGTGTCAGCGGAGCTTTCATGGAGTTTGCCACTCCACTACAAAAGCGAAGAAAAAGCCTTGCTATGCAAGGCTTTTCCCGTTTTTATGATATTCACTTACACTAGTTTTGACTGCGTAGATCATAGACCCACTACCTTCAATTTCTGCATATTATCCCGTTTCAGTTCCAGCGAAGCGTGCACATACCGGTCCAACGTGATCGTCACAGAGGTATGTCCTAATATTTCTGACAATGATTTAACTTCAAATCCGACCTCAACAGCTCGCGTCGCAAATGTGTGGCGCAGCGTATGAAAATGCACGCCCTCCAGACCGCATGCCTGCGTGTACTTTTCCAGTCGATACTGCAATGTCCGCGGCTCCATGAACGCTTCCGTTCCGGTCAGAACATACGCAGCTGAACTTTGCGGTTTCATGCGCCTGCAAAGCCCGGTTGCGTATTCCGTCATAGGGATCGTTCGCACGGAGGTATCGCTTTTGGGCGGACCAATCACAATCCTTGTTCGAGCACCTTGCGATACGCTGATATCATGCAGCCTTTGCAGGGTCTTTGCAATTCGGATAGCTTTATCGTTTGTAGAAACACTTTCCCACTGCAGTGCACAGAGTTCACCAATTCGTATGCCTGTACATAGCGCCAGCAAGATACCAAATCGGCACGAATCCAGATCCTCATGTAGATAGGCAACGAGGCGCGCCTGCTCTTCTCTGGACAAAACGCGCATCTCCTTCTTGCCAATCTTCGGATAGTTGATCTCCACCGCGGGAAATGAGCCTGCAAACTTCGAGGAAGCGAACTTCAAAATGCCATGCAGCACGACTAGAATATCATGCACCGTCTTTGGCGCCAGTTCATCTTCGAATTGCAGTTCTTTGATGAAATCGTCCATCAATTCCGTCGTGAAGCCCAGAGGGTGGCACACACCGAGCTTTGGAATGATGTGCTTATTGACCGCGGCGCTGTATTTAATATACGTCGATTCTTTCACCGTGCATTTCTTTGTATGTAGCCATTCCAAGCAATAGCTGGAGAACAGTTTTTGCGTTCTGGCTGTCGGTAAGGGAGCTCCATTTGCCAAAGCTGCTTTGCGCTTTGCGGCTTTCTCTTTGGCTTCCCGATATGTTTTTCCATAACAGTATCCATACTTGATTTTTCCGGATAGCTCACGACCCTTGATATACCGAGCCTCCCAGCGACCGTCCCGCCGTCTGAAGATATTCTCACCCTTTGCCATTTTGTAATTCCTCCTTGTGCAGTGATTATGTTGGGTGTGGATCTTATTTTAATTTCATCCAGACTGCTGGGATGACTGCGCTGAACTTTAAGTCAACGGAATTCTCCGCAAAAAATTAACGTAAGTTGACAAAAACATACTTTTTTCTTCCATTTCTTTGTTGATTCAATTGCATTTGAATATGTAATGTGCTATAATACGGAAGAATAACTATGTTTTGCGCTGCACGCAGAGTGGCAAACTCCACGAAAATACAACTTCGGCTCAGTCCGTAAAATGGAGTACATTAGAAGCCCATTCGCTTTCTTCACCAAAAATCATCAGCGCATTTCGTTCTAATGATATGTTTTGCCTGCGTTATCCACGCATTTTCATTATAAAGAAATTAATTCCATATTTCAAGACTGAAATGAATTATTCATCCAGAAAGAGGCAACACGAATTCAACGAATATACGTAAATCTAACGATTACTGCTACACTTATGACAAAAATAGCCTACATAAAATGAAAATCCCGCTGCGAAATTTCTCCGCAGCGGGATTAATTTATATGCCAAAACGGCCAAAAGTCTTATTTCAAACAGTTCCCAGGCACAGAAAAAGCCCACCGTAATTCTATCGAAATTACGGTGGACTTATGGTACGAGTGCTGATAACGGATTTCATAAAACAATGAATTAACCGGCAGAAACACATATATTTCATCTCGCACACGAACAGTTTCTTTAGAATTTTATTCGCACATTCGATTTTTACTGGCCTATCCGATACAATGATAACACAAGGAGGGCAGAATATGAAACAGAAATATCATCTTGCAATGGATGATGCAGAGCGGCGGCTTCTCATTGGAAGTCTGAATGATCTGCGCAGCAGGCTCTTCACAGAGGGCAGATATACCGACGCTGTTGACGAAGTGCTGCTGAAAATCATCGGTGCAAAGCGCAAGAAGTTCAAGATTGTATACACGGAATGAATGGAGGGAAGCACTATGACGGAGTTTGAAAAGCTGGGTGGCACATACCGACAGGCGGGTGATTATTATCTGCCGAATCTCGAGATTGATAATCAAATCGAGGTGCAAATTGGTGTTTGGGGACAGCGACACCGGCGATTTTTGAAGGAGAACCACCGGGTGAGATACTACAATCTGTTGACCACCGGGACGCTGAACGATTATCTTGCTGAGGTGGAATCCCTGGCACAGGCGATGTTTGATACGCTTGTGAAGGAACTGTCCGAAAAAGAAAACTTGAACGAAAAACTCAAGGCAAGTGACCCGCTGGAATGGGTCAGGCGGAGCAATAACATCCGCAATCGAGCTACAGAAATCGTAAATGCAGAGGTCATTTTCGTGTGAGCAGCAACAAAATTTGATAGAAATCAGAGGCGCAGTCAGATGCAGGTAAGCACCGGCTGCGCCCCTTTTTCGTTGCTCTGAAATAGGTCTGCATTATCTTAGCGAGCAGACTGTTTTTACTCCTGTCGGAGCCAAACAGTGTATCCGCTTGCGATGCCTGCGTCATCTTAGCGAGCAGTGCCTTTTTACTCCGTTCTGTCGAGCTACGCAAAAGGCCTCGTTAGGGACACCCTAAGACCTGCTTACCCGATTCCGAAGAATCGATTAAAGAACGCCATCAATTTATCAATTATGGCCTGTTTTTTAACTGTGCGGTTCCCGCCGCCAAAACGGGAGATCGGCGGCATCAGCTTGTCAATGTCTGTGCCCGTCGTTTTGACAGAACCGTCACGGAAAGCGCTGTCCATAAAGCGACGGGTCTCCTCGTCCTTCAGATTTTCTTCTTGGATGATTGTGACAAGCTGCCGTTCCTTTTCCTCGGCAACAAAGGTGCGCCATTCCAGCATCACATCTGACACATCGTTGATACCTGCAATAAAGGTTTCGATCAGTGCCTTCTTGCTACGTAGTTCTGGGCTTGCATCTACTGCCTTCTGGATCGTAATGAGAATTTCTTTATCGTCGCAGTGGGAATCGTGATACTTTTGGACGAGCATCAGAATGTAGTCGATATTGATCTCGATTTGTTTGATGAGCTCGATCTCAAAGACAATATCGTCCGTGATGTCCTCTTTTTCGCCACCGGGCTTGCGGTTTTTCCACTCATCCCGTAAGTCTTGATAGCGGCCAAGATAATCCTGAAAATCCCGCTCATTCAAAATTTCGCTTCCGGCAAACTCGTCGAACGAAGTCAGCAGGTTGCGCATACGCAGAATCGCACCGAACAAAACGATAAACTCCTTCTGCCGCTGTTCGCCGGTAATGCGTTCCTCTGTCAGTGGGAATTTCGTTGTCAATTCCTCAATCATATCCTGGTAGCCTGGGTGATATTTTCCGTCGGCATCCTCGTAGCCAAAGTAGTAATCCTTATAGCCACGCATCAGGACGATACCGCCCGCTTCCTTATCGCCAAACAGAGAAATTGCATCGTCGGTGCGCTTTTGCAGATTGCGGAAGCAAACGATGTTGCCGAACACCTTGATGGAATTGAGAATCCGGTTGGTGCGGGAATATGCTTGAATCAGCCCGTGCATTTTCAGGTTTTTATCCACCCACAGCGTATTCAGCGTCGTGGCGTCGAAGCCGGTCAGGAACATATTGACCACGATCAGCAGGTCAAGTTCCTTGTTCTTCATCCGCAGGGAAACATCCTTATAGTAATTCTGGAATTTGTCCCCGTCTGTGGAATAGTTGGTGTGGAACATCCCGTTGTAGTCACGGATGGCCGCATCCAGAAAATCACGGGAACTTTGGTCAAGTGCGGAGGTATCCTCCGGATTCTCCTCGTCAAGAATACCATCCGTTTCTTCCTCATTCGCTCCATAGCTGTAAATGACGGCAACCTTCAGCCGCTTCTGCGGATTTTCCGCCATTTGCCTCTGAAACTCGGCGTAGTAGAGCTTTGCAGCATCCACGCTGGACACGGCAAAGATGGAGTTGAACCCGCTGACCCGCTGCTTCTGCTTGATTTCCTCGATCTGCTGCTTGCTGCCGGCAGAGGCAACCTCGGCGATATTCTGCAATACGCTGTATGTATAGGTTTTATCACCCCGGTAGGTCTTCTGGTCAAAATGCGTCAGAATGTAATCCGTGACCAGTCGGATGCGTTCCGGGGCAAGAAACGCCTTTTCCCGGTTGATGTCCCAAACTTCTTTGTCGTCAATATCCGGCTCGGCGTCCATCGTTTTGATGTAGTCCACCCGGAAGGGCAGTACATTTTTGTCGTTAATGGCGTCCACAATGGTATAGGCGTGGAGCTGATCGCCAAAAGCCTGCTCTGTCGTGCGGAGTGTGGGATTCTTGCTCACGCCTGCATTGACCGCAAAGATCGGCGTTCCGGTAAAGCCAAAGAGGTTGTACTTCTTGAAATACTTCGTAATGGCTTGATGCATATCCCCGAACTGACTCCGGTGGCACTCATCAAAAATGATAACAACTCGCTTATCAAAAACGCTGTGTCCGGCGTTCTTCTTGATAAAGGTGGCGAGCTTCTGAATGGTGGTGATAATGATTCTTGCATTGTCATCCTCCAACTGGCGCTTCAAAACCGCCGTGGAGGTGTTGCTGTTGGCAGCGCCCTTTTCAAAGCGGTCATATTCCTTCATCGTTTGATAGTCCAGATCCTTGCGGTCCACAACGAAAAGCACTTTGTCAATATAGTTCAGCTTGGTGGCAAGCTGCGCCGTCTTGAAGGAAGTCAGCGTTTTGCCGCTGCCGGTGGTGTGCCAGATGTACCCGCCGCCCGCTACAGTGCCGTATTTCTTGTAGTTATTGGCGATCTCAATGCGGTTCAAAATGCGCTCGGTGGCGACGATTTGATATGGCCGCATCACCAGCAGCATATTTTCCGCCGTGAACACGCAGTAGCGGGTAAGAATATTCAGAATGGTGTGCTTGCAGAAAAAGGTCTTGGTAAAGTCCACAAGATCGGGGATAATGCGGTTGTTGGCGTCCGCCCAGAAGGAGGTGAATTCAAAGCTATTGCTGGTTTTGGACTTCTTGGCTTTCTGCGCTTTGGTATCCTTGATATGGTTGAAACGGGTGGTATTGGAATAATACTTCGTATTTGTGCCGTTGGAGATCACGAAAATCTGCACGAATTCATACAGTCCGCTGGATGCCCAGAAGCTGTCCCGTTGATAGCGATCGATTTGGTTAAACGCCTCCCGGATGGGAACGCCCCGGCGCTTTAGCTCGATATGGATCAGCGGCAAGCCGTTGACCAACACCGTCACATCATAGCGATTGTCATGAGCTGCCCCCTCCTCTGTGGAGATGGCATACTGGTTGATGACCTGCAAACTGTTATTATGGATGCACTTCTTGTCAATGAGCTGGATATTTTTGCTTTCCCCGTTATCCCGGCGGAGCACCTGCACATAGTCCTCCTGAATCAGCCGGGTCTTTTCGAGAATGCCGGAGTTTGTGTTTGCCAGCACCTCGTCCCAGAAACGCTTCCATTCACCGTCCGTAAAGCGATAGTTATTCAGCTTTTCCAGCCGCATCCGCAGATTGGCAATCAGGTCAGCCTCTTTATGGATGGTCAGGTGCTCATAACCCAGTTCGCAGAGCAGACGAATAAACTCCTTTTCCAAGTCCACTTCGCTCTGGTACGCCTCCGAGCGCTTCGACTGCGGCTTGTATTCGGTGACAACAGTGCTTTCACTGCTCTGGGCAATGATGTTGAAATAGCTCACGGACTACCTCCTTCCGGGTCAATCTGCCGGTGTAAAAGTCAGCAGCTTGTCCCTGTAATATTCATATTGTTTCTGCCGTGCTTCGATTTCGGCGGGAAGGCCGGAGGAAAGGTCGGTGCAGATGGCATCAAAGTTGTCGAGAACATTCGCCAACCGAAGTTGTATATCCAGCGGCGGAATAGCAACATCAAACTGTTCCAAAGCTCTCATGCTTAAATTGGGCTGTGAACCATGGCTTGCTTTGGCTACAACTTGCTGTTGAACCATTTTTGACTGGAGTAAGTGAAATAAATATCGAGAAGAATTTTCGCTATTTACTCGCATGGCAGCTAATGGCGACCAAATATTAAAGCGCTCGTCGGTATCAACATACCCTACTTTTCCGGTCGTAGATCCAGATTTAACCATAAAAATGTCGTGCTTTTGTGGCTTGTATTTTTTACAACATTCTGCATCAAACTCCGGCGTTATATTTCCACGCCGCTTTTCAAAATGAATTTTGCCATCAAATACTGCTTCAACGGACAGAAATGGAATACCATCTTCCATAAGTTCTGGGGTAGTATGTGGCCCATCTGTGATAGGCTGCTTCAGCATATCGATTATTTTCCCATGGCGATAATCAGTTCTGGGTGTCAACAACTTATCCCTATAATACGCATACTGCTTCTTCCGTGCGGTAAGCTCTGCGGTAAGCTCTGCGGTAAGCTCTGTGAAATTGTCCAGTATACGGACAATTTCACGCTGCACCGGCAGGGGCGGGACGGGAACCCTAATAGCCTTTATATCTGGCACGCTTGAGTGAACAACCTTACTCTTAACTTTTCCCTTGCTCTTTTGCTTTTGTGCGTCCAATGTTGAAAGCGCATAGGACAAATATTTGGGGTCTTCGTTGTGCTTAAGAACAACAATATCACCACCGGCCAAACAGGTTTCGTGACCAATATACGCACAGCACTTTGCGATGTCCTCTACACTTTCACCTGTAATAGCGAAAAGAATATCACCATAGTCAAAGTATTTCTTGCTTGTTAAAAGAGTCTCGTCTGTGTGTGACACACAATCTTCAAACCATACACCGTAAGTGGTATAGATTTCCCCATATCGAACGCACGGCGTACCGGTTTCACGAATTTGGTCTCTTGTAATACCAGCCCCACGGAAAACATCGGTAGCAATTTCTCCAAGGGTTTTATAAGCTACTCCCTCTGGACAAAGCTCCTGAATGAGTTCATCAAGTACGGTCATTTTGTTCACCTTCTTTAGCCGTGTATGTTGCGCACAACGTAGCAAGCGTGTAGTAGTACATATCTTCTTGCGTTTTTATCAGGCATTCGTCAAAAATATCAGCCGCCTGCGTCGTACAGAAAGAATGGCAAGCATCTATGATAATTCGCATAGTCCAAAAAGTCATCTTCTGCTCGTCGCAGGTTTCGAGATTGCACTGCTGAAAAACCATATCTACCGGCGGCTCAATTTGATTTTTATCAAGGCCTAATTCCTCTGCGTTCAGATAACTCCATATATAAGAACTAAAGGGAGACGAATTATTGGAAAAACGCCAAGAGACCTTTCCTTGACATTCCGAACTGTTGTGCCATTCGCTTTTTTCAGGGTCTTCAAATATATAGGGATTAACATCGTCAATTTCAACGGCTGCCCAACGTTCGAAGGCACGATGAAGGTATTTTGCACCATCGTAGAGAATGCTGCGACCGAATTCATATCGTTGCAAATCGGCCTGCAATTTTTCCAGCGCAGCCCAAGACTCATCCATTGATACTTGGATATCTGGTATATTTGCCTGGCAGAGAATCTCCCTCTGCTGTTTTTCAGAGCAGCGTATAAATCGGGTAGTAATATTGCGGCAATGTTTTCTTTTGAGCTTTAATTTTGCAGCAATTGCAGCAAGTGGGAGATAGTCTACTTCGTCATCATTATCGATTAAAAACACTCTTGCCGCCTCGGCCAAAGCCGCCTTTTGTGCTTTTTCTTCTGCTGCTTCGTGCTCCTTTTCGTGACGGCGCTCGAGTTTATAAATAACTACTGTAAGAATAACGCTTACAACCAACGCAATAAAATCAATTATCAATCCGATAATGTCGCTATGTTCAAGAATCCAACTGTATATTGCCACCTTGTTACCCCTCAATCTCCCCAATAATCCGGTCGATTTCCTCTCTCAACTTCTGCTCTCGTGCGACGATCTCGGCAATCTCGGCGTTCAGTTTTACAATGTCGATCTTCTCACGGGTATCCTCCTGCTCCACATAGGTAGAAACAGAGAGATTATAATTGTTCTGTTTGCTGCCGACCTCGTCGTTTGGCACAAGGCGGGCAAAATGCTGCTCGTCCCTACGCTCCGCCACGGCGGATACGATGCGCCGGATGTTGTCCTCGGAGAGTCGGTTGTTCTTCGTGACCTTCACAAACTCCTTGGAGGCATCCACGAACAGAATGGCGTTGTCCGTCTTGTTCTTTTTCAGCAGCATAATGTCCACGGAGATCGTAACATTCAGGAACAGATTAGAGGGCAGCTGGATGATGGCATCCACAAAGTTGTTATCCACCAGATACTTGCGGATCTTCTGCTCGGCTCCGCCACGGTACATAATGCCGGGGAAGCAGACGATGGCTGCTGCACCGTTGGAAGCCAGCCACGAAAGGCTGTGCATAATAAACGCCATATCGCCCTTGGAGGCAGGAGCCAGCACTCCGGCAGGCGAAAAGCGCGGGTCATTGATAAGCAGCGGGTTCTTATCGCCCTCCCACGGCACGGAAAACGGCGGATTGGATACGATCAGCTCAAAGGGCTGGTCGTCCCAATGCTGCGGGCTGAGCAGAGTATCTTCCCGCACGATGCTGAATTTGTCAAACTCGATGTTATGCAGGAACATATTGATGCGGCAGAGGTTGTAAGTGGTCAGGTCGATCTCCTGACCGTAGAAGCCTCGCTCGATATTATCCTTGCCCAGCACTTTTTCCACCTTCAGCAGCAGAGAACCGGAGCCGCAGGCAGGGTCATAGACCTTGTTAATCTTTGTTTTGCCGATGGTGCCGAGGCGAGCCAGCAGCTCTGAAACATCGGCAGGCGTAAAATACTGGCCGCCCTTTTTACCTGCGTTGGCGGCGTACATTCCCATCAGATATTCGTAGGCATCGCCAAACAGGTCGGGATTGATGCCATCAGTAGAGAACAGCGGCATCTGCGCTACGCCGTTCAGCAGCTCCACCAGCACCTTGTTGCGCTTGGCAACAGTTTCGCCAATTGCCTTGCTGTTCACATCGAAATCGTCAAACAGACCCGCAAAGTCGTTTTCCGCATCGCCGCTTGCGGCACTGCTTTCAATGTGGTTGAATACCCGCTCCAGCGTTTCGTTCAGGTTGTCGTCCTTATCCGCACGGGCGAGAACATTGCAGAACAGCTCCGAGGGTAGGATGAAAAAGCCCTTTTCCTGCACAAGGTCTTCACGGGCAGGCTCCGCCTCGGCGTCCGGCATTTTGGCGTAGTCAAAGGCCTTGTTCCCGGCGGCGTGTTCGCCCTCGTTGATATAGGCAGTGAAGTTCTCCGAAATGTAGCGGTAGAACATCGTGCCCAGCACATAAGATTTGAAGTCCCACTCTGCCACATGACCTGCGTGAACAAGGTCGGTGGCAATTTTATATATTCTACGGAACAACTCGTCCCGTTCCTGATCTTTCTTTACATCAGCCATCGTATTTACTCCTTCTGGGCGATCCACGCCGCTTCGATCTCGTCAAAGGGGATGTTGTTTCCCTCGCAAAAAGCCTTGATCTTCTTCATTGCCGTGATATTTGGCTTGGTTTTGGCGTTTTCCCAACGGTTTATCGTTCCAACGGATACATTCAGCGCTTTTGCAAAGTCCTCCTGCGACAGCAGGGCTTTCTTGCGCATGATCCGTATTAACTCACTTAAAGGCGTCATCAAACAGTTCTCCTTCCAGAAGATTAACAGCATTATACCATAAACCTATCATTTTCTCAACACCGTTTGGAAAAACTGAATACCAAAATACAGAGGCGCAGCCTTCGGAGTGATCCGTTGGCTGCGCCTCTGTTTGCGTTTCGGAAGAAAATTTTCAAGAACACCCTCAAAATCTGCGGCTCAATTCAAAGTAAGTAGAGAGAAGAATTTTGAGAACCGTCCAAAAACACCCCCACAAAAGGACACCCAAATTCAAAGTAAGTGAGGAGGTCTTTGCGGAACTCAAAGCCATCGAGCTGTTCACAAAAAGTTTACAAAATTTTCTTTGTTTTTTCTGTGAAAAAGTTCCCAGTTGATTAGTGAGGGGATCTATAAATGGATCTTCTCGCTGGCTACCTAATAGGGAGAATTTTTTCACAGGGGGTTAATAAACAGCCCTTCTCGCTGCCTACCTATTGAGGGGATTCTTCTCTTGCGCCTTGAAAGAGGAAAATTTTTGAAAAAGTGCGGGAATTTCGCAGAAAAATTCGGCAAAGAGAAAGTGAAAGGCGATAGAAGATTCTAGCGTAGTCCGCCGCTCTGTGGTTTTCCGTGTGCACCTTGAAAATTAAATAGCGGAAATTTTGGAGAAGAGGGTTACCAAACACCTACCCATTTTAGTAACAAGTGAGAGGAGGTTTTTTCCAATGGTCATCAAAATCACACCGCAGCAGGCGAAAAAAGTCAACGCCCTGCTGCAGAAGCTGTGCGCCAACTACGACGGTGGCAACTGCCTGCTGCTGGACGACGGCGAGCCCTGTGTCTGCGTCCAGAGCATCAGCAAGTACGGCATCTACTGCAACTACTTCAAGAATGCCGTGCTTCCGGCAGATGAAAGGATGCACGCCGAGATAATGAAGCCGACCGGCGGCAAGCGCTGTGTGCTGTGTCGTCAGTCTTTTGCACCGAGGGCGAAGAATCAGCGTTATTGTCCGGCCTGCGCCGCTAAGCAGAAACGGCTGAAGGCAGCCGAACGGCAGCGCCGAAAGCGGGCATCGGCGTCACGCTTTTAAGGTGCGGACAGCCCTGAAACACAAGGCTTTTTTGAACCCAAATCAACCCAAGCAATACAGAAACACCTTAACCGCAAAAATCCGCTTTGAAAAGCGTGACAAATTCAAGCGAGAGGAGGAATTCAATGAACCCATATTTTACAGTCAACGACTCCGAACATTTCACCTTTTACCGTATCCCAAAGCTGCTGTTCACAGATGAGATTTACCAAACTGTTTCCACCGATGCCAAGATGCTCTACGGCCTGCTGTTGGATCGGCTGTCCCTATCCGAGAAGAACGACTGGAAAGACGAGCATGGTCGGGTCTACCAATATTTCACCATCCATCAGGCGCAGGAGCTGCTGCATTTCGGACACGAAAAGGTCTGCCGCCTGTTTGCAGAGCTGGATGCAGCCGACCTTATCGAGCGCCGCCGTCAGGGGCAGGGCAAGGCCAACCGCATCTACTTAAAGGAGTTTACCCAAAAGTCCGATTATCGGAATTCCAGAAGCCCGGGAATCGGAAGGAAATAAGACTTAGAGAGTGATATTTACTACCCGAAAAAGAGAAAGAAGGTCAACAATGAATAACAAAAACACAGTGCCAATGAAACCAGCGCTCTTAAGAATTGAACAGCTACGCCCGTTTGAAGGCCATCCCTACAAGGTACAGGACAACGAGGAGATGGCTGCTCTTTCGGAAAGTATCCGGGAGAATGGTGTTCTTTCCCCGTTGATCGTCCGTTCCGTTGAAAACAGCGATGAATATGAAGTCATCAGCGGCCACCGCCGCCTGTATGCTGCCCGGAAGGCAGGTCTGACAGAAGTTCCCGTGCTGATTTGCACCCTTGACCGGGATGCCGCCGCCATTGCCTTGGTGGACAGCAATCTGCACCGGGAGCATATCCTGCCCAGTGAAAAGGCGTATGCTTACAAGTTGAAAATGGAAGCACTGTCCCATCAGGGAATCGCTTGTGGACAAGTTGGCCACAAGTCCCGGGATGATATTTCCGATACAGACAGCGGCAGGCAGGTTCAGCGCTATATTCGCCTGACCCACCTCATCCCGGAATTGCTGGAAAAGATGGACAAGGAGGAAATTGCGTTCTCTGTCGGCGTGGAGTTGTCCTATCTCGATGAATACAGCCAGCGGGATGTGCTGGAGCAATGTGAGATCAACGACTGCACGCCATCTTATTCGCAGGCATGGCGAATGCACAAGGCCGACCGTGAAGGGCTGCTGACGAAGGATGTGATCCAGTTCCTTATGAGCGAAGAAAAACCGAACCAGCGGGAGACAGTGAAGATACCCACCGAAAAGCTGCGAGAATTTGCGCCAGATGCCAACCCACGGCAGCTTGAGGACTTCGTTCTCAAAGCCTGCGAGCATTACCGCAAATACCTCATCCGCCAGCGTGGGCGGGAGGAACGATAAGGAGTGATAGAAAATGAAGCGGCAAACGAATTGGATCGTCGGCGTATCCGACGGAAAAGTCCACGAATACAAAATTGGGGATGTGACCTATTTTGTTTCTGCAGAATTTGAGCGCAGCTCTCAAACCAATCTGCGTGACCGTGTACAAAGAACGGTGGTCAGCAATCTCATACCTTTGACGCCCGGTCAAGCATCCGATACAATAGCAGCGGAATATGTGTGTTCGGCTGCCGGGAAGGAGGACTTATGCAGTCGAAAAAGAAAAAAGAGCAATTGGGATTAACAGCGCTGTACTGCCGCCTGTCCCGTGATGATGGAGCGGAAGGCGACAGTAACTCCGTAGCCAATCAAAAGCGTTTATTGCAGAAATACGCCAAAGAAAATAGCCTCGGGAATACCCGTTTCTATGTGGACGACGGTTATACCGGCACGAATTTCAACCGTCCGTCTTTTCAGAAAATGATTGAGGATGTCGAAATGGGCTATGTGACAGCGGTCATCGTCAAGGATATGTCCCGGCTTGGTAGAGATTATCTCGGTGTTGGGTACTACACAGACACCTTCTTCCCGGAACACAATATCCGTTTTATTGCGGTGAATGACTGCGTAGACAGCGATGACGGCGAAAATGAGCTTGCCCCATTTCGAAATGTGATGAACGAGATGTACGCCCGGGACATCAGCCGCAAGGTGCGGTCTGCCCATCGTATCCGGGGCAATTCCGGCGAACCGCTGGGCCAGCCGCCCTACGGCTACAGGAAAGACCCGCTGAACAAAAAGCACTGGATCATTGACCCGGAGGCCGCTCAGGTGGTGCGGGACATTTTTCGTATGTGTCTGGAGGGTAAGGGCAACGACACCATTGCCCGCATTTTACAGGAAAATGGGATTCTCAACTGCACGGCGTACTGGCACGAAAAAGGCATCGGCAGGGGCGGCAAAAAGACGCAGCCAAACCCTTACCGATGGAAAAACAGCACCATTCGTAAAATTCTGACCCAGCAGGAATACTGCGGCGATGTGATCAATTTCAAGACCTACTCCAAATCCTTCAAGGATAAGACCCGCATTGATAACCCGGAAGAAAACTGGGTCATCTTCAAGGATGTTCACGAGCCGATTGTCGACCGGGACACCTTTGATCAGGTACAAAAGAAGATCATCAAGCGGACAAAGCGCCGTGCGCCGAAATCGGAGAATGGCGAAAAGAGCATCTTTTCTGATCTGCTGTACTGCGCCGACTGCGGTCACAAGCTGTGGTATCACGTCAACACCATCAATAAGAATATATGCTTTTTCTCCTGCTCCAACTATGTAAAAGACTATCGTGGAAGTTGCCCGACCCGGCACTATGTGCGGGCGGACGCTATCGAGCAGGTGGTAAAACTGGAGCTACAACGAATGGCGCAATTTCTGCGGGACGATGAGCCAATGTTCGCCGACCTTCTGGAACGCAAGTCCAACCGGGAAATCGCAGAGGAAAAGAAGCGCCTTGAGGGCGAGCTGCAAAAGGCACGGATGCGAACAGAAACCGTGTCCCGACTCTACAAAAAGGCCTTTGAAAAGAATGCGGAAGGGCTTCTTTCCGACGAGGGCTTCCTGCAAATTACCCACGAATACGATGTAGAACAGCTTGCCTTGAAAGCGAAGATCCCACAGCTCCGGGAGCAAATTGCGGAGGCGGAGCGGCAAGCGGCCAATAAGGACAAGTTTATCGCTGCCATCCGAAAGTTTATGCAGATGGACGAGCTGACCGCACCGCTGCTGCGGGAGCTTATTGACCATATCGAGGTGTACGAAACGCAGGGCGTCGGAAAAAGTAGAACACAGCGAATCGCAATTCACTACCGCTTTGTGGGGTACATCGACATCCCGGCAGCGCCTCTGACAAGCCATTATATCTCCGAAACAAGACAGGGCGTGGCCGTGGAATATATCCCCGCATAACGAAGGAGAGCAGGCGAAATGCCTGCTCTCCAAAAGAAGCATAAAAAATCGAGTGTTCATAACATCAAATCCGTTATGAACACTCGATATGGTCCGAGTGACAGGGTTCGAACCTGCGGCCTGATGGTCCCAAACCACCCGCGCTACCAGCTGCGCTACACCCGGATATGAAATTTCGCAATTTGCATAAAATAAAGTTTAACATATTCTTTAGAAATGCGCAACGGTTTTCTGCGTTGCAGTTTTCGGGCGCGTGTGGTATGCTCTAAACATCAAATCAGGACTTGTTATGACAGGAGCATCAACCTATGAGAATGCGAAAAAAGCCCAACCTCGTCCCACGCATGGAGCGCTGCGCGGCCACGCTGATCACTGACCCCGAGGCGCTGCGCGGCCGCTGGCTGGAGCACTTCCCCGGCCATCAGGCGCTGCATCTGGAGCTTGGCTGCGGCAAGGGCCGCTTCACAGCGGACACTGCGGCGCAAAATCCGGATATCTTCCTCGCCGCGATTGAAAAAGTTCCGGACGCCATGGTCGTCGGCATGGAGCGCGTGACCGAGCGCGGGCTCGAAAACGTGCGCTTTCTCGACCGGGACGCAGCCAATCTGCTCGACATGTTTGCCCCCGGCGAGGTCTCACGCATCTACATCAACTTCCCCGACCCATGGAAAAAATCCCGCCAGCACAAGCGGCGCCTGACCTATGCGGGCTTTCTGGCGCTGTATGCAAACGTGCTGCCGCTCGGCGGCGAGATCTGGTTCAAGACCGACAACGACCCGCTGTTCGCCTTCTCACTCGAGCAGTTCGAGCAGGAGGGCTGGGAGCTGCGCGAGGTCACACACGATCTGCACGCCGACGGCCCTGTCGGCGTCATGACCGACTATGAGGCGAAATTCTACGATCAGGGCATCACGATCAACCGCTGCGTAGCGGTGAAAACGGAGGACACGAAATGCGACTTGTATCCTGGAACGTCAACGGGCTGCGCTCCTGTGTGACCAAGGGCTTTGCGGACACGTTCCGCGCGCTGGACGCGGATATTTTCTGTCTGCAGGAGACGAAGCTCCAGCCCGGGCAGATCGCGCTCGACCTGCCGGGCTACCATCAGTACTGGTGCAGCGCCGAGAAAAAGGGCTACTCCGGCACCGCCGTGTTCACGAAGGCCGAGCCGCTCGACGTGCAGTATAATCTCGGCCTGCCGCAGCACGATCTGGAGGGCCGCGTGATCACGGCCGAATACCCGGAATTCTATCTTGTGTGCGTCTACACGCCAAACGCGCAGGACGGTCTGCGCCGGCTGGAATACCGGATGAGCTGGGACGATGCGTTCCGCGAATTCGTCTGCTCGCTCGACCGGCACAAGCCGGTCGTCATCTGCGGGGACATGAACGTCGCCGCAGCGGAGATCGACCTGAAAAACCCGAAGCGCAACGTCGGCAACCCCGGCTTCAGCCCCGAGGAGCGCGCGAAGTTTCAGGAGCTGCTGCACGCCGGCTTCACGGACACGTTCCGCGCCCTGCATCCGGACGAGACGGACGCCTACTCGTGGTGGAGCTACCGCTTCCACGCGCGGGAGAACAATGCCGGCTGGCGCATCGACTACTTCCTGTGCTCAGACCGCGCGGCGGAAAAGATCGAGACGGCCAGCATCCTTTCCGACATTTACGGCAGCGACCACTGCCCCGTGGAGCTCGAGATCGCATGGTGAAGATCGGAAACGTCGAGATCTGCGGCCCGCTCACGCTCGCGCCCATGGCGGGCGTGACCAATGCGCCGTTTCGCGCGCTGTGCCGCGCGCAGGGCGCCGCCCTCACCTGCACGGAAATGGTGAGCGCCAAGGCGCTGGTCTATCACGATGAAAAAACGAAGCAGCTGCTCTGGTCGCCGCCAGACGAGCACCCCGCCGCCGTGCAGATCTTCGGCCACGAGCCGGAGGTCATGGCCGAGGCCGCGCCCATGGCGCTGGCATACTCCGGTGCGGACATTCTGGACATCAATATGGGCTGCCCGGTGGGCAAGGTCATCCGCAGCGGCGACGGTTCGGCGCTCATGCGCGATCCCGAGCTCGCCGGGCGAATCATCGAGGCGGTCGTCAAGGCCGTCGATGTGCCCGTGACCGTGAAATTCCGCAAGGGCTGGGACGGCGGAAACGTCAACGCCGTGGCCTTTGCGCAGATGTGCCAGCAGGCGGGCGCGGCCGCCATCGCCGTGCACGGGCGCACGCGCGTGCAGATGTATGCCGGCCGCGCCGACTGGGATATCATCCGCGACGTCAAGCGCGCCGTGACGATCCCCGTCATCGCCAACGGCGACATTTTTTCCGGCGCAGACGCGGCGCACATCCTGCGCTACACCGGCGCCGATCTGGCAATGGTCGGCCGCGGCAGCTTCGGCGACCCGTGGCTGTTCGCGCGCGGCAACGCCGCCATCGCCGGCGAGCCGGAGCCGCCGCTGCCGCCGCTGCGCGAGCGGATCGAGGCGGCACTGCATCAGATCGAATTTGCCGCCGAGATCAAGGGCGAACGGCTGGCGTGCCTCGAGGCGCGCAGCCAGTTTTGCTGGTATCTGCGCGGTGTGCCGCACGCCAATGTCTACAAGCAGGAGGTCGTGCACGTCGAGACGCTCGACGACCTGCGGCGCATCACGCGCGCCATCCAGCGCGACTTGCGGGACTGACCGCAGAAAGGCAAGGAAACCATGGACCGGGACGAGGAACGGCGCATCATCGCTCAGGTGTGCGCCGGGGACACCAACGCCTTTGAGGCGCTGGTCGTCGCCTACCAGAAACAAGTGTATAACCTCGCCCTGCGCACCGTCGGCAACGAGGAGGACGCCGCTGACATGACGCAGGAGGTGTTCCTGCGCGCCTATCGGGCGCTGGGCACGTTCCGCGGCGAGAGCAAGTTCTCCGTCTGGCTCTACCGGCTGACGACGAACGTGTGCATCGACTTCCTGCGCAGCCGCCGGCGGCACCCGACCGTGTCGCTCACCGCCTCCGAGGACGACGACGAGCAGCCGCAGTTCGACCTCCCCGCCGACGAGAGCGTCGGCCCGGAACAGCAGCTGACCCGCAGCGAAATGCGCCGCTCCGTCGCGCGCGGGCTCGACAGCCTGCCGGACGATGCCCGCAAGATCCTCATCCTGCGCGAGCTCGACGGCCTGTCCTATGCCGAGATCGGCAAGGTGCTGCACCTTGAGGCCGGCACGGTGAAATCGCGCCTGTTCCGTGCGCGGCGGCGGCTCTGCGATTTCCTGCTCGCCGACGGGAACCTTCCCGACCGATATGCGTCAAAGCAGACGAAGGGAGGTGCAGACGGATGAGCGCCTGTGAACATTACCAGCAGCAGATCAGCCAGCTGCTCGACGGCGAACTGCCGCCGGAGCAGGTGCAGACATTGCGCGCACATCTGCGCACCTGCCCCGAATGTCAGCGCGTTTATGACGACTTTCTGGCGCTTCAGGCCGCCGTCCGTGACGCGGCCGCCGCGCCGCCCGCCGACCTGACCGCGCGCATCATGCAGCAGGTGCGTCAGGAGCCCGTGCCGATGCCGCCGCGCTCCGCCGCCCCGGCGCGTCCGGCGCGGCATGTGCAGCCGACGCCCATTCGCAGGGCTGCTCAGCCCCGGCCGGCCGCGCGAAAGCGCCCGGCCGCCAGCCGTACGTCTCCCCTGCTGCCGATCTCGGTCATGGCGGCGTGTCTCGCGCTGAT
>ERZ773113.31-NODE-31-length-65438-cov-23.958475_pt1 | contig 65438 bp, 38 predicted proteins | sample MGYA00580565_ERZ773113 | MGnify/ENA primary metagenome ERZ773113 (study PRJEB29015, sample SAMEA2737827) | human gut metagenome | biome: human gut; feature: human-associated habitat; material: faeces | place: China | collected 2012 ...
CGCGAGCTGGGTTCAGAACGTCGTGAGACAGTTCGGTCTCTATCTATCGTGGGCGTGGGAGTTTTGAGTGGTGCCGTCACTAGTACGAGAGGACCGTGATGGACAGACCTCCGGTTTACCAGTTGTGCCGCCAGGCGCACCGCTGGGTATCTGAGTCTGGATTGGATAAGCGCTGAAAGCATCTAAGTGCGAAGCCAGCCGCAAGATGAGAACTCCATTGAGGGTCGTCAAAGACGATGACGTTGATAGGATGCAGGTGTAAAGACAGCGATGTCAAAGCCGAGCATTACTAATTGCCCGAACACTTTCTTTAGAAAGTTCATAGTTTCAACTGTAGTTCAGTCTGAATGAGTGCTGGAAGTTAACATTTAACACTTAACATTGCTTATACGTTTGCTTGTGTGCAAATACGTCATAACCCATTATCAGGTGGTTATTGCGGTGAGGTCCCACCTCTTCCCATTCCGAACAGAGAAGTTAAGCTCACTTGCGCCGATGGTACTGCAATGCAATGCGGGAGAGTAGGTAGCCGCCTCCTTTTATCAAGAGCCTCAGATTTCGAAAGATTTCTGAGGCTTTTTTGTTTTTCCTACAGTTCTGCTTTCTTATCGCCTAGCTTTTTCCCACAGATAGATGGGCGCAGCTCCTTTTACCTTTTTACCCTTTTACTCTTTTACCTTTCTATTGATTTATATCAAACCTAAGTGTTACTAAGTGTTTAATTACGTAAAAATGCGCTGATAATCAGCTGATTACTTGCATAATTCGATTTTTTTTTGTATCTTTGCAAACGATAAGAATAAGGATACCAGTATCTTGTGCTTTTTGTTGTGTGAGAAGGTATCCATTAAGGTATCTAACGGGACTGAGGTGAGCAGCCTTTCTTTTTCTCACAAGTTGCCACCGCGAAATCTCTGATGTTGTATTTCAGCTTTTCAGGTTCCATAAAACAATTAATATGAAGAGAATAACAATGGTATTAGTCAGCATGTTAATGCTGACATTAGAAATTCATGCAGCGTCGGCTGCAACATCAGGAAATGTATCCTCTACCAGCGAGATGGACTGGACTCCAGTGATGGACGCTATCATTCAGGTAGAGAGTAAGGGTGATCCGAAAGCTAAGAGCGGTAACTCTGTAGGTGTGATGCAGATCACTCCAATTTTAGTAGCAGAATGTAATAATATTCTGAAGCGCAAGAAATCGAAGAAGCGCTACACTTTGGCTGATAGATATAATGTAGCTAAATCTAAAGAAATGTTTCTATTGATTCAGAGTGTCTACAATCCTCTTAATAGTATCGAGCACGCAATCCGTTCATGGAATGGCGGTAATCATTTCAGTAAGAAGCGTACTCAGAGATATTTCGAGAAGGTAATGAAACTTTTGAAAAAGTAATTCTTTTTCCATAAGGCCCGATTGTTCTGAAAAAGAGCAATCGGGCTTGCTTTTTACTCGTTTTCGCCTCTTTTATGTACGTTTTGTTGCTATTCTGTTTAATAACTGTTAAATATATGCAGATTTCTGACAAAATGTTTGGTGGGGTCGGAAAAAAGTCGTACCTTTGCACTCGCAATTCAGAAATGAGTTGATTATATCGCGGTGTGGAGCAGTTGGTAGCTCGCCAGGCTCATAACCTGGAGGTCGCATGTTCGAGTCCTGCCGCCGCAACAATGATCGGGTAAGAAGTTGGTCAACAACATCTTATCCGATTTTTTTGTGCCCTAATTTATTAATTTAACATTAAATATTTGTTTAATTCGAATTAAAGTGCTACTTTTGCACAATAATATTTTTATGTGCAATTAATAAAAAAGGAAGGGCTTCAATATGTCAGTATCCAAAACAAGACAAAAACTGGTAGATGTCGCACGACAACTCTTTGCCAAGAATGGTATAGCAAATACTACAATGAATGATATTGCTGTAGCTTCTGGTAAGGGAAGACGTACGCTTTATACTTATTTCAGTAGGAAGGAGGATGTCTATTACGCGGTGATAGAATCAGAGTTGGAGCGTCTTTCGGACAAGTTGGACGAGGTTGCTAATTGCAAGATGCGTCCACAGGATAAAATCATCGAGCTTATCTATACTCACCTCAGTATGATCAAGGAAACGGTTGTAAGAAACGGTAACCTCCGTGCTGAGTTCTTCCGGAATATTTGGATGGTTGAGAAGGCGAGAAAGAACTTCGATGAAGACGAAATAGAGATTCTCAGAAGAATTTATGCCGAAGGAAGAGAAGATGGTGAGTTTGATATTGATAACATCGATCTGGTGGCCGATATTACTCACTATTGTATCAAAGGTCTCGAGGTTCCATTTATCTATGGACGTTTGGGCCATGGCATGAATGTGGAGTCGAGCAAACCTCTGGTTGCCAAGGTGGTTTATGGTGCCTTGGGAAAGTCGGGCTTGAAACTCTAAATAAAAGATAGTAAATACGTAACTAATTGATAATTAATTAAATAAGAAAGAAATGGGATTATTAAGTGGTAAAACAGCCCTTGTAACAGGTGCTGCTCGCGGCATCGGTAAGGCTGTCGCTATGAAGTTCGCCTCTGAGGGCGCTAACATCGCATTTACAGACCTCGTACTCAACGACGATATGGCTGCCGGTTTGGAAGCTACTCGTAAGGAGATTGAGGCTCTTGGTGTAACCTGTCGTGCTTATGCTGGTAATGCAGCAGATTTCGAGGAGACACAGAAGACAGTTAAGCAGATTCATGAGGACTTCGGTTCTATCGATATCCTGGTTAACAATGCAGGTATCACCAAGGACGGTTTGATGCTCCGTATGAGCGAGGCTCAGTGGGATGCTGTTTTGAATGTAAACTTGAAGTCAGCCTTCAACTTCATTCATGCTTGCTCTCCAATCATGCTTCGTCAGCGTGGTGGTTCTATCATCAACATGGCTTCTGTAGTAGGTGTTCATGGTAATGCAGGTCAGTGCAACTATGCAGCTTCTAAGGCTGGTATGATTGCTTTGGCTAAGTCTATCGCTCAGGAGTTGGGTCCTAAGGGTGTACGCGCTAATGCAGTAGCTCCTGGTTTCATCGAGACTGCAATGACTGCACAGTTGCCTGAGGAAATCCGCAAGGACTGGATGAAGAAGATTCCGTTGCGTCGTGGTGGTCAGACTGAGGATATCGCAAATGTTTGCCTCTTCCTCGCTTCCGACTTGTCTAGCTATGTAAGCGGTCAGGTTATTCAGATCGACGGTGGTATGAACATGTAATCTCTCGGCAATCGTTTTATTGATAAAACATGCAGGTAGTTTACGAAGATAACCATATAATCATAGTCTCTAAGAGAAGTGGCGAAATCGTGCAGGGCGACAAGACCGGCGACGAACCTCTCTCGGAGACTGTGAAACAGTACATCAAGGAGAAGTATCACAAGCCGGGAAATGTATTTCTCGGGGTGGTGCATCGCCTTGACCGTCCTGTTTCGGGTTTGGTCGTATTTGCCAAGACTTCTAAGGCATTGAGCCGTCTGAACAATATGTTCCGGGATGGCGAAGTTCACAAAACCTATTGGGCAATCGTGAAGAACATGCCAAAGGAACCTGAGGCTACGCTCACCCATTGGATAGTAAGAAATGAAAAGCAGAATAAGAGCTATGCTTACGACCATGAGGTGAAAAACTCGAAGAAAGCGATATTGAAGTATAAGGTGATAGGTCATACAGACCATTATACACTTTTGGAGGTGAATTTGATGACGGGTCGTCATCATCAGATAAGATGCCAGCTTGCCAAGATGGGATGTCCTATCAAGGGAGATCTGAAATACGGTTCTCCACGTAGCAATGCAGATGGCAGTATTTCTCTCCTTTCACACAGAGTAGAATTTGTTCATCCTGTGTCTAAAGAAACAATAGTAGCAGAGGCTCCGCTGCCGGATGATAATCTTTGGCGGGCTATTGCACCCTAACTCAAAAATCCATGCTTATGAAGAGGTATGCGAAATGGGCAGGAATCACGGTGTTGACTCCATTGGTGCTCATCTTGTTGTTATCCATTCTGCTTTATCTGCCACCTGTTCAGAATTGGGCGGTAAAGCAAGTGGCTGTTTATGCCTCTGAGTCGACGGGTATGGATATTTCGGTAAAGCAAGTACGCCTCGTCTTCCCTCTGAAACTGGGAGTGGAAGGCGTAAAGGTACTTCAGCCAATCGACTCACTCAAGAATTCCCCAAACTTGGCTTTAAGAAATAAGAGAGATACCGTTGCCGACATCCAGAAGATGGTGGTAGACGTACAATTGTTGCCTCTTTTCGAAAGTCAAGTCATGGTGGATGAACTCAATTTCACCCAGATGAAGGTGAATACCACGAATTTTATTCACGAAGCCAGAATCAAGGGCAATGTAGGTAATCTGCGCCTGAAGGCTCATGGCATTGACCTCGGAAAGGAGAAGGTCAGGGTGAATCATGCCCTGTTGGCTGATGCCCGACTCTCGGTAGAACTGAGCGATACTGTGCCGCCGGATACTACGCCTAGTACCAATTTCTGGAAGGTGAATATCGAAAAACTGAAACTGAAGAACACTGATTTCGTATTACACATGCCTGGAGATACTCTTCAGGTGAATGCTTATTTTGGAGATGCGGTGGCGCAGACTACCTATCTCGACCTTTATAAAGGACTTTATCAGATAGGTCATCTTGACTGGAAGAATGGCAAGGTGAACTATAACCAGAACTATATCCGTCCGGTATCGGGCATGGACTTTAACCATATCGCTCTGTCGGCCATGACTTTGAAGGCAGACTCTTTCTATTATTGCGATTCGAAGATAGATGTCAAGATTCGTGAAGCTCAGTTTAAGGAGAAAAGCGGTTTGCAGGTAGACCAGCTCTATGGCAGATTCGTGATGGATTCCGTGAAACTGCAGTTGCCTGATATCTTTCTCCGTACCCCATACTCCCAGTTGCAGGCAACGGTGGATATGGATATGAATGCCTTTGATGAGGTGAAACCTGGCAAGTTGATGGCACAGCTGAAGGGTGCTTTGGGCCGTTCAGACCTGTTCCTCTTTGCAGGCGATGCCTTCCCAAGCGCCATGAAGAAAAAATGGCCATTCTATCCGATGAAGATAGAAGGATCGTTCAAGGGAAATATGCAGCAGGCATCTTTCTCGGGCTTGAAACTGTCGCTGCCTACAGCCTTTGAACTGAGTGCTGATGGAAAATTGGGTAACCTGACGGATATGAACCGTCTGAAGGCAAATGTAGATCTGAACGCCCGTACCTATCATCTGGATTTCATTACCGCCATGCTTGACCCTTCTCTGATGCAGGAGATACGTGTGCCTGGCGGTATCGGAATCCGAGGAAACATTCTGGCAGACGGCTCCAGATATGCTACCCGACTCGCCATTACCGAAGGTCGTGGCAGGCTGAAGGTAGATGCCAAGATAGATGCGAAGACCCGGAAAGACGGCAGTATTGATATGAACCGTCTGGCTTATCAAGCTAAGATTCAGGCGCACAACATCCAGGCAAAGCATTTCCTTCCAAAACAGGATTTGCATTCTTTCACCGGCTCATTGCAGGCGAAGGGAGTGGGAACCGATTTCCTCTCTCCGCGTACCCGATTGCAGGCTAAGGCACAGGTAAATCAGATTCAGTATGGCAAATACAAACTGGATCATGTATTGGCAGTGGCTCACGTTGCTAATGGTAAGGTGCATGCCGATATCGACAGCAAGAACCAGTATCTTACGGGGCTCGTCAGCCTTGATGCACTTACGAATTCCAAGAAACTGGAGGCTACCCTGGTGGCAGATGTCCGCGATGTGAATCTTTATTCGTTAGAGGTAACGAAGGCACCGATGCGCCTGTCGCTCTGCGGTCACATGGATATCAGGTCCGACCTGAAGGACAGTCATGACATCATGGCTTCGATGAGTGATATTACGGTTCGTACGGCAGAGAAGAATTACCGTCCGGTGGGTGTTGACGCTGATGTCTTTACCCGCAGAGATACCACGCATGCAGTCATCGATTGCGGCGACTTCCATCTCAACATGGATGTACACGGAGGCTATAAGCAGTTGCTGAGCCGTTTTTCCGGTTTGCAGAAAGAATTGGCTCATCAGCTCAGGAATCATCATATCGATCAGGTGAAGATTCGCAGTCAGTTCCCGTTCGGTCATGTTTATCTTACCACAGGAAAGGACAATTTCATTTCCCGTTTCATCGCTTACTGCGGTTATGATTTCAAGACGGTGGATATGAAGATGACCATGTCGCCTGTAACAGGTGTCAATGGTTATCTCAACATCGATTCACTGGTAGCGAGTGGCATGCAGTTGGATACAATCCGTGCCTTGGTGAAGACTGAGGGCGATACCATCCGCTATGCAGCCCGTGTTCAGAACAACAAGCATAATCCTCAGTATGTGTTCCGGGCACAGGTAGAGGGCGAACTGCAGGAGAAGGGTTCCAATATCGATGCCCGCATCTATGATGCCAAAAACAGATTGGGTGTAGATGTGGGTCTGGAGGCGCTGTTGCTGGAAAACGGCGTGAAGATTTCGCTCATCGATACCCATCCTGTCCTGGGTTACAAGAAGTTTACTGCCAACGATGACAACTATCTGATGTTGGGCAATGACGACCGTGTTTCTGCCAATCTGAGTCTGAAGGCAGCCAACGGCATGGGTATCCGCATATACAGCAATGATGAAAACGAAGAAGCGCTGCAGGATCTTACGGTGAGCATGAGCCAGTTTAATCTGGATAAAGTGCTCAGCGTGATTCCTTATATGCCTGACATCTCGGGTATTCTTGACGGCGACTTCCATATTATCCAGACCAAGGATGAACTCTCGGTTTCTTCTAATCTGAACATCGACAATATGGTTTACGAAAAGTGTCCGATGGGAGATGTCGGTACTGAATTCGTTTACATGCCAAAGAGCGACGGTTCTCATTATGTAGATGGTTTCCTCAATTATGAGGGTGAAGAAGTAGCTACCGTAAAGGGTACTTACAAGTCGGAAGGAAACGGTTATCTTGATGCCGAAGTGGGTATGGAGAAGTTGCCTCTGCATTTTGTCAACGGTTTTGTTCCTGACCAGATTATGGGTCTGAAGGGATATGGCGAAGGAAAACTGAGTTTGAAGGGAGCCTTGAGCCAGTTGGATGTAGAGGGCGAAGTATATCTGGATTCGGCTTATCTCGTCAGTGTGCCGTATGGCATCACGATGCGTTTTGCCAACGATCCTGTCCGTATCATAGACAGCAAGTTGCTCTTCGAAAACTTCATGATGTATGCCAACAATGAGAGTCCGCTCAATATCCAGGGCAGTCTCGACTTTACGAATATAGAGAAGATGATGCTCGATATCCGGATGAGAGCACAGAACTTCCTGCTGATTGATGCCAAGGAGAATGCCCGTTCCGAGGCTTTCGGCAAGGCGTATGTCAACTTCTATGGTGCGATGCGCGGACCGGTAAGCAATCTGAAGATGCAGGGTAAACTGGATGTGCTCGGCAATACGGATATGACGTATGTGCTGAAAGAATCAGAACTGACTACTGATACGCAGCTCGATGAACTGGTGAAGTTTACGAATTTCAAAAGTGGCAAGCCTGTCGTTGTAGAGCGTCCGGCACTGGAAGGATTGAACATGATGTTGGGCATGTCGATAGACGAGTCGGCTCATATCCTCTGTGCTTTGAATGCCGACCAGACCAACTACATCGACCTGATGGGCGGTGGCGATCTGACGATGACTTACAATTCGGTTGATGGCATCGGCATCACGGGTAAGTATACCCTGAACAATGGTAAGATGAAATATTCGTTGCCTGTCATTCCGCTCAAGACGTTTGATATCCAGGACGGCAGCTACATAGAGTTTAACGGCGATCCGTTCAACCCGACCCTGAACATCACGGCAACAGAGAATGTCAGGACAACGGTAAACGAGGGACAGGGAACCGGCCGCTCGGTGGATTTCATTTGTGGCGTAAAACTCTCGCAGACATTGAATAAGCCAGGCATCCAGTTTATCGTTTCCTCACCAAACGATGCCACCTTGCAGGATGAACTGAACACGATGAGTATTGAAGAGCGGGGTAAGATAGCTATTACGATGCTGGCTTCGGGCATGTATCTTGCCAACGGAAATACCAATTCGTTCTCCATGAACAGTGCCTTGACCTCATTCCTCAACTCAGAGATCAATAATATTGCAGGTTCAGCGATGCGTTCTGTGGGTGTGGATGTCGGTATGTCGGTAGATAACTCCACCAATGCAGCAGGTGCCATGCACACCGATTACAACTTTAAGTTTGCCAAGCGGTTCTTCAACAACCGCTTGAGTTTCAGTGTGGGCGGCAAGGTTTCTACCGGTGCAGAAATGGAGAATGCAGCCAATAATGATGATGTATTCTTCAACAATATCGAATTGCAGTACCGGCTCAACGAAGGTGCGAGCCAGTATATCCGTGCCTTCTACAACAACAATACCTACGATTGGCTCGAAGGTTTGATAGGTGAGTACGGTGTCGGTTTCAAATGGCAGAGAAAGTTGCAGCATTTCAAGGATATCTTCCGGTTCAAGACCGATAAGCAGCAGATTCCTGCAGCCCCAATGGAGAAGAATCCTGCGGTGAAGAAGCATACGAATGAGAAGAAGGATACGATGGAGAAAGCCAGAACAAAGGACTTTGACCCATTGAAACTTAACGAAAAGTAATAATCGATATGAAACAGCAGAACAGGTTATACCTTATTATATATGTGGCAGCATTGCTGATGTTGTCGGGGCAGCTCATAACGGGTTGCTCTTCAACCAGTGCACTGAAAGAAGACGAGCAGCTGTTTACGGGTCTGGTACCTATCGAGTATAAGAACTACGAGAAGGGAACTTATGCTGATTCTACCATCACCGAGATGGAGTATGCCCTGGCTTCGGCTCCGAACGGTGCCTTGTTCGGGAGCAGCTATTACCGCACACCGTTCCCTGTGCGCCTGTGGATATGGAATGCTTTCTCTCAGTCGGATGGAGCACTGGCTAAGTGGATAACCAAGGTATTCGGTTCCAAACCTAAGCTGATGGCGAATGTGAATCCGCAACTCCGTGCCCAGGTAGCCGAGCATCAGCTCGATAAATATGGCTATTTTAACGGTAAGGTGACTTATGATGTGCTGACACAGAGCAATCCGAAGAAGGCGAAGGTTGCCTATCAGGTAGACTTCGGTCATCTCTGGACGCTTGATTCTATGGCTTATCTCAACTTCCCAGCCAAGAGCAAGCAGTTTATAGATGCTTCCATGAACAAGGCGCTCATACGGAAGGGGAGTCCTTTCAATGTCGCCAACATGGAATCGGAACGTCAGCGTATCACCCGTCTGTTCCGCAACAGGGGCTATTATTTCTATCAGAACAGTTATGCTTCTTATCTTGCCGATACCGTGAATGTGCCCGGCAAGGTGCAGTTGCGGCTGATGATGGCAGACAGCGTGGACGATAGGGCTACCCGCCAGTGGTATATCGGAAAGATTCATGTTAATTTCAGAAAGCAGTATATGGAGGAGTTGAAGGATTCCTTTGTACGCAGCTATCTGAGTTTCCACTATAACGGAAGAAAGATGCCGATACGTCCGGGCATCGTTTTGCAGAGTCTGCGCCTGCGTCCCCGTGAACTGTATCGGGTACGTACCGAGGAGCGTGCCAAGACCGGACTTCAGGAGATGGGACTCTTCAGCTATTCTAGCATCCAGTTCTCTCCCCGTTCGGTGCAGACCCTAGACAGTCTGGGCAATGTCGTATATCGTGATACCTTGGATGCCAATATCGACCTGGTATTCGACAAGCCATACGATTTCTATGTCGAGGCAAATGCCCGCGGCAAAACGACTGGTAGAGTAGGACCGGAGTTGGTAGTGGGTCTTACCAAGCGCAATGCTTTTCATGGAGGCGAGAAACTTACTGTCAACCTGCATGGTTCGCATGAGTGGCAAACCATCAGTCAGGCTGGTGGAGGTTCTACCCGCATCAATTCCTATGAATACGGATCGGATGTTTCCGTAGAGTTCCCTCGCATCATCACGCCTTGGAATATGTTCAGAACGATGGAGCAGAATGAGCGCAGATACCGTGCCGGACACATGCCTACCCGATATCGGGGTGTGCCAACTACTACCATCAAGGCTTCGATGAATGTACTGAACAGAGCCAGCTATTTCCGACGTCATGTGGCAGCGGGCGAGTTAACCTATGCATGGTCTACCTCTTACCAGCATCAGCATTCTTTCAGTCCGCTGATTCTCTCTTATGAGTTTATGAACAGCCGCACAGCCGCTTTCGATAGCATCCTCGCCCTGCATCCTTATCTTCAGATATCTATGCGCGACCAGTTTGTGCCTAAGATGAGTTACACCTATACTTATCGCAGTCCGCGCCGTTACCGCCATCCTATCACCTGGTCAACCACCATCAGCGAGGCAGCCAATATCCTTTCGCTCGGTTACATGGCGGCCGGAAAGGGATGGAACGAGAAAGACAAGAAGATGTTCAAGAATCCGTTTGCTCAGTTTCTGAAACTGGAGACAGATTTCGTGAAATATTGGCGTATCACCCAGGATGGTACGCTGGTGGGACATGTTAATGCCGGCATTATCTGGAGTTATGGCAATGCCGCGAATGCTCCTTATTATGAGCAGTTCTATATCGGTGGTGCCAACAGTGTGCGTGCCTTTAATGTGCGGAGTATCGGACCGGGCAGATACCAGCCTACCAACAGCAAGTATTCGTATATCGACCAGACGGGCGACATCAAGTATCTGATGAATCTGGAATACCGTCAGAAGGTATGGGGCGATCTCTATGGAGCCCTTTTCCTGGATGCAGGTAATGTGTGGACCTTACGCAACCATGAGTACAGTCCGCTCGGCAAGTTTGATGTAGACAAGTTTTTCCGGCAGCTGGCGGTAGGCACCGGTGTCGGTGTGCGTTATGACATGGGTATGTTTGTGATACGTGTCGACTGGGGTATCGGTCTGCATGTTCCTTACGATACCGGCAAGAATGGCTTCTATAACATCCGTCGGTTCAAGGATGCCCAGAGTCTGCATTTCGCTGTGGGTTATCCTTTCTAGGTTTAGCCTGGGAGATGTGTCCGGAAATAAGTCTGATATGTGTTACAGATAGTGCATAAAAGGACAAAAATTGATATTAATCAAAAAAAAGTAGGAAAACGTGCGGTTAACTGCATTTTTTTTGTTACTTTTGCATCGTTATTTTATAAATAACTATCAACTATTAATAAATAAAAGTATAGACAAAATGAAACCTACGTTATTGCTTTTGGCTGCCGGTATGGGTAGCCGTTATGGTGGTTTGAAACAGCTTGATGGTCTGGGTCCTAATGGTGAGACTATCATGGACTACAGCATCTATGATGCTATTCAGGCTGGTTTCGGAAAGATCGTATTCGTTATCCGCAAGGACTTCGAAGATCAGTTCCGTGAGAAGATTCTTTCAAAGTATGAGGGTCATATTCCTGCAGAACTTTGTTTCCAGGCATTGGATGATCTCCCAGAGGGATTCTCAGTTCCAGAAGGTCGTGAGAAACCATGGGGTACAAACCATGCTGTCCTGATGGCAAAGGATATCATCAAGGAACCTTTCTGCGTAATCAACTGCGATGACTTCTACAACCGCGATTGCTTCATGGTAATCGGCAAGTTCCTCTCTGAACTTCCAGAGGGTAGCAAGAACCGTTATGCCATGGTAGGTTTCCGTGTAGGTAATACCTTGAGTGAGAATGGTACCGTAGCTCGCGGCATCTGCTCTAAGGATGCTGATGAGAACTTGACAACCTGTGTAGAGCGTACCGAGATCATGCGTATCGACGGTAAGGTATCTTACAAGGATGAGCAGGGCGAGTGGGTTGCTGTTGGCGACAATACTCCTGTTTCCATGAACGTTTGGGGCTTCACACCTGATTACTTCCAGCATAGTGAGGAGTACTTCAAGGAGTTCTTGAGTGATCCTAAGAATATGGAAAACAAGAAGGCTGAGTTCTTCATCCCATTGATGGTCAACAAGCTCATCAATGAGGGTACAGCTACCGTTAAGGTGCTCGATACTACCAGCAAGTGGTTTGGTGTAACTTATGCAGCCGACCGCCAGAGTGTTGTTGATAAGATCCAGCATCTTATCGATGAGGGTGTTTATCCTAACAAGCTCTTCTAATTTAATGTGATGGATATAAACATTAATATATTGACAGTTCAGGAAGCCGCTATTCTCCGAGAGACGATAGCGGCTTCTCATCGTATTGTCGTCTGTGCACATAAGTCGCCAGACGGTGATGCCATCGGCTCTTCTTTGGGATGGGCTGGTTATCTTCGCTCTTTGGGCAAGAAAGTTGACATTTGTGTGCCGGACATGATACCGGATTCTATTTCCTGGTTGCCTGGAGCTGCCGGTATCCTGCGATATGACAGACAGCCTGAACTGGTGCAGCGAGCTTTCGATGAAGCCGACTTGGTATGCTGTGTTGACTTTAGCAGTGAGGGACGTCTTGATGAGATGGACCATGTATTGTTGGGTTGCAAGACTCAGCGTGTCATCATCGACCACCATCTGTCTCCTAATCTTGAGGCTAAACTGCTGGTTTCGCAGCCACATGCCAGCAGTGCCAGCGACCTGGTATTCCGTGTAGTCTGGCAGTTGGGAGGTTTCCCACAGATGGATCAGACCTGGGCTACCTGCATCTATTGCGGCATGATGACCGATACGGGCGGTTTCACCTATAATTCTACCCAGCCTTATATCTATTACATCATCTGCTTGCTGCTTACCAAGAACATCGACAAGGATAAGATTTACCGCAATGTCTTCAATAATGCCCGCATTCCGGCAGTCCGGTTCCGTGGCTATCTGATGAATGAAAAGTTGCAGGTAGTAGAGGGACTTCATGCCAGTTTCTATACAGTGACCCGTAAAGAGCTGAAGAAGTATGACTTTATCAAGGGCGATCTGGAAGGATTGGTGAACGTACCTCTTACCATCAAGGGACACAAACTCTCCATTTCTCTTCGTGAAGATACGGATATAGACAATCGCATATTGGTAAGTCTCCGTTCGGTAGACGATTTCCCATGCAATAAGATGGCAGCCGAGTTCTTCAATGGTGGCGGTCATCGCAATGCTTCCGGCGGCAAATTGCTTTGCAGCATACAGGAGGCAGAGCAGATAGCATTGAAGGCTATCCTGGCATACGCCGATATGCTGAAGTAGCCGTTTTTTTCCTTAGAAATGACGAAAAAGACAGAAAACAACCCCGTTTTGAGGCAATAGGATGATAATAAGTGATAAATAATAATAAAATCAACCTATTCCTCTCGGTGTTGTCTTATCTTTTTTGTACCTTTGCCCAATAAATCAGATTTTAAAAAGAAGAATGAAGAAATTTTTGTTTGCAATGATTGCTTTCGCGGCTGTTTTATCGTTTGCCGCATGCAATGATAGTGAGACTTATAAGGACATGCGCGACAGAGAGCTCGATTCTATCAGCTCTTTCTTGCGTAAGGAAAATATTAAGGTCATCTCCGAGGATGAGTTCAACAAACGTTGGAAAAATAATGAAAAACTGACGGATACAGCAAAGAACAACAACGAATGGGTACTTTTCAACAGTAACGGTATCTACATGCAGGTGATTGATCAGGGATGTGGCGACTATATCAAGAAAGGTACATCGGTAGATGTATTGGTCCGCTTTGATGAGTATAACCTTTCGTATGCTGCTGAAATGAGCGATAAGTGTCTCACGCTTTCAAACAAAGTTCCTGCTTATTCCTATTATATAGATAAGATAAGTGTTACCAATACTTCCGGTACATTCACCGGTTCTTTCGTAGATCCTTCAGCCAGTCTGATGGCCAGAACATATAATTCATCCAGTTATGGCAGTGTAAGTTCTACCGTGCCTAGCGGTTGGCTCATACCATTCACCTGGATTAAGATAGGCAGACCGAAGACTGATGATGAACGCATCGCTCATGTCCGCCTGCTCGTACCTCACTCTTACGGTACCACATCGGCATCGGGCAGTGTGCAGGCATGTGTCTACGACATGACCCTGCAGAAAGGAAGATAAACATAAAAAGAGATATATTTATGACACTGATTAAGTCAATTTCTGGTATCCGCGGTACTATCGGCGGTCCAGCGGGCGATACTTTGAATCCGCTCGATATCGTAAAGTTCACTTCAGCATACGCTACCTTCATTCGCCGTAGCGGTGCTTCAGAGAGTAATACCATCGTTGTAGGCCGTGATGCGCGCATCTCTGGCGAGATGGTAAAGAATGTGGTTTGTGGAACCCTCATGGGTATGGGCTACGATGTGCTGAACATCGGTCTGGCTACTACTCCTACCACCGAACTTGCTGTTACCATGAGTGGTGCCGCCGGCGGTATCATCATCACAGCTTCTCACAACCCACGCCAGTGGAATGCCCTCAAGCTCCTCAACGAGAAGGGTGAGTTCCTCACAGCAGCTAATGGTAACGAGGTGCTGGGTATCGCAGAGAAGGAAGACTTCGACTATGCGGATGTGGATCATCTCGGAAAATATACTGAAGACAATACCTTCAACAAGCGCCATATCGACTCCGTACTTGCTTTGAAGCTTGTAGATGTCGAAGCAATCAAGAATGCCCACTTCAAGGTTTGTGTAGATTCCATCAACTCAGTTGGTGGCGTTATTCTTCCAGAGTTGCTCGATGCGCTCGGTGTAGCATATACTTTCCTCAATGGTCAGCCTACAGGCGACTTCGCTCATAATCCGGAGCCATTGGAGAAGAACCTCGGTGGTATCATGGATGAGTTGAAGAAGGGTGGCTACGATATGGGTATCGTTGTAGACCCTGATGTTGACCGTCTGGCTTTCATCTGCGAAGATGGCAAGATGTTTGGCGAAGAGTATACCTTGGTAAGTGTGGCAGATTACGTATTGAGCAAGACGCCAGGCAATACCGTCAGTAACCTTTCATCTACCCGTGCCCTCCGTGATGTTACCGAGAAGCATGGTGGCAAGTACACCGCAGCTGCTGTAGGCGAGGTGAATGTAACTACCAAGATGAAGGATGTTCACGCTGTTATCGGTGGTGAAGGCAATGGTGGAGTCATCTATCCAGAGAGCCATTATGGTCGTGATGCCCTCGTTGGTATCGCCCTCTTCCTGAGCAGTCTGGCTCACAAGGGCTGCAAGGTGAGCGAGCTCCGTGCCAGCTTCCCTAACTATTTCATCGCCAAGAACCGCATCGACCTGACTCCATCTACCGATGTAGATGCTATCCTCGTGAAGGTTAAGGAGATGTATGGTAAGGAGAAGGATGTCACCGTAACAGATATCGATGGCGTCAAGCTCGATTTCCCTGACAAGTGGGTTCACCTCCGCAAGAGTAATACCGAGCCTATCATCCGCGTATATAGCGAGGCCTCTACCATGGAGCAGGCTGATGAACTGGGCAAGAAACTCATGCAGGTGGTTTACGATATGCAGTAAGATACAGAATATAAAATCATAAAAAAGAGATGAAGCAACGTAGATTTAGCTTCATCTCTTTTTTTTGTGCGCCGATTTCCATCTGCAAAACTTCAGTAATTTGAAGAAAGATAGAGAAAGATTTGGCTTTTTCAGATAAAAATCGTATTTTTGTTGCGAAATTGCAGACAATGAGGCCTCTGAGCCTTTGTTGCAGTAATGAAAAACTTGAACCGTTCCTGATAGGGAGCATAAATAAAATTACAGAATAATGGAATCTATTATAAAGCATTATCAGGTAGCCCATGTCGGGTTCAGCCTTTCTTATCCTGATTCCTCTCAGGAGATGATGGCTGTTTTACTGGAGCCTTATCAGGCGTTTGAATGCGAAGAGCAGGTCGCATCTGCTGCCCTGATCTCCTTCTCTCTTACCTTGAACGAAAACGGGGAAGAATTGAGGAAACCTGCCGGTTTCAAGGAGGAATGCAGACAGGATGAAGAGGGACAGCTCATTATCAGCGGTAGTCTGGGAGAGAAGCAGAAGGCTTTCCTGATGGCAATGACTGATATGAAATCGATACTGGTTACAGGTCATGATTATCAGCATTCCAGTCTTCTGGTTCCTGCTGGCACCTTCAGCCAGAATTCGGCTTTCGGATCCCTCAAGGCAACCGTTGACACCTCGCTGATGCTGCTCTATGCCATGCGTTCGGCTGCCGGAGATACACTCCTGTTTCATTCTTCTACCGTAGTAAAGGAGGGTAAGGCTTATCTCTTCCTGGGCAAGAGCGGAACGGGCAAGAGTACGCATTCCGGACTGTGGCTCAAACATATCGGGGGCACCCGATTGCTGAATGATGACAACCCGGTGGTATATATATCGCCCGAAGGAACGCCCATGGTGAGTGGCTCGCCTTGGAGCGGAAAGACACCTTGCTATAAGAACGAGGAATATCCGATAGGGGCAATTGTCCAATTGTGCCAGGCGCCAGAGAATAAAATCAGAAAACAGACCGTCTTAGAGTCTTATGTGTCTATCAAGACTTCTGTCTCCGGCAAGGCATGGGAGAAGGAAATTGCAGATGGCCAGCATCAAACGATAGAGAAGCTGATCGGGGCTACCCGGCTTTATCAGCTCGACTGTCTGCCTGATGCCGGTGCAGCCCTCCTTTGCAGTCAGACCATCAGCCAGTAAAAACAATCGTACAATAGAAAGATGAATATATCCTATTCAAAATATAAGGCAATAGCCGTGCTCGAGCAATTCATCCGTGAAGGTCGTCCTGTCAAGTTTCCGGTCAAAGGAACCAGTATGCTTCCCTTTATCGTAGGGGGTAGGGATTGCGTAGAATTCTATCCGGTAGAAGGCGAGTTGAAGGTGGGCGATATTGTGATGGCGAGGGTAGAAGAAGGCTATCCGGTGGTGCATCGCATCATCGGAATAGAGCCTGTTGCAGGTGCAGCTTCCCCCGCATCTTTTTCTGCAGATGATTGCCGTATCGTGCTGACGGGCGATGGAAATCTCGGTTTTAAGGAGCATTGCCTGCGCAAGGATGTCATTGCGAAGGCGCATGCTGTCATCTGTCCCGACGGCAGCCGTAAGAGTCTCATCTCGCAGAAAGCGCTCAGAAACTGGCACAGATGGCAGAGGTTGAGGCCTGTACGTAGGGGCTTGCTTAAAATAATCAAACTCTATATCCGTTTATCATATAAAAACTAAAAAACAAGATACAATGAAGATCAGGAAAGATTTCAAGCTCCGCGAAATTTGCGGTGAGTATGTGGTAACAGCCGAAGGTATGCAGGCTGTAGACTTTACCAAGTTGATCAGTCTCAATGAAACTGCCGCCTTTCTCTGGAAGACGGCTGAGAAACAGGGTGAATTTACGGTAGCTTCGTTGGCTCAGGCTCTGTGCGATGAGTATGATGTAGTCATGGCTCAGGCAGAAAAAGACTGCGAGGCGATTATTGCCCAGTGGCAGAAAGAGGGACTGGTATGAGGAAGTATGCACTATGGTTTTTCCGCCAGATGTCTGCAGTCCGTGGACGTTTGCTGTTGCGCATCATCGCCGGTCTTCTGCAGGTAGCATTAGGTTTGTGGCTCGTCTGGCTGTGTCGCCGGTTCATCGATGTGGTGATCTGGCGTGGCAATGTGCTGCGCGAAACCATCGTGCTTTTTTCAGTCATCGCCCTGCTGATAGCCCTTCGCCAGCTGGTATTCTATCTTTCCGGCATCACCGAGGTTATCCTTCAGAATGATATGCGTAGCCGCCTCTTCCGGTTTGTGCTGGGCAGGAAACTCTATGCTGTTAAGCATCAGGCTGGGGCTGGTTCCGGAAAGCCTGCTTCCGATATGCTTTCCGGCGACATCAGCCAGCGTTTGGAGCGCGATCTCTCATCAGCCTCTTCGGTAGTTACGGATATCCTGCCCACAATCGTAGTCACTCTGGTGCAGCTCTTCGGTGCCTTCTTCCTGATGCGTTCCATCGATTCCATTCTGGCATGGAGCCTTCTGGTACTGACACCGGTGGTTGCAGTCTGTGCCAAGTATCTCGGCAGCCGACTCAAGAAGATGACGCTGGCGATACGCGAGGAGGAGAGCAGCATACAGATGATGATTCAGGAGACGGTAGAACATGAACTCACCATCAAGACCTTGCAGGCAGAGAGCGCGGTTTCCGGTAGGGTAGGCAGCATGCAGCAGCGTTTGCATCATCTGGTCCGCCGTCGTATCCGTTTTACGTTGATATCCCGTCTGCTCCTGGCTTTCACTTTCAGTTACGGCTATTTCGGAGCCTTTGTCTATGGTGCCATCCAACTCAAGAACGGGTTGATAACCTTTGGTGTGATGACAGCCTTCCTGCAGTTGGTGGGGCAGATACAGAGTCCTATCATGTCGCTCTTGGGCATGATTCCCCAGCTGATTCATGCATCAGCGAGTGTAGACCGGTTGGTAGAAATAGAAAATACCGAGCAGGAGGAATCTCTGGTACAGGCAGATGCTTCTATCCCTTTGCAGCGTGCTTGCGGCATCCGTCTTCAGGATGTGAGTTATTCATATCCCGATGAGCGAAAGAAAGTTGTTGTCAGTCATTTCTCTTATGATTTCCGTCCTGCCACATCTGTGGCGATAGTAGGAGAAACCGGTTGTGGCAAGACCACCATCCTGCGTCTCTTGTCGAGTATCATCCAGCCCGATAGCGGAAGGATAGTATTGTATGATGCACAGGGCAAAATGGTAGAAGGAACCAGTATGCGTTCGCATATCGTGTATATAGAGCAGGGTAATACGCTGATGAGCGGAACCATTCGCGATAATCTTCTTCTTGCCAATCCCGTGGCTACCGATGAGCAGCTTACCGAAGCCCTTCATGTAGCCTGTGCCGATTTCGTTTTCAGTTTGCCGGCAGGTATGGATACGAAGATAGGTGAGCATGCCACCCGTTTGAGTGGCGGTCAGGCACAGCGCATTGCTATAGCCCGCAGTCTTTTGCGCGAAGGTAACATTCTGTTGCTTGATGAAATCAGCTCATCGCTGGATGCCGAAACCGAGAAGCTTCTTTTCGACCGTCTCTTTACTTCGTATGCCGATAAGACTATTATCTGTGTTACGCATAGGAAGGAGGTGGCAGACAGATGCCAGGAGCAGATACGGCTGTGATGAAATGACCTAACCTCTTTACGCTCTGGGGATAGGTTATCCCCAGCCCCCAGGCAGTATCTTGTAATGTGTAGTGAGAATATCGTGAGGGATACCCCCAAATCGTGATGGATGATAGATGATTATATAAAATTTATTCACGAATACGGCTGCATCGGGTTACGAATATGGCTGCATCGGGTTACGAATATGGCTGCATCGGGTTACGAATATGGCTGCGTAGGGTTACAAATATGGCTGCGTAGGGTTACGAATATGGCTGCGTAGGGTTACAAATATGACTGCGTAGGCTAACGGAGACGTATCTGTAAGCTTATCGAGACGTCTGCATCAGCTAACAGAGACGTCTGAACTCGCTAACTGAACTACTTGAGTTGCTTGATTGAATCACTTGAGTTAGCTGACTGAACCTCTTGAGTATTCTTCTTCATGTGCTTGCATGCAACCATAAAACTTTTTCAGCAACTTTTCCCGGAAGTATGGAAGAAGGCAGAGTTGAAGGCAAACATGAGGCCAACACAGAAACGGCCTTCAGCCCGTACTTAAATCACATGCGAAAGTTTAGTTTAGATAAATTGCATCAAATTCTAAAAAAAATGGCATGTAGAAAGAATAGTATTGATAATGAGCATGATAATATCATGTATTTCGCTACTTTTGTCGTATATTTGCCACCGAAAAGAACCAATAAACGTGTTGATTCTAAAAACAATATTTAAACCTATAAAATATATAAAGCTTATGAAAAAGTTATTTACTCTCGTGTGTGGCGTATTATTCGCTATGTTTGCTAACGCAGCTACTCTTGATATTGGAGAGCCAAGCAACAATGTGAAGGATGGTGAAACTGTTTGGTATGATGCAACGACCAAAATTATTACATTCCACGAAAAATGGAGCTATCGCCCAGGATGGTGGCTTGGCAGTAAGGATTGCTCTGATTACGATGATTTCGTGTTAGAGATTGAAAATTCTGATAAGGTTAATGTTCAGGTTGTTGTAGAATATGATGCCAAAGGTGATGATGGTAAAACAATTTGCTCAACTGCAATGGGTACCGACAATAAGATTACTGTTCCACTGAATGCTGATCATAAGAACGTTGTTCGCCAGATTTATTTGCAGTGTGCAGATGACGCTTCTAAGACAGTCACTTTCAAAAGTGCTTATTTCCAAAATGCGGTTAAGCATACTGAGGTTGAATTGACATTGGTTGAAGGTCATACTATTTTGGCTTCAGAATTTGATAAATATGCTGATGATACAAAGGTGAAACTAAGCTTCGAGAATACGACAGATCCTTATGTGTCTCGCAATGGTTGGGGTATTGGTGGATTTGCCAATTCTGATAATTGGAGTCCAACCTATGCGTTAAAAGCTGCTGATGGTAAGAATTTTGATATCTTTGTTACTGTTGGTGATTTCAAGAAAGCTGCTAAAAATGGTACAGATGCTTATGTTGATGGTGAACATCATAAGGGTGGTGTAACTTTCAATATCTATAATGATTGCAAGTTAGCTCACGCTTATGTATTATTGGAAGACAATACTCCAGCTAATATATCAAATGCGCTTGTAGCTCCAGCTGCTAAGAATGCTCCGGTTTATAACCTTGCAGGTCAGCAGGTGGGTGCATCTTATAAGGGTGTAGTAATCAAGAACGGTAAAAAGTATGTTCAGAAATAGTATAGAGTTATATTTTTAGTTTGTTGAAAAGAAAAGAGAGGGTATGTGTATGCCCTCTCTTTTTGATTTTATCCGTTTCGAACATTGATTAATGTTCAAGATATAGTCCGTTTAGCTTTTCCAGGAAAACACAAACTTCATCATTTATCATTTCCATGAACCCATGAGTCTTCTTGTTCGATACACCAGGATATGGAGTATAGTAATGCTCCTCAATCGGTTCTCCCTGGTTTCTGCCAAACATCAGGTAAGCTATGTGATGCTGCTTGAGTACTGTGAGCAATGTCTCTGAAAAAATACTGGAATCACCGATAGATTCTACTCCTGTTGTCAGTCCGAAGGCATTGTTGTGGTCTTGGGCAAAAGGCAGAGTCTGCTTCACAATCTCCTTGATGCTCTTCTGGTAGAGTGGGAGGTCGATGGCATTTTTGCTTTGCAGATATGTCACGTTGATCACATCAATCTTGTTGTCCGGATAGCGATCCATCAGATTCTTGCCCGGCTGGTAGGTTTCAGAATAACTATAAACTACATTTGTTACATCTTCGTCGTCCAAGAGATCCTGTATCTTCTTGTAAAGACTGATATAATCGTCTTTGCTGAGTTTACAGTACCATGTCTTACCGTCTATAGGAAGAAGATTGAGTACTACAGGTGCTTTGATACCATAACCATCTTGCAGTGTATCAAGATATTTGGCAACCTGTTTGGTATATTCCTCCAGCATATCATTATTGCCGTTATAATCAGGCATTGTCCAGTTCATGATAAGTAAGCCTCCCTTGCGGAAGTGTTTCAGCACATCTTCCCGGATGGCCTTGAAAGGAACTCCATCTGCATTCTGCTGCTTTCCGCTCTCGATGCCGGCAAGTTCATAGCCATTGGTTGCCGGACGGTAACCGCAGAGTGCCTTCATGTCGCATCGGTCGCTGTCACATTGCCAGCGATTCCAGCCTATTCCGCTCAGGGTGCCGTACATCTGTCCGATGAGAGTTCCCTTGTTGGCGAAAGCCTTGATGTTGGTTTTCAGATTCTCTGTGCGGGTTGTGAGACCGCTCATGGCAATCTCGTCATACGATTTCTTTTTCTTCTCACCGCATGAAGAGAAAGCCAGGAGGGCCGCGAACATCAATATAATATATTTGATTCTCATAATTTGTTATTCGTTATATGCCTTTTTCATGGCTTCCACTACTGTAGGGAGTGTCCACTGAGGAACTGTTCTGTCTTTCTCAGTGAAGATGCTCATCCAGTAGAAGGTCGCTACGCCGTATGCCTTTGCCTGTTTCACGATGTCGGCTGCCTGGTTGGCAGCAGCCTGAATCTCGCTGGCAGAACTGGTTTTGCTGACACTCTTGCTTCCATGAGTACCATATTCACCGATGATGCAAGGAATGCCCTTGCTGATGAACTTATTGTTCAGGCGGGTGAACATATTCTTGATTTCATTGCTGCAGGAAGCATCCCACTTGCCTTTCTGGGCAAACCAATCCCATGGAGCATAGGTATGAACTTCTACGGCGATATGCCCCTCTACCTTGTCGGTAGGGATAGTAAGGTTGTTCAAAACCTCGTCTCCGTTAGCTGCTGCATAGGTATTGACGATGAGGTTGCGGGTCTCGTTGTTGCCACCAGTGGCACGAACGGCATTCACGAAACTCTGGGCATATCCGTTCAAACCTTTATAGCTGCTTGCGCTCTTTGGTGCATTCCAGGTGTTGTCGGCATCAAGCATCTCGTTGTAACCTTCGAAGAGCAGGTGCTGGTCGTAGTTCTTGAAACGGGTGGCAATCTGAGTCCAGAGATATTCAAACTTCTCCTTGTTCTCCTTGTAGTTGGCTTCATCAGCCTTGATCCAGTGCTTCACATCCTTATCGTCTGCACCTGTATCATGGTGAACATTCAGGATGCAGTACATTCCGTTATCAATCACGTAATCTACGATTTCCTGTATTCTGTTCATCCAGGCTTCATCCACGGTTCCGTCTTCCTTCATGTGCTGGAACCAGGTAACTGGGATGCGGACAGAATTAAAACCGTTCTTCTTCAGAAAATCTACCATCGGTTTGGTGGTAGGAACCTGTCCCCATGCTTTCTCGAAATCAGTAACAGAATTGCTGTTCATGTTCATCCACATGGCTACTACATCTGTGCAGTTGCCGAAATTGGTTCCGATGCCCATGTTCTTCACAGCATCTACTGCGCTTTCCTCTACGTAGTTGGCATTCAGGTTCACCTGGTCGCGGGTAATCACGTTCTTGCTGTTCATAGCTGCTTTCCACCAGTCGTTGGATGGCATGTTGCTTCCATACCAAGGCATGAAGAAGCTCCATTTTGCACCAGCGTTCCATGCTTCGTCAATACCTGCTGTAGCTGTCTTGTTGTTGGCATCAGTTCCGCACTCAGCCAGAGCGATGAGTTTACCAGGATAGCGTGCCTGAATCTCCTTGAACTCCTGAGCCTGCTTGGCAGCATCATAACCGTAGAGGTCGCGACCGATGATATCTACATACTTGTCGCCGGGATACCAGTCGGCATCATTGTCATAGGTATTGGCATCGCCATTGTAATTCTGTGTAGTCCAAGCCCAAATCAAGTTGTGGATTCCCTTCTTTTGGAAGTAATCAAACATGGTCTGCCAAAGCTTCTTGTAGGTTTCTGCACCATCATATCCCCACCAGAACCAGGACTTACCCCAGCTGGCACCTGATTTCAGACAGGCATTACCGGCAGCCTCATGGAATGGTCGCCATACGGCAACAACGCCTGCATCCTGCAACTTCTGCAGAACTTCCACCACCTTGTCCATCTCCTGATAGAACCATTTGTTCTCCCAAGAGCCAGCAGTAAATACGTTGGCTGCTTTGAAGGATGTTTCGGATGGGGTGCAGGTCACACCGCTTCCATCTGTTCCCGGAGTGGTGTTTTCTGTCTTAGGCACGTTGAAGTGCCACATCAGCGATACCAGTCCGCCCTGGTCTGCCCAGTTGGTAACAGGGGTGATGTCGTTATAGTTGATCCATCCGTTGGAACCCTGCTTAGGAACATAGATATGGATGAAATCGTAGCAGTTCATGGCAGGATATTTGCCTGTTGCCTTATAGATCTTGTCAGCCTCCTGGGTGTTCCAATTGACGTTGGCGATGACCGAAGAGATGGTCTTGCTGCCATAATTCAGCTGCAGATATTTGTAGAGACGCTTGGTCTTTTCTGTAGCTGAAGGGTCGGCGAGATTCACATTGCCTACTTCGCTTTCGTGATAGATAGAGAAGGAGATGTTGTTGATGTCGTTGATGTCGTAGGTTTCGAAAGCACCATAGTCTTCCAGACCCGTCATCACGAATCCCACTTTACCATCTGTAGAGTGTGTGATTTTAGAAACAGGAGTCTTGCCGTCTGCTGTCAGATCCCATGCTTCTGTCTTTCCATTCTTGAGGTTGATGGTCAATTTGTCTCCTTTCGTTTGTGCCAAGGCTGTGAATGAAATCATTACTGCCAGGAGTGAGAGTAATAGTTTTTTCATTGTCTTGCTACTTTTAAGGATTTGTTATTGATTTTGATAATATAGACCCCATTTGTCAATTCACTGAGATTGATGATGGTCTTGTCGCCAACGGTGATAGGGGAGAGTTTGATGTTCTTCCCATCCAGTGCGAAGGCGCTTACCTTGTTGTTGGTACCGTCTACGATGATACGGTCACCTTCGAAGGCAAACTTGTTGTTGGTTTCTACCTGCTTGATGCCTGTCGTTGTACCATAAGTGAAGGTGGAAACCTTCCATAGTTCGTAACTGGCAGTAGTAGCTGTAGATTTTACAGTCATCTTATCATTTCCGAAGGTTACTTCCGGTAGAGTGCTCAGTGCAAACTCTATCTTGCTACCATCGTTGAATGATACAAACAGCGACTTGCCGTCTGCAGCTTTGGCAGAGATGCAGCTCAGAGCTATCAGTAAGGATAATGCTATTTTCTTCATATCGGGTTGATGTTTTGGTTTTAATTAAAAATGTGGCGCAGTTGATATAACTACGCCACAAATTTACGAATTATATTTCACATAAATGCGTTTTTTATGTTAAATATTTCTATCTTATGGGAGGATAGTAATCTTGGTAACGCCTGTCAGATCGCCCTGAATAGCAAAGCCACATGAGTTTGCAACTTCTACAGCAGTTTCATCAAAAACATATTCAAGTTTACTTTTTGAAGGATCCCAATCTGCAATAGTTGTTATAGTTGGCCAACCATCTTTATTCTTATTGATCTGTACTTGTCCCTTGACGGTAGGGTCTTTGTACACAATCAACTTAGAACCAACTTTTACCTTTACTTTCTCAAATACTTCTTTGGTCAAATAGAATTTTCCACTACCACTTGACCATGAGAAATCAAATGGATATGTTATTTTCCCATTATCCATATTCGTTACAAGTTCTGCGATATCCTTTTCTGCAGGAACCACCTTGAACTCAGGACCTTCAATCTTGTTGCCGTCTGGGTCTTCCATCACGATCTTGTAGGTGCCAACTTCAGCATTGGCTGGAACCTGGCATACAATCTCAGTATTGGTACGAGAAGTATAGCGGTTTACCTTGTAAGAACCGATATAGAGGTTCTGGATGTTCTGGAAGTTCTTACCAGTGATGGTGATGGTTGAACCTGCGATAGCCTCACCTGGTGTAACAGATGCAATAGCTGGATCTGTTGCTGCCTTAATGCTCAATTGACCATCGATGTTGACAGTAATACCATTCTTCAGGTTGAGCTTGAAGCCTGAACCGGCGCAAGCTGTAGGAACTGTTACTGCGATGGCATTGGCGGTACCCTTGAAGTCGGTTACGGTCTGCTCTACATCGCCAGGGAAGGTGATGCTCTTCACGAGGTCGAGATCTGTACCCTTGATGATGGTCTTCTCGCCAGCTGTGATGGCTGCAGGAGCGCAAGCGGTAACGGTTGGCTTAACCAATGTATAGGCTACTGTTACAGTCTTGCCATTATCAAGACTCAAAGTGATGTCGCCTTCCTGTGCATCCTCTGGTACTGTAGATGTAACCTTTGTTGTCTCAACCTTGTTAAGTTTAGATTCCTTGGCGTTAGGGAATGCGATACCTGTAATCAGATCCATATCCTTACCGCTGATAGTTATCTCTTCACCATTCTTGATAGGGGAAGGAGTTGCAACGAGCTGACTAGGAACTACGGTTGTAATCTCACCGAAAGAAATTCTTATACCGCTTTTTGTTACAGCTGTAATTTCACCGTCTGCTACCTTTGAAGAGATAACGAAGGTAATCTCAGAAGCTGTTTGTGACTTGAAGTCAGCTGCTTCTACGGTTGCACCATTCAATTCAATACTTGCAATCTGGTCAAGTGAAGTACCTCTGAGGACCTCTGTTTCACCAGCCTTGATGAGAGACTTACCGATAGCATTGTTTGCATCGATTTCAGGAGCATTGATACTTAAAGCACCTTCAGAATACATATAGTTGTTTCCATCGCTAATCTGGAATCTGCCTTCTCCTGCTTCTGCTGGGATAACCAACTGAATCTGATAGCGGGTCTGAGATTTAAAATTCTCGGCATCCATAGTCGCGCCATTGGCAAAAATGACAGATGTAATATTGTTGAGATAATCGCCTTCAATAGTGAGGACGTCTCCAACATTACCTACCAGGTTTTCCTTGTTTTCACCTACGTAGAAACCTGTGAATTTCAAATTCTCAATGTATGTGATTGGGGTAAGTGTCTTGATTTCACCATTCTTGGCGGTCTTCAATGTAACAATACCTGGTTCACATTTTTCTGCAGGAACTTCAATATTGATTTCTGAGTTTTTTCCTGATGTAACAACATTAATGCTGGTAATAGCTTCTGCACCAGGAAGATCTATTTCTGTAATCTGGTCAAGATTGGCTCCCTTGAAAGTAAGGACACCCCCACGGAGTACAGGGTTTGGACCGTATGATAATACAGATATTTCGTTGCCATACTGGTCGGTGTTCAAGTCATCACGGTCGCATGATGTGAACGCAAATGTACTGCATATCAGTAGCAGAACCAACCAGAGGAAAGATTTATTATGTCTTTTCATAATGATTGACGTTTATTGTTTTTGTTTGTTTGCAGTGCTGGCAGTTGGATGACTGCCAGCATCAGCAAATTTTATTCATTGATAGGGCAAACACGAATGTTATCAACGCAAATTGTTGGTGAGCATTCTACAGTAGCCTCTTTGTATGGTCCTGTATAGAGGAACATGGTCATACCTGTTAGATTCTCAAACTTCAAACCACCCAATTTGTTTCCATATCTGTCGTATGCAAATTCTGATAATGGAATAGAAACAGTCTGCCAGTTTCCTGAAGTGCTGAATGTGTTGTTGGTTGCTCCATACCATGGAGTCCAAAGTGCACGTGGAAACTTGTCATCTGCAAGATAGTTGTTGTTGCCTGTTGAGTATGTTACCTGGTCGTTACCGGTAAAATATACCTGTAATGACAAGCCTGTCCAATCATTAGGAATGTTAACTTCAAACTTCACTTGCATGTTGTCAACATCATCCCATTTCATCAGCGAGTTCAACTCAGGATAACCTGCAGCCGGCTCTGGCCAGTAGTTGAATGAGTATTCATCTTCAGCCCATGAATCGAAATTAACGGTCTTGCCTCCTAAGTAGTAGTAATTTCCGTCAAGAGGCTGAACTCCTTCAACATCATTCCTCATACGGTTACCATTTTGAATTCCATCACGCCAGCCATGACCTGTTGCTATTGCGTCATCTCCGTCATTATCCCAGTCGAAGAGTATGCAGCGGTCGTCACGGAAATAGAACTTAGACTTACCTTTTCCATACATGCTTTCTACTGTGACAAATCCTTTCTGTGCACCTTCTGGTACCACAAAAGTAACGGCACTCTTGGAAATGCTCTTGAAATCAGTAACATCTACGTTGCCTGGGAATGTGATTTTAAGATGAGCATTCTCGTAATCCAGCAGGTAGTCGCCTTTCAGGGTTACAGTTTCGCCATCTTTTGCAAACTCATTGCTCAATGATGTTACCACCGGTTCTGGTACGAGCGTCTTGAAGTTATATTCAGTACACTCACCATCCTTGTTGAACATGTAGATCTTATTGGTAGGATTGTCAGTAAGAGTCTTTGGTACATCTACAATCAAGGTATGGTCTGTAATCATACTTGTGTTCAAAATGGCTTGCTGGTCGTTGAAGAGCATTTTTGTTATACTTCTCAAGTTGTTACCGACCAGGCAGATACTTGTACCCATGTATGCTCCAGTTAACATGGAATCTTTCTTGGTTACATCGCACAGGCGAACGTAATCAATAGAAGGAGTTCCACCAGCTATTTCATATTTGTCAGGCTCATCCACACAACTTGTAATGCTGAGTCCTGTAAATGCTGTAGCTCCAAGAAGCATGACACTTAATATTTTATTATTTAGCTTCATAATTGTTCTATTTTTGAGGTTTCTTATATTAATAAGTAAACTGAGAAATGTCAACATGCTGTGGTGTCTCCAGCAAATGAGGGTTCATGGTTGCATCTTCTGTAGGGAATGGGATGGTAAAACTGCTCACCTGAACGTTCTGATGCTTACCAGGATCATCATTGTATCTTACATCGCTGTTCAAGTTCCAAGGACCATCATAGCTACCCTTGTTGTACCATGTCTCATAGAGTGCATTCAGACCATAATACTCATTTCTCTTCTGTGCGTTCAACTCAGCAATTGTTGCATCAGGATCGTAGTAGAATCTGCGTACGTAATCATACCAGCGATCGCCCTCAAGTGCTAACTCCAATCTGCGCTCCTTCCATACATCTTCGAAACTGATAGATGTTGGGCGTTCGTATGTAGATACCGCACGGTTGCGAACTTTGTAGAATGCATCAATGGCAGATGCATCTGTTGTTGAGCCTGCATTACCAATCTTGGCTTCTGCATAGATGAGATAAATATCTGCAAGACGTAACAGCTGAGTATAGTTACCATAAGCCATCACATCAAAGTCGCAGCCTATATGCAAGTTATGGTCGGCTTTATCACCAACAAGATGCTTGGCACATTGTGCTCCTGTTGGACTCTGGAGTTCTCCGTTACCTTGGTGCTTCTCGTATCCTTTATATACGTGCTTCAGGAAATCGAAACCGCCACAGTCTGTGTAGAAATAGTCGTATTTATCACCAGCCATAATCATGGTAGCCTTACGGCGGATGTCGGTGTTGTTTCTAGTCTGGCTTGTTGGATTATCTCCGAAAGCTTCTATCAGGTCTACTGATGGACCAGCCCATCCTCCCCAGTTGTTACCTGTTTCATCGAAACCCGAAATAGCGAGGTCACTTTGAAGTGAGTTTTGAGATGTCCAAGGGTCACGTGTGGCACGCCAGTGCCATGCGATGAGTGATTCAGGACCTTTGTATGCGCTGTAGAACATTGCTGGGAAATTGGCTGCAGGTTCCAAACTTCTGCCACTATTGTCTATAACATCCTTTGCATATTTGGCAGCGTTGTCAAGATCTTCCTGGTTGCGCTGGTGATTGGTGGTCTTGATATATGCCACACTTCCCTGTTCGTAAGTTGTAGTTGCTGGATCGAAACCAGACTTTGTCAGGTAAACCTTGGCAAGCAAGCCTTCTGCGCTGTATTTATCAATACGTCCAAGACCTGTAGGATCTTTTTCCGGTAACAGTTCAATGGCTTTTTTCAAGGTCATGATGATGTAATCGTATACATCCTCTATGTTGGCCTTATACTGGTCATTGTATGTACCAGCACCGATAATGTCTGTGTTGTTATGGATGATTGGCACTGCACCGAATGTACGTACAAGATAGAAGTATGCCATAGCTTTCCATGTCAGGCATTCTCCCATACATGCACTCTTAACGCTTGCGCTTGCGTTGGCACCTTTCAGTTTATCATAAATGGTGTTGGCGTAGGCATTGACTGTCCAAAGTGAATAAGACATATCTTTCAGGTTGGCATTATTGGCAGATACGTTACAGTTCCAGTATTGAGTATCTTCACTTCCCCACCAATAATAGTTTCCTGACATAACTTCACCAACTTTGAAGAAACCTCTTTGGAAATCATACCATGGCATACTGTACAGAGAATTGGCGCCTTGATAGCACTCTGCATCACCATTATAGAACGTGTCTGCATTGTAGTTGGAATTGTCTGGCTGATCCAGAAAGTCCCCGCAAGAAGACAAGCTGAGACCCAAGACGAATGCGCAAACGGCCGTTTTATATATATTGTATTTTTTCATAATTGTTTATTCTTTTGTTATTTAATTAGAAAGCAAGGTTGATACCGAAAGAATATACCGTTGGTGAAGGATAACGTCCGTTATCTACACCGAAGCTGTATCCCTGTGAATCGGATGTACTTGCACCTACTTCTGGATCATAACCGTCGTAACCGGTAATAGTGAAGAGGTTCTGTATATTTGCATATACTCTCAAACTCTCAATATGAAGGTATCTTGCATACTTTTTAGGCAATGTATAACCTAAAGTGATATTCTTCATTCTCAAGTATGATCCATCTTCAACATATCTGTCACTGATAACGCTAGAGTTTCCGGCTGGGTCACCGATAGCAAGACGTGGAATGTTGGTTCCTGCGTTTACTACATAGATGTTGTCTACGTCATCATACCAGTTGTATACGGTATTGGCATTGTTGCCTTTATAACCATTACTGTAGTCCTTGTTCGGATCAATTGGAGCCAGTACGGCATGATTCTTGACACTTGCACTCTGGTTTACCCAGGCATTGTTCATCTTGCTCATGCTGATATTCAGGTAGTTCATAACCTTGTTTCCTACAGAACCGCTGACGAACAATGTCAGGTCGAAGTCCTTATAACGGAATGTGTTGGTCCAACCAAATGTATATTTAGGCTGTGGATTACCGATGTAAGTCTTGTCGTAATCGTCGATAACTCCATCAGGCTTTCCGTCAGGACCTGAAATATCCTTAAACTTGATATCGCCTGGCCATACGGTTGTTCCCTTATTCAGGGCTCCTTCCTTGTAGCTCTTAGGCTTAGGAGAGTTTTTGATATCTTCAAAATCCTTGTATACGCCATCGGTCTGATATCCCCAGAATTGATAGAGAGGTTTGCCGATGTTACTTACACAGACAACGTCGTTCCACTGGCCATAGCCAATGATGTTGGCATTGGTTGTGCCGCTGAGACCTACCAGTTTGTTCTTGTTCCAAGAAATGTTGAACTCTGTATCCCAAGAGAAGTTCTTGTTAGCAATAGGATGAGCGTTTACTGCCAACTCGAAACCGGTGTTCTTGATCTTACCGTAGTTACCCCAAGGTGCATTAAGACGTGAAGAACCATTGCCTTGAGTACCCATATATGAAGGCAACTGTAAAGGCATCAGCATATCGTTGGAAACCTTGTTGTACCAGTCGAGAGTGAAACCAATCTTATCATTGAAGAGTCCAAGATCGAGACCGATATTGGTCTGTTCCTGAGTTTCCCACTTGATAGAAGTGTTTGGAATGTTGGTAGGACGGTATGCTACGCTTGTTTGACCAACAAGGAACTTGGTTACGGTAGTACCCCATTTGTAAGCACCGATATTGGCATTACCAGTCTGACCCCAGCCAATACGAATCTTACCATTGCTCAACCATTTACCTGCGATGCTCTTGATAAACTTCTCGTTAGAGAAACGCCAGCTTGCTGCGAATGAGTGGAATGAAGCCCAACGGTTTTCAGGACCGAAGTTAGAACTTCCGTCACGACGGAATGTATATGTTGCTAAATAACGGTCATCGTAGTTGTATGTCTCACGTGTAAAGAATGATGACATTGTTGTAACACCGAAACCAGACTTGATACTAGGAGTGCTGGAACCCAAAGATGGCAAATGGATTGTATTGTTTGGCAAATTAGCGTTTGCCTGATAGGTATAATCCCAGTCACTGCGCCAAGCTTCCTGACCCAGCATGGCTGTGAAAGAATGCTTTTTGATACTTCCATTATAAGTAATGTAGTTCTTAAACTGCCAATACTTGCTTGTATTCTTCTGCCAGCTTGCAAAGTTTGTGTCCTGGTTCCAGTTGCCTAAGTGCATAGTAGGTGTAAAGACCTCTGCATCACTCCATGACAAGTCGTAACCCAACTCTGTATGCCAGGTGAGGTTCTTTATAGGAGTAATGTCTGCAAAAATGTTACCGGTCAGCTTGTTACGCTTCATGGTGATATCCTTGCTCAAAGCCTGTGCAATAGGGTTTGGTGAAGACCAGCCGTCACGTACTACAGATGTATAGTTTCCGTCTACGTCATAGATTGCAATATCTGGAGGTGTAGTCAATGCGTATGTAATAACACCTTCTGTACCATCAGCATGGAGCAGGCGCTCCTTGGTTCTTGTGTATGTAGTATTCATACCTATCTTGAACCATTTCTTCAGTTGAGCGTCCAGATTGGCACGTACGTTCAAACGCTTGAAGTTAGAACCGATAATAGTACCATCCTGATCCATCATACCGCCACTAACATAGTACTTAACCTTCTCTGTACCACCTTGTGCAGCAACCTGATGCTGGTGCTGGAAAGCTGTGCGGAATACAGCGTCCTGCCAGTTGGTTCCTCGACCCAAGATAGATGGGTCTGAGAAATCAGGACGTGCCTGATCCTGAGAAATCCATCCGTTGCTTACAAAGTCATTATAATATTCTGAGAATTCACGAAGATTCAGAATGTCAATACGCTTTCCCTGGTATTGCCATGCTGCCATGCCGTCGTATGTAAATTTTGCTTCTCCAATCTTACCCCGTTTGGTTGTGATAAGTACAACACCATTTGCACCCTGGGCACCATAGATGGCTGTAGCAGAAGCATCCTTCAGAATTTCCATACTGACGATATCGGCAGGGTTGATAGTTGACATTGGTGATACGGTAGAAACAGAACCGTTTCCTAAGGCATCTCCCAAACCTAATGAACCGCCGCTTGAACCGCCGCCCTGGAAGATGACACCATCAATGACATAAAGTGGTTCTGCACCGGCATTGATTGTTGACTGTCCGCGAACTCGGATTGAGGTAGAAGAACCTGGAGCACCTGAAGTCGCTACAGATGTAACACCGGCAACGCGACCTTGGAAACTCTGGTCTAAGTTTGTGATAATAGAACCTTTGATTTGGTCTTCTCCCATGGAAACAGAAGCTCCTGAGATGTCGCTCTTCTTCATGGTACCATAACCTACAACTACCACCTCGTCAAGACTGTTGTCGTCTTCTACCAAAGTGATGTCGTACTTGCTTTGGCCTCCTACTTTGAAAGTTTTGGTAACATAGCCTACGTAAGTTACCTCTACAGTCTGTCCGGCACCTACATTCAGTGTGTAGTTACCATCAAAGTCTGTCACTGCGGCATTTTTTGTGCCTTTCACTTTTACTGTTGCACCGATGATAGGACCCATTGCATCGGATACGTTACCAGTAATCTTTTTGGTCTGTTGCACAGCCTGATTCGTTGTGATCTGGGCTGCGAAAGTTTGCTGAGGGGAGATGCCGAGAAGACTCAGGGCAGCTACACTAGCAAGCAACTTTTCTCTACTTTTAAAGTTCATACAATTTTTGTTAGTTGGTTAAAACAGTTTGGCTCTTTCACTTATACGATCGATACGGGAAAGAATCCAAATCGGGTTATTGCTCTCTGATTATTCCTTCGTCATCTTTTTCTGATGAGAAGAAAGGGCTAGAGGCTAGCTCTAGGTTGCATTTACTTTTTCCATTGTTGTGATTATGTTTATTTGTTTTTATATTGTTTATTCTAAACCTTTAGGCTATTTTGTAAATCTGCTGCAAAGATAGCTATTTTTTGCAAAATAGCTTGTACATATTTTGCTGATTACTAATACTTTTCTGCTTTAGTGAAAATAAAATGTAATTTTCGTCATGTTTATTAAAGATTAAGTGTTAGCGTTACAATTTATTTACTTGATGGTTGATTTATATTGATTATTCTATTATTTATCTATTATATATAAGGTACGCGTACATTATTTATTATATGAATTGTCATAACCTTTTGTGCTTTGTTAATTGATCTTTGGGCGTTTTCGGTCAATTCTTGAGTTGAAAAGAGTGTGTATTTTGTTGTTTTCTTTGCTTTTTCTGACTTGATGTGCATCAATTCTTATTTCTTTTTTCAGATATTTCCGAATATTTTTCTGCCTTTGCAACAAAGTATGTTTATTCAGCAAAATAATACACGGATATATCGGAAATTATGCCTAACTTTGCAACCGTAAAACAGAATGTTTAACTAACAAGATTACCAACGACAATATGAATCATCGTATAGCAAATGTTTTTAGGTTAATAATTATAGGTGTTCTGATGAGTGTGCTGGGGACTTCAAGCCTCAGCGCACAAATCAGAGGAAACAACATCGTTGTAACGGTAACTCCTGACCATCAGGACTGGAATTACCGGGTAGGCGAGAAGGCTAACTTCACGGTGAATGTGAGAAAGAGCGGTACGCTACTCAAACAGGTGAAGGTTGATTATGAAGCCGGACCGGTAATGTTTCCGGAGGTGAAGAAAAGTACCACTCTCAAGGACGGAACCATGAAATGGTGCGGCAGTCTGAACAGACCGGGCTTCTACCGCCTCAAGGTTATCGCTCATGTAGATGGAAAGGATTACGAGGGACTTTGCACGGCAGGTTTCTCTCCAGAGAAGATCCAGCCTTTCGCACAGGAACCTAAGGATTTCGATGCTTTCTGGAAGAAGGCACTGGATGAGGCAAGACAGAATGACCTCAATCCAACCAAGGTGCTTCTGCCTGAGCGTTGTACCAAGGATAAGAATGTATATGAAATCAGTTATAACAACAACCGATGGGGCTCTAAGATGTATGGCATCCTGAGTGTACCGGTAAAAAAAGGTAAGTATCCGGCTTTGCTCCGTGTACCTGGTGCAGGTGTACGCCCTTATGCCGGCGATACTTACACGGCTCCTGCTGAGTGCATCGTTCTGGAAATCGGTATTCACGGTGTTCCTGTTACCATGCAGCAGAAGATTTATGATGATCTTGCCAACGGAGAACTGAATGGTTACTGGGATACCAATCTCGAGAATCCTTATCGCAATGCTTACAGACGGGTAGTAACCGGTGCTGTCCGTGGCGTGGATTATATCGCTTCGCTCCCTGAGTGGAACAGAAAGACTATCGGTGTAACGGGTTCATCACAGGGTGGATTCCTTTCCATCGCTGTAGCAGCTCTCGATAAGCGAATCACATTCCTGGCTCCTGTTCATGATGCCATGTGTGATTATGAAGCTGAGATTCACGGAGTTGCAGGCGGCTGGCCTCACTACTTCTATAAGGAAGACAAGGCACAGGGGGCTGCATGGAAAGATCAGAAACTTACTGATTTGGAAAAGGCAAGACTCGAAGGTGCACGCTATTATGATGGCGTCAACTTCGCCCGTCGTATCACAGTTCCTGGCTGGTACAGTTTCGGTTATAATGATGAGGTGGTTCCCCCAACATCATCTTACGGCCTTTATAATTCGGTAAAAGCGCCTAAGACCTTGAGTTTGTACCAGATGACCGGTCATTACTGGTATCAGGAGCAGTGGGATGAATGGCAGGCTTGGATAATTCAGCAATTAAAGAAATAGATATATGATAGGAAAAAGAATTTTGATTGGTGCTGCTTGCCTCATGGCGATGCAAGGAGCAATGGCACAGGTTGATGGCGTTACGGGCGCATCAGTCCAGACTGCCAATACTTCCTGCTGCAAGGGTAAAAAGCAATGTTGCAATACTCCGGCAGAGCAACTGAAGGTCAGACTGCAGAAATTACTGAACAAGGGAATCATGCTCGGTCATCAGGATGATCCGGTGTATGGTACTACTTGGAAATGGGATGAAGGAAAGAGCGATGTACTCCTCACTACAGGTGATTATCCTGCTGTGATGGGTTTCGATCTAGGAAAAATAGAGTTGGACAGCAAGGAAAACCTCGATTGCGTGTCTTTCAATCGTATGCGAAAAGAGATCATTGCCCAAAATGAGAGAGGAGGCATCGTTACTTTGAGTTGGCATCCTTGGAATCCGGTAACAGGCGAGAATGCCTGGGATCCGAAAGGTGATGCTGTAGCTGCTGTTTTGGATGGAGGCGCCCAGCAACAGAAGTTCGATGGATGGCTCAAGAAGGTTTCCGATTTCATCCTTTCTTTGAAGACAAACGATGGTAAACTGGTTCCTGTCATCTTCCGACCATGGCATGAAATGAATGGCGGATGGTTCTGGTGGGGAGCTAGCAGTTGCACACCTGTACAATATAACCAATTATACGTAAAAACCCTAAATATACTTACTAAAGCAGGGTGCAATAACATCGTTTGGGCTTGGTCACCAAATCTCAGCGACGAGAAGACGGTAGAAAAATTCCTGGAGCGATTCCCGGGAGAAAAGTATGTGGATATGCTGGGTGTTGACGTCTACGAGTTCGACAACAGCGATGCCAACTATCAGCAGAACCTTGCTGCTACGCTCGATGTGCTGATGGAGGCAGCCAAGAAGGTTGGCAAGATTCCTGCCCTCACCGAAACGGGTTGCAGGGGTATCGCCAGCAAGAAGGATTGGTTTACCCAAACCCTTTGGCCTGTACTTCAGAAGTATCAGTTGAGTTATGTACTCTTCTGGCGTAATGCCTGGGATAAACCTCAGGAGGAAGCCTATCTTCCTGGAGTAGGCGATGGTGCCATTGTCGAGGACTTCAAGGCATTCAAGAAGGAAAAGAAAGTTCTCTTTGCCAAAGACATTGTAAAGGTTAAATAAATGTTGAATGTTGAATGTTGAATTGGCATTAGTTCAATGTGCATTTTATACTCAACATTCAACATTCAACACTCAACATTAATATAAAATAAAATATGACTACATTTCAAGACAAAGTGAAAGCACTTCGCGCTCATCATGAGGAACTGTTGAGCCGTAAGAATGAACCGGTAGAGTGGGGAAATGGTATCTATGAAAAGTATAAGAACCCAATCCTTACTGCAGAACATACACCATTGGAGTGGCGTTACGACTTCGATGAGAAGAGTAATCCGTATCTCATGCAGCGTATCATGATGAATGCTACCCTCAATTCGGGTGCCATCAAGTGGAAAGGTAAGTATCTCCTCGTTGTTCGTGTAGAGGGTGCTGACCGCAAGAGTTTCTTTGCCGTAGCAGAGAGTCCTAATGGTGTTGACAACTTCCGTTTCTGGGATGAGCCTATCACCATGCCGGAGGATATTGTTCCTGCTACCAACATCTATGATATGCGACTCACAGCTCATGAGGATGGTTATATCTATGGCGTGTTCTGTGCAGAGCGTCATGATGATGATCAGCCTGGCGACCTCAGTGCTGCTACTGCTACTGCAGCCATCGCCCGTACCAAGGACCTGGTAAACTGGGAGCGCCTTCCTGACTTGAAGACCAAGAGCCAGCAGCGCAATGTGGTTCTCCATCCGGAGTTCGTTGATGGCAAGTATGCTTTCTATACCCGTCCACAGGATGGTTTCATCGATACAGGTTCAGGTGGTGGTATCGGTTGGGCACTGGTTGATGATATCACTCATGCAGAAATCAAGGAAGAGAAGATTATTAATGCCCGTCACTATCATACCATCCAGGAGGTGAAGAACGGTGAGGGTCCTCATCCTATCAAGACTGATAAGGGCTGGTTGCATCTGGCTCACGGTGTTCGTGGCTGTGCCAGCGGTCTCCGCTATGTGCTCTATATGTACATGACTTCTCTTGAGGATCCTACAAAGGTGATTGCAGAACCTGGTGGATATCTCCTCGTACCGGAAGGTCCTGAGTATATCGGTGATGTAATGAATGTAGTCTTTGCCAATGGTTGGATTGCAGATGAGGATGGCAAGGTATTCATCTACTATGCTTCTTCTGATACCCGCATGCATGTGGCAACTTCTACCATCGACCGATTGGTAGACTACTGCATGAACACACCAAAGGATGATTATCGCACTCAGTTCTCAGTAGAGAAGATCAAGGCTTTGGTAGCAAAAAACAAACAGACTTTAAGTAAATAGTTTCAGGTATTAAGATTGTAGGGATTCGTACTCTTCATCCGTATTATTGTATATGAATGAGGGGCGAATCCCTCTTTTTGGTAGTTAAAAGTTAATAGTTGATAGCGGCTTCGCTGTATAGCAAGATTGCTGAGGTAGTTTTTGCTATAAACTATAAATTGTAAATTATAAACTAAAATAAAATGGCTCGTTTAAAAGAAAAAATAGCTTATGCATTGGGTGATGCCGCTGCGGGTGGTATTGTATGGAAGGTGATGTCTATCGCTTTTCCTCTGTTTTTTACAAATGTCTTCGGACTCTCGTTTGCGGATGCGGCAGTACTGATGCTCGTAGCCCGCATGTTCGATGTGGTTACTGACCCGCTGATGGGTACTCTTGCCGACCGTACCCAGAGCCGTTTCGGTACCTACCGTCCTTGGCTCATCTATGGTGCCATTCCTTTCGGATTGATATTCGCCCTCTTGCTCTATACGCCAGACTTCGGTCCTGTGGGCAAGCGAATCTATGCTTACGCCCTCTATCTGCTGATGATGGCGGTATATACCATGGTGAATGTGCCTTACGGCTCATTGCTCGGTGTGATGACCGAGGATGATGATGAGAAGAACCAGTTCTCTTCTTTCCGTATGGTGGGTGCTTATGCCATGGGATTCGTTACCCTGCTCTCTTTTCCATATCTCCAGAAGATGGTAGGTGGTTCTGCCGATCATCAGTATGCTGTCATTGGTGCCGTGCTCGGTATTATTGCAGCTGTGATGACATTGGCTTGCGGACTCCTTACCAAGGAACGTCTGAAGCCGAAGCGTGCTGAGAAGTTCTCTTTCCAGCAGTTTGCCGACCTCGTTCACAACAAGGCTTGGCTCTATATGACAGCCATCGCCGTGTGTACCAACTTCTTCAACGGATTCCGCTATGCCGTTGCTGGCTATATGTTTGATTACTGTCTGCATGGCAATGTAACCATCGAGGGATTGATTATCAACTATACCGTTTTCATGGCGTTTGGTGAAGTAACCTGTATGATTTTCGGTGGTGTATCTCCTTGGTTCACCCGTCTGGTAGGCAGCAAGCGCATGGCATTCTTCTGGGCTGCAGCACTCTGTCTGGTACTCTCGGTTGTCTTCTTCTTCATCCCGATGGATCCGTCGTATATCTGGGTGATGATAGCCATCGTTATCCTTACCTCTATGGGTATCGGTATCTATTCGCCATTGATGTGGTCTATGTATGCCGATGTAGCCGACTACCATACCGAGCATTTCGGAACATCAGCTACGGGTCTTATCTTCTCTTCCGGTACGATGAGCCAGAAGTTTGGTACCGCCATTTCTGGTTCTCTCATCGCCCTCTTCCTGGGCTGGGCAGGTGCCAACATGATAACAGATAAGATGGGTAATACGATGATCGACCCAGCCAGTGTCACCGACTCTGTGCTTACGATGGTATGGTCATTGTTCTCACTCTTCCCAGCCGTCATCGCCTTCCTGCTGATGGTGCTTGCCTGGAAGTTCCCTATCCGCAAATAACTGTTTTAACATAACTAATAATCACTATAAAGAATGGAAAAATGGAAAATCTTAAAGAAACGATGCGGGATGTTCTGGAGAACAACATCCTCAGCTATTGGCTAACGAAAGTGAAAGATGAAGAAAACGGTGGCTTTTACGGACGTGTAGACGGTTACGACCAGGTACATCCTGAAGCCGAGAAGGGAGCGGTGATGAATGCCCGTATCCTCTGGGCGTTTTCTGCTGCCTATCGTGTCTTGAAGAAGCCGGAGTATCTTGAGGCTGCCACCCGTGCCAAGGATTATGTGCGCGATTATTTTCTCGACAGGGAATATGGCGGCATCTACTGGAGTGTTGACTATCAGGGTAATCCGCTCGATACCAAGAAGCAGACTTACGCCATCGGCTTTGCCATCTATGGTTTCTCGGAGTATGCCCGTGCAACAGGTGACAAGGAGGCGTTGGATATCGCCATCTCCCTGTATCATGACATAGAGAAGCATGCCTTTGATGCCAAGAACAACGGATATATCGAGGCATTGACCCGTGAGTGGAATCCGATTGCAGACATGCGTCTCTCTGATAAGGATGAGAATGGTTCCCGTACGATGAATACCCATCTGCATATCATCGAGCCATATACCAATCTTTATCGTGTATGGAAGACTCCGGAACTGGAGAAGAGCATCCGCAATCTGCTCGATATCTTCACCGATAAGCTTCTGAACAAGGAGACTTATCATCTCGACCTCTTCTTCAATGACGAGTGGGAGGGCAAGCGCAACATCGAGAGTTATGGTCATGATATTGAGGCGTCCTGGCTGCTCCACGAAACCGCGCTGGTTTTAGACGATAAGATATTGCTGCATAAGATAGAGCGCATCATCCGTCGTATAGCCGATGCAGCAGATGAAGGCTTACGTCCGGATGGCAGTATGGTTTATGAGCATTGGAAAGATGGAGATAAGTATGATCTCCAGCGTCAGTGGTGGGTGCAGTGCGAGAACATCATCGGACATATCGACCTCTATCAGTATTTCCGTACCGAAGAGAATCTTCTGGTTGCCATCTCCTGCTGGAATTATGTAGCCAAGCATCTGCTGGATAACAAGAACGGTGAGTGGCACTGGGCTATCCTGGAAGATGGTACGGTGAACAAGGAGGATGATAAGGCGGGTTTCTGGAAATGTCCTTACCACAACTCCCGTATGTGTCTCGAACTCATCGAACGTGACTATTAACATACAGATTCCCTGCAAGGCAGGAATAGAATATAAAAATCCAAGCAAATCATATATTTGCTTGGATTTTTTTGTTTATCCCGATTTTTTATTGTACTTTTGCAGCCAATGTAGAATTGAGGGTGGTATCGCATCAAAAATTCAACATTAAACATTCAACATTAAACATTAAAAATAAATGTATATAGCAATAGCAGGAAATATCGGTAGTGGCAAGACAACACTCACCAAGATGCTTTCTAAACATTATGGATGGAAACAGTACTTGGAGCCCGTGGCTGAAAACCCCTATATCGATGACTATTACAAGGATATCTCGCGATGGGCTCTCAATATGGAGGTGTTCTATCTGAAGCAGCGATTCAAGAATCTGCTGGAAATCCAACACAGTAAAGAGACGGTCATCCAGGACCGCACCATCTTTGAAGGTGTCTATGTCTTTGCGGCCAACAACCGGAAGATGGGCAACATGGACCAGCGCGACTACGAGACTTATATGGAGCTTTTCGAGTCGATGATGGAAGTGGTGGAGATGCCTGAACTGATGATTTATCTCCGTTCTTCAGTTCCTCACCTCGTGAAGAATATCCAGAAGCGCGGTCGTGATTATGAGCAGAAGATGCCTCTGGATTATCTGGAAGGTATCAACAATCTTTACGAAGATTTCATCATGAATAAGTATAAGGGCAAGGTGCTTATCGTAGAAGTTGATAATCTCGATTTCGAGCACAATCCCAAGCAGTTTGGTGAAATCGTAGATAAGATAGATGCCAAGCTCTTCGGGCTGTTCTCTTAAAGGTAAAAAAGTAAAAAGGTAAAAAAAAATGCATATAGCAATAGCAGGAAATATAGGTAGCGGCAAGACAACATTAACCAAGATGCTTGCCAAGAGATATGGCTGGAAAGCTAATTTCGAGCCGGTAGATAATAATCCATATCTGGCTGATTATTACAAGGATATGGAACGTTGGTCGTTTAATCTTCAGATTTACTTCCTGAACAAGCGATTCCATGATGTTGTGGAGATTTCCCGTTCAGAGCAGACCATCGTACAGGATAGAACCATCTTCGAGGATGCGCGTATCTTTGCGCCTAATCTTCATGATATCGGTATGATGAGCGACAGGGATTTCAAAAACTATACCGATCTCTTCGATCTGATGATCAGTCTGGTGAAACTCCCTGACCTGATGATATATATCAAGAGCAGCATTCCTACGCTCGTAAAGCATATCGAGAAGCGTGGTCGTGATTTCGAGAAGAGCATCCGCATCGATTACCTCCAGGGTTTGAACAAGCGTTATGAGGATTGGATTAAGGATTATAAAGGTCGCCTCATCATCATCGATGGTGATAATCTGGAGTTCGGAGAGAATCCTGAAGATTTCCGAAAGGTTACTGACCTGATAGATGCTGAGCTCTTCGGCCTGTTTGCTGAAAAGGGAGTTTAAAGGTAAAAAGGTAAAAGGGTAAAAAGGTAAAAAGAACCTTAACCCCCTTTCGCCCCCCGTTCCTAGCGATTCCATCGCTAGTCCCCCAAGTCCTTATCATAAAGGTAAAAAGCGCAACCCCGCTAGGCGTCAAAGGAGGAACGCCTGGCGGGGTTGCGTTTTATGGTTGTACAGCTAAAAGGTATATGGTTGTACAGCTAAAAGGTATATGGTTGTACAGCTAAAAGGTTTATGGTTGTACAACTAAAAGGTTTATGGTTGTACGACTATAGGGTTTATGGTTGTACGACTATAGGGTGTATGGTTGTACGACTATAAGGGTTGTAGTTGTACGATTAAAAGGTGTTGTCACTAGGCTCGGCAGACCTGCTGACTGCAGTCGGCAGAGCTGCTGACTAGGCTCAGCAGCTCTGCTGAGCCTAGTGGCAACCTTCGAAAAGCAGTCTCCTTCAACTCGAAAAGCAGTCTCCTAAAACTAAAAGAGACGTCTCTTTGAACCCAAAGAAACGTCTCCTTTCGCTTATTCAAACATCTCCTTCTGCTTATTCAAACATCTGAATACGCTTATTCAATCATCTCCTTCTGCTTATTCAAGCCTCTCCATCCGCCAGCAGAACTATCTCCTTCCTCCGGAAGAACCGGATGCTTTATAGAACTTACCTTTCTGGCGGGAGATGAAGATGCCTCCTTGAGCAGAGGTCTTATCTACTTGCTGGCCATTGAGATTATAGATCATCTCTTCTCCCTTGCTGTCCTTCCATAAAGCCAGGGTATTTCCCTCGTAATAAAGGGTAGTGTTTCTTGGAATTTTAAACAGGTCGCCTTCTTCTACCCACGTAGCTTCCGGTGATGTTCCTGATGCATGCTCACCTGCATTGTAAGTAATGTGGTAGGTTTTATCCTTTTCCGGTTCTCCGTTTACCGGATGCCGTTATAATCAAAGTATACACTTCCCTTGTTTCCTGTAGCAATGTTGGTAGCGGCATCCTGTGCCCACGCACTCCCCATCCATCCCATCATCATGAGGAGGATGAGGGAACGGAGCCATTTGCTGGTTGATATCTTATATTTTCTATTCATATCTTTCTGTTATTTTACCATGATTTTTCTGTTTCCGAAGATGTAGATGCCGTCAGGGAAACCACTGTAGGTGGCGGTGCCAGGACGTACATCCAAGATGCGATAAAGCTGACCGGTGGTTGAGAATACCTGCAACTGGGTGGAGTAGGTGCTCTCTATGCGTACACGATGAGCTCCGATAGGGCGGATGAAGAGTGATTCGCCGGCTGGTGTATCATCGTTACCGTTTATTTCCGGTTCTATCCTGTCGATGCCCGTGGTCTCGCTGATGCGGATTACAGAAGGAACCTCTGAAGAACGGGCTCCGGCGTTCGTACTTTCTGTAGTCAGATAGGTACGGAAAGGCATTACGGTCTGTGAGGTTGCCGTATTGCTGAATGCTGTTCCCTCTGTATTGAGCGCATAGATGCCTCCATTCGCCACTTCCTTGGCAGCGAAGGTTCCCCGGTGGGCATAGCCATCGCTTACGGTCTTCATATCTGCTGTGATAGGAATCACGATAGCTCTATTCTGAGGTTCTTTGTTCGCATAAGCATGGAAGGTGATAGTCTGAGGATCTTCCTTCTTGTTCAAAATACTGTTGTAGAACTTGCTGGAAAGGTCGAACTCATAATAACGCTCACCTGGGCAACGGATGATATAAGGTACTCCAGCTGTCAGCGGAATGTAATCCTGGTATTCGTGATCCTTGGCATAATACGAATCTGCATCCCATCGGTAAGCCCAGTCTTTATAGGTGTTGCCAAAGAAGGAATTAGAGAACTGGTAATTCCATTTTGCCGCATTCGCACTTTCATTCATGAAGAGTCCTGCTGTTGTATCAGGTCGCTGGAAGGTGGCAGTCTTCTCCGTTTCATTCACACCAGTCAATCCTCGCAGCCAGTACTCATGGTGCAGGGTGTGCGTGTTCGTGGCTGGGTTATCCAGTTCTTCTTCTGTTGGTGTGCCATAAAAATGAGTGATTTCACCATTGAGCGATGCCATTACCTTTTGTGCGGTGAATGGCAGGCAGATACCTTCCCAGGCTCCGGTAGCATCCTCAGCATAGTACATCGGCTTGCGTACATACCAGGCATGGTTGGTTACCGTGAATTGGATAGGGGCACAGAAGTCGTTGTTCTCACACTTGTCTCCCTCGCTGTTCTTATCCTCAGGGGTGCGTTCTACGAGGTGGAGGAGAGAGGTGGTATAGCCATCATCGGCATTATTCTTGAAAATATGATGTCCGTAGATGGTAGTCTCACTCGTGTTCTCCTTGTAGCCGAGTGCATTGTCTGCGATGTCGTAAGCCTCTGTATTGTTGTCGATGTCGTTGCCATTGGCAGCAGTATATACTAGGAGGTTCTGGCTTACTCCCTGCTGGATGCTTAGGTCGCTGAATATCTTGGCATTGTCATCTACCGGTGGGTAGAAGATGCCGTTCTGGTTGATGTCTGCCGCCTGTTTGAATCCCATGGCTGCCCCCTTGTCGTTCAGGCAGGTGAAGTCGATAGCCGTTGTTGTCGTCTGGTGTACGTAGGTACTCATGAGGCTGTTGGCATTGTTGCTGGCATTATAGTGGAATGCATCGAGCTTCGTGTCGCCATAGTAGCCGGCAGTACGATATATGCGGTTTCTCATATAGCTGTTCTGATGGGAAGCTATCTGGGAAGGACAGAGGTCTGGAACCTTCTGCAATGACTGTCCCCAGAAGATGAAGTCGTTCATCGGCTGACTTTCGTCTGCCTGGTTTCCGTCGAACTGTGGAACGTAGCTGACTGCGGATGCTGTACCCTGCGATGCCTTTCGAGCCGCATCGATAGCGTGACTCTGGTCGTGGCGGGTTTCGTTGCTGCCGTAGTTAGGCTGGTCACTGTCTGAACCTTTTCTCAGATAGGTGATACCCGTGTTGTTGCCGGTGATGGCATCGGTACGGTGGGCATACTGGTAGTCGCCGTTGGCATAGTAATCGTAGACGTACTTCAATGCCTCCTTGTCTTGGGCATTCTCCATGTTGTTGCTGTAGCGGGCACGCAGATAGTATTCGTTGAGGTCGTAGCCAACCTTGCCGTATCTGAAGTCGTCTGCCGTATAATGAGTATCACTTGTGCCGTCCATGTGATAGACGATAGGCTGTATGCCCTTGTTATATTCGAAGCAGCAGTGGTAGGCACCCCCATTCGTACAGCTATCGGCAGCGATATTGCCGCTTTCCATACCGAGGTTATAGATGTTGCCCCGGTTCTCTTTGAGGAATGATTTGCCTTGAGCCAGACCCTTGATGACATGTCCGTTGCCATGAAGAGTGCCGGCAAATACAGCCTTGCTTCCATCAAAGTCGCTGGTCACGGTGATGTCGTTCTGCAGGATGAATTGGGCATTCTTTCCATATTGTTCCGCCTTGCTTCCCGTACCGGTTCCGATGGTATCCACGAAGTTGATGAATGCCTTCAGGTCGCTGGCATCAGAGATATAGATGCGAGGTTCGGCAAACGTCTTGTCTTCCTGGGTACGCTGGATAGCCTCTGAAAGATGCAGGTTCACACCCTTCTGATGAGGATTCATGCGGTGGTAGTTGTGTACGGTGAACTGGCTGTCGTCTGCCATATCCACCGTAAAGATCTTATTCAGACCATTCATGGTGATACCCAGCTGTACGCCATATCCGTTCATGAAGTAGTAGGCTGGAATATCCAGATAGTCGTTGGTCTTGTCATATACGCAGTCCTTGAAGAGTCCTTGTGCTTCGCTGCTTCCCTGCTTGTAGGTGTCGTAGCCTGTAGCCTTTTGGTTGATGTCCCATTCGGTAGGGTCTTCAAATACCCAGTTTCCCTTTTCGTTTTGCTTGCGCTTTCCTATGCGCCAGTAGTATCCGTTGGCAGAGAACGATTCGTCTGCCTCAATGGAAATCTGGTTTTTCCTGAGTCTGACCATCTCTCCCGGCAAGGCGCAGTTGTCAACAGTTATCTTACCGTTGATGTTAGGACCCTGCACATATTCTATGGTGAGATAGATGGTGTAAGTGTAGATTCGTTCTACCTCACAGTAGTAGTTGGATGATCCTGCTACTACGTCTGTGATGCTGACCTTAGCATAGCCATCTTCGGCAGTGGAATCCTTTTTAAAGATTCTCTCAGGGTATATCATGGTGTATTCTCCAGCAATGCCGTTCTTGATATAATAATCAGTGCCGGCAGATAGCTTGGTTCCTGTTGTTACCTGTTTGTAATCATTGCCTTCTCGGATGAAGAAGTCGGATGAGGCCACCTTACTGATGATAGGCTTGTTGTGGTTCTCATCTGTATATTCTTCGTATGCACGTCCCTTCAGTACAACGGTGGCAAGACATTTTTCAGAGAGATGCTTCTTGAAATAGTCGGTTGTCGTATTGTTGACAGAGTCTGTCAGCTGGAATGAAATCTTGGCATCGCCATCTGTCAGTTTGGAAGGGAGCTTTTGGTTCACATAGTTCTCTTTATTGAATTTTCCATTCATTGGCAATACGGCAGCGAATCCCTTGCCATCATATTCCTCTGAAGAAGAGGCACCGATGCAGAGCTGGTATTTGCCGGATACGTCCTGATTGTCCATATCCACGTTGCCTTTTGTTCCGGCTTTCAGATAGTTGCGCTCTTCCAGGTCGCAGCTGTATTTAGTCTTATCTTCAGGATGTCCGCTGCGCATCTTCCAGCTCTGAATGGTTACAGGCTGGTTTGGCTTCAGTCCTGAGAGCACGGTGAGACCGTCCTTGTTGTCACTGAAGAAGGTCATCTTGTCCTTGTAGGTATAGCCAGTGATGTGGGCATTGTAATAGTAGTTAAAACCTGTTACATACCAATAGTGAACATCAATATTGTCATCCGGATTTGCTTGTCCTGCCTTATCCATACCATAGAATCCGGTAGGAAAGCAGTCGTCAACAACGAAGCGGTTCTGCTTGGCATCGTATGGGAAGACGAAGTTTCCGGTGGTTTCCAGGAAGTCTACCTTGTGTCCGCTTTCTCCCTCTGCCGTTGCCCGTTTATGCACATTGTCGGCATATACATAGCCGCCACCTTCGTCTTCACGAACGTCGATGAGGTTCATCTCCACTACGCCGTAGATAGGACCGTAGAAAATACTGTCGATGACATTCTTCTTGCTGTCATCGTATAACTCCTGTACGTTCTGAATCTTGAGGGCATAGCCTGAGGCGATACCTATCATGTTCTTTGCCGTACCGTCATTGCGCTTCTGGAAGTTCTGGTCGTGTTTGTCGATGTAATCCTGTTTTACATCCATATATGACATGCCTTTGAAGTCGCCATCAGCAGGTACCATACCGGTATTGTTGCGCCATGGTTCTTTAACGGCATCGTTGAAGGGAACATTCGAAGTTACTGCTCCTACGTAGTGGATGTTGTTGGCAAGACCCATATAGTTGCGTGCACGCTTTGTGGATTTGTCCTGCAACTTGTTGTCGGTCAAGGTTATGTTCTTGGCAAACATCTGGATTTCTCCCACTCGTGCTATCGAATAAGGAGTCTTGGTGGTTTGGTTGGTGGCATAGTCGCGTGCTCCAAGTACGTTGAAGCAGTTATCCTCCAGTCGCAGGATGTCCATACGCTGGAAGGTATTGATGATCTTCGGATTGTTGATATTGGTTCCTGCAAAGCCGTAACCCGTCAGGTCGGCACTGCGGAAGCCGGCTGCATACGACTGGTGTCCGTCTCCGAAGATGCCACCTTCACTGTCGTAGGCATATATATTCGTGTCGGTCTCCGACTGATGTTCCGGCTTCTTATATCCGTCTCCATAGAAATAGTTGTCCTGGAGAGAGATGTAACGGTAGTTGCCGTCTTTGTCCATGTAATAGTAGCCGAAGAGGTCGGTACCTGTTGGTAATACGACCGACTGCATTTTCTGATGGGAGATGATGATATGGTCACGGTCAGAGTCGGTTGCAGAATTGTCGGCAACCAGGATGGTGGTGTTACCGCCGAATCCTGTTGTGGTACCATTAGGCAGATCAGACAGTTTTTCCTGTCTTTCCGTGAAAGCCTTGTCTATATTGTATTGACGAGTAAATTTCAGAACGGTAGAGTCGTTTGCCATGACAGAAGTACCCTGTGCCACGGAGTAACCGCCACCATAGATAGCTTCTCCAATCTTGATATTGATGTCGTTCCATGTAAGTGGTGTAGCTGGGGCTGTAGTGAATGCATCAAAATCATTCTCCTTCACGAAGTCCGTAACTCCCTGCTTGCCGATGATGGAAGCATAAACAGCCTGCGAAACCTTGTCACCACTGATGAGTCTGATGCTCTGCTTGATGGTTTCTGAGGCAAGGTTTGGCAGTATCTTTCCGTCCTTATCCTTATTCTCATGGTCAATATACAGGTTGTTCTTGTCGGTACGGTCCAGCAGATAGATGCCGGAATGCCCGTCATTTACCTGATAGTAGGTAGGGTAGCCCACCTTTACCTGGGTAGAACCATATACATAGCCAGAATAGGAACCGCCTGTTACCGAACGGAAGACGTGACCATTGAGGATATCCACATCGGTAAGTCCGATGACATTACCCTGCTGACCGCCACCATAGATGAAGTTGGCTGATACACCTGTAGCTCCGTTTACACCGCAAGGAAGGAACTTACCACCTTCTGTCTTAGGTTCAGAACATTTCATATCCTTACCCATGATGATGTGGGTATTGCCGTAAACATAACTCTCCATACCATATCCGGCACCATAGATGTTGAGGCTGGAGTATTCCGGTTTGGTAGCCAGAGAATCGTTCGAATTTTCCAGTTTCTTCTTATCCTTACCGGCAAGCATGTCGCTCCGGAGATCGATGGTAACGTCGCCTCTCACGGTTCCCGTCTTGTAGCAGCCGCCGAATACGTTTCCTCCCACATAGGCATCGTTCTTCTCCTCTGGCTGGAACTTGTTCTTGATGGTGAGTTGGATGAAAGGATCGGTAGAGTAGGCACGTCCCAGTAGATAGCCACCCTCATGGTTCACCAGTCCTTTATAGTTGTAGTTGGCATTGTTGCAGCCACCCACAATCTTGTCGGTGATGGTGAGTCCCTCCGGGAAGATATAATTGATTACATTGCCCCTTGCATTTGGATAGATGTTCATGTTGCCACGGTTTCCTCCGCAGCAAAAAGTTTTGATGGTACAGTCTTCCAGTCCTTCACCCGTCTGGGTTCCGTTCCATCGCAGTTCTCCCTGGATATCTGTTTCCACTGGCTGGAAATACAGGTCGATGAGGTGAGGATATACGGTTGGTCGGTCTTCCAGCTTGGTAGGGAGATAGAGGGTACCGATATTCTTGTTCGAAGGATTGAACCAGTCGATGGTATCGGCAAGGTTCAGTTCCTGTGTATAGTCCTCCACGTTTCCATTGAGTTTCTGGAACTTGTTCATGAAGTCATTGTCCTCTGATTTGGCGAAGAGTTCATCTCCGTTGCAACCCATGAAGACACGTCCGATGTTCACATGACTGCCAATGTTGATATGGATGTTTCCTACCTTTTCTACAGCCTTGTTATCCTTGTCCTTCACCTTCAGAACGGTGGCAGAGTTTCCTCCTCCATAAACGTCACCGGCGATATTCACCTTTTCAGATGTAGAGTTACCCTTGATTTCGATGTTCACCTTGTTGGTGAGTGGTCGCCATGAATTGATGTTCACAATCTTAGCCGCATCGCTTGCCGCCTTGTAGGAAGGTATGAATTTTCTCATCGGTACGGTATATACCAGAGGAACGGTCTCTGAGTTTGGATCCTCCGGGTTCATAGGGTAATACTCGTTCACCGTCACCTTCTGGTTTTGGTTCTTGTCGAGTGCATACAGGTAGTTACCGTTTCCGGCTCCATATACATTCTGATAGATGTGTCCACCCAGAATCTTGATGTTGCTTCCTTCACCTCCATTGTCTCTGAATCCGTTTTCCTCTGCAGTTATGTTCACATAGCCCGAAACGTCGTTGCCGCCATAAACATTGCCATGGATATGGATGTCGGAATTGTTGAACTTGGAGGTGCCTGATGGACCACCCGTTGTACTGCCCGTTGTACTGTTGTCTGATCCGATGATGACATGGGTAGCTTCCTTTACGTCTCCCATGAAACCGCCACCGAAGATGTCACGGCAGTCGATAGCCTTGATGGTGACATTTGTTTCCTTGACAGAACTGTAGAAACCGCCACCAAACACACGGCGGCAGAATACGCCACCGGCTCCCGATATATTGGTACTGCCTTCTACGGTACCCGAATAGCCACCGCCCACGATGTCCATATACGAGAAGTCGCTGTAGAAGTGTTCATGTTCCTTGCCTGGTTTCAGCTCAATGTCCTGGTGGTTGTTGGCATCTCTGCCCTGCATGTCGATGGTGATGTTGGTATTGCCCTTGACATAGGTCTTTTCACCAAAGCCGCCACCGAAGATACTGAAGTGAGGAGATCCCACCTTATTATATATCTCTTTCCATTCGTTTGTCTGGTAGAATTTCATTTTCTTCTTGTCCTGTCCCGGCTTCACCTCGGTGTTGTCATTCAGGAGACCCTTGGCAATCAAGATGTTGGTATTGTTGCCCACTTCGCAGGCTTCGTTGCCACCGGCATAGATGTTGTGGTTTACCTTGAACTTCAGTGCCTCGTGGTCGTATTGTGGTGAGTAGGTGATACCGTCAATGATGCTGGCTGGTCGCCATGAACGGGTTTCCGGATTCCAGTAAGAGGAGAGCAGTGCCTGTCCACCATTGATCATGATATTGGTATTGCCGGTTATGTCTGCCGAAGTCACGGTCAGGGTGTCGGTTCCGTTCACGGTGTCGCAGTTACCCCAACCGCCGCCATAGATACCATGGCCTATCTGTCCGTCGGAGATGCTCATGAAGGTATTGCCATATACCGTACCGTTTTCGCATCCGCCGTAGATTCTCTCCAGGAATGCTGGCATGATATCCTTGTTCTTGTCATTGTCTGGATGCTTCATGGCATCGGGGCTCCATGGCTTGATATACTCTTTCGTTTTTTCGTCGAAGTATGGATAGGTGATGTTTGGACGGTCGATGACCAGACTGGTATTGCCGTAGATGCCACCCAGCTTCTTATAGTCGTTGCATTCAGACTTTAGGCGTCCTCTACCTCCTGCAAAAACCTGAGAGAAAACAACGCCGCCACGGATGTTGACGAGAGAAGTGTATTTGGCTGGTACCTGGTGGTGTTCAAAGTTAAAGACATCCGGTGCTTCCTTTGCTTTCTCATTTCCCACGTTGGCAACATCGCCACCGCCATATACGCTGCCCAATATCATGGTACGGGCTATCAAGCCGAGGTTGTACCTATATTTGATGTTTCTACCATAGACGTAAACTTCCGTTTTAGGGACGCGTGCCATATTCGGGAAGTCAATCCATGTATTCTTGTTCTTGTCATAGATTGATTCGATACCGGCACCACCGCCATATACATTCTGTGCTACATAGCCTGATTTGATGAATACTCTCGACAGGGAACCTACCTTTCCGAAGTCATAGCTTTCTCCCTGGTTTGCTGTGGTGATGTTACCGATAGGCATGGCACCAACACCGGCACCAAAGATGTTCTCGCAGAAAGGCTGACAGTCGGTTTCTACATAGGTTTCACCGGTAACATAACCTGAGAAGCCACCGCCGTGGATAGCCTGGAAGGTGAAGCCTGGCAAACCGAGGGTCCAGGCCCAGCGGCTGGCATGATAGCGCTTGAAGGTCATCGGGTCGAAGTCGGGATCACCCGGATTGCTGCCCGTCACACTACCGAAATAGAGCTTCTTGTCATCCTTTGAAACCTTCAGGAAGTCATTGTATATCTGCTTCTCGAAGTCACTGTATGTCTTGAGGTCTGCATCCTGGTTGAGATAGCGGTATTTGATGCCGTTGACGGTGATGACGCCATCGTCATCCATCTTGTTACCAGGCTGCACACATACTTCGGTCTTTACCACCTTGGTGTTGGCACCGAAGCCGGCTCCGAATATGGAGAATTCCGGGTCGTTTGTGTTCTTGCTGCTGATATACCAGCATAAGCCGGCAAGCGAGGTTTCATCGAACACGCTGATCTGGTTGCCATCCTTGGTGATGACGTCGGCAAGAGGAGAGTGGTTGATAATTACCTCACTCAGACCGTTGCTGTCAGAAGTACCGTTGCCAATGGTAGAGTTTCCGTCCTGTCCGAATCCCACATAGCAGGCACGGTTTCCACCGCCATAGATATTATGGTCTCGCTTGAAGGAACCGGAGTTCATCGTTCCCTTGGTAAATGCATAGAACTGTTGGGTATTCTCATCACTGATGATGCGATTGATGGCAGCCTTTGCCTTTTCGTTGGTAATCTCATTGGCAGTCTTGGCTTTCAGAATGGCAGCGGTTATCTCCTTGAACTCATCAATGTTCTCGCAGATCTTTTCGTTATTTTGAACTGCCAGCCAGGTGGTGATGTTGCCGTTGATGTCTGCCTTGCGGTTCCATATCCAGGTTCCACCGTCTATCTGTACCTTGGTGTTACCCAGGATGTTGGCGTAGGTTCCCTCCTTGTTTTTATCCACTTTTCCCAGTACTGTGTTACGGGTAATTTCCTCCTCTTCCTCTTCGGTTTCATTGCCGGTGAGGTCTATCTTGATATTTCCGTATCCACCGCCGTAAATGTTGTGGCCCAGTTTGCCGCCCTCGATATGTACCAGGGTACTTCCATTTACGGTACCGAAGGCACATCCGCCATAGATATTACTCCAGATGAATGGCACGATGTTACCCTGGCTGTCGGTGTCGGCAAGGGAGGTGGCATTCGTGTTCACCACGTGTACCAGAGTGTTGCCGTTGATTCTTCCCACCTTATAATATTCAGGAGCTTCAGCTTTCTTGAGACCCTTTCCTCCGCCAAAGACTTCTCCGAAGATGTCGCCACCGGTGATATTGACGAAGGTGGTATAGTCCTTTGCCTCATAGCTAAGGAACTTGCCTGTTGTCTGGTCGAGCTTTGATTCGCTCTTTGGCTTCGTGTTGTAATAGGCTTTCTTGTCTGCTCCTGTCCGGGTGATGTATGATTTGATGTTGGCGATGTCACCGCCACCATATACATTGCCATATATTTTGGCTTCACCCGATATCTCTACCTTGGTGGTTCCTAATACCTTTGCTACATCGGTAAAGTAGGTGTAAGTGCCGTTGATATACTTAGGTGCTACACCGGCACCGCCACCAAATACGTCACCGTAGATGTTGGCTCCCTGGATATATACCTCGGTGTTGCCGCCAATCTGACCCGTTTCGTTATTCTCTGTAGAGGATGGGTCACCGAAGCCACCGCCATATACACGGTGCAGGAAGGTCTTGCCATCAATGGTTACCTTTGTACTCTTGTTAACTTTTCCAGCATATCCACCGCCCAGAGCACTCAGGATGGTGAAGTTAGGAATACCCTTTGAGTTGTCGAAGACAGAAATATCTTCTATCTCAGTATTGTAGATTCCGTAGTCGCCATTCACGTTCACGGTAACGTCGGTGCTGTCCACGGTTGTATTGATACCATAGCCACCGCCGAATACTGCGAAGTGAGGATGGTCGCTGTCGTCGTATGCTTTCTTCCATTCTGCTGTTTTCAGGAGTCCGAATGGGGTCATACCTTTCAGGATGGTAAGGGTAGCCTTTCCTGTTACGTTGCAGGCTTGGTTACCGCCACCATAGATATTATGAGGGCAGACGAACTGACCGTCATTGAAGAACTCGCTCTTGTTGTCATTCCATTTGGTCCAGTCTGTTCCGTTCCATTTCTTGTCCCAGATCACATTGATGGAGAAGTTGTCCTGCTTCTTTCCGTCTTCTCCTTCTGTCTGTGCGCCCTGGTCTTGAGCCAGTTTTACAAAGGTATTACCCTTTACGTCGGCATAGGTATAGAGGTCTGCGTCCAGCAGCTTGCCGATGCTGTCCGTAATCAAACCCTTTCCTCCGCCGTAGATTTCTCCTGCGAAGTTGGCTGCATATATATTAATATGTGTATCTCCCTCTACCTGTGCTCTGTTTCCACCGCCATAGATGTCGCCATAGATGGATGGTGCCTGTGCAGAGGTGCCGTAGAAGTTGAGGTTGGTGCCGCCAAGTACCTTTCCTACGAGTTCTGGATGCTTGGTATCGTCAGTGATGTTGTTTTCGTTGTCCAATCGTTTCTTTCTTCCATTACCGCCGGCAAACACATCCCCTCTGATGTCGGCATTGTCGCTGATGGCTATGTTGGTGCCTTGCTCTACTACAGCCATGTCACCACCGCCATAGATGTTCTTAAAGAATGTTCCACCATTAATCTTAACTGTAGACGAGCCATAGAGGCGTGCCATGTTATTAAGGGTGTTGATGTCTGAGGAGTTGAGCCGTTTGGCATCAGCCACACCATATCCACCACCGAATACAGGGCAATGGAAGATACCGCCATTGATGGTCAGTTCTACGTTGCCGTATATTTTGCCGAGTTCTGTATAATCATCAGCATTACCACCCTTTTGGTCTAAAGAATAGAAATAATCAGTTCCACGTCCACCAGCAAAGATGCCGTTTTTGCAATAGAATTCTCCACCATTGATGGTAAGTGATGCTACGGTTTCTCCTGCTTTTCCGTATATGTTTCCACCATCCTTACTTGGTATTCCATTTGTAGTCCAAAGGTCAGAACTCATATATCCGCTACCACCACCATAGATACCGTCGATCTTTCTTGTTTCAGAACCAAAGATACCTCCTTCAATGATAATCTTGTTATTGGTCAATCTTGGATCTACCTCGGTATATGTATGTGTGTCAGCATTGTAGCATTTATACATACAAAGATTAGCTTTTGCTGCATCATAGTTGCCAAAAGCCATGACAGATTTCGTACTGCTGTTTGTCCAGTAAGGGATACGGTCATCCGTTGTGTGATTTGTATCATCTCCGATACCATTCATACCACCTGCTCCTGCACCATAGATACCGCTGAAGATTTCTTCTGATTTACAATTTGTTGGAATCAGGAAGGTACCACCCTTGATGGTAATGGAGCTATAGCCATAGAAAGGATTCTCTACCCATTCACGATCCTGAAAACCACGTCCTGTACTACCACCGTAAATCTCTGTAATCTCTACACGGCTATTGACATCCGTATTCTTATTGTTACTTTCTGATTGTGCCGGGTCTATCAAGATGTTGGCGCGTCCCATATAGGTGTTGTAAGGTGCATTGTAATGTACATTGTTATTTATTGTTTCTCGTCTTGCACCCAAAGAACCATTAACCACACGTCCTATCTTTCCACTTTTGATGATGATGTCTACATCGCCAACCATAGCTCCCTCATGGTTGCCTGCAAGAACTATGGCAACGTCAAGGGTAGAATTGTTTTCATTGTGATTATCATTGAATTTACGATCAATATCTACATCAATAGTACACTTGATAGGCATGTTAGGGCTACCCATCACACCATTTCTGTTTTCCACAGTCTGTCGTCCACCAACACAAATTGAAGAGTAGTGTCCCGATTTGATCTTTATCTTGAAGCCTTCACGTCCATGTGGTAGAGCATCATCCATCTTCTTGAGGTTGCCTTCTGTTGATAATGGTGAAAAGCGATTATCATCCATGAAACCACCAAAAATCTGGAAAGATGTAGATACCGCTCCTTTGATAGTACCATCACCAGAGAACATATTTTTATAGTTTGTCATCTGTATGCCTTCGCCCATCTCCAGATTGTAGAATTGGCAGTACAGAATATCGTAATTTTCATTATTATTATTGCGATTGAAGGTGAGATATTGGAAACGGGTATCTCCATAAATCGGTAAACTATGGTTCCGATCATGACCACCATACATCTCAATTATACCCTTATAGTTAACGCCATCCCAACTTCCAGTAATGGTTGTGTTTCTGAAGAAAGGAGATTCGGCTTTTTCTCTCTCCCAATCAGAACTTGTATTGAAAGTTACAGATGTGAAGCCGTCGTTACCATTGTTGGTTACGGATTGGTCACTCTTTCCCATCAGCACGATGATGTTGTCATCCCATGAGCCTTGTTTCTCCAATTTTGAATATGCGCCCTTCCATGTCTTTACGGCAGTCTGTGGAGTTAAACCATCATGGGTGTCGTCTCCTTGATTGTATGATATAGTGTTTCCATTAGCCATTGTTGCTGTAGCGCCAGCAGGGCATAGATATACCACGCTCTTTACATAAAATAGCCACTTGTCTAATAGTTCAACTCCGTCTTTTGTTGTTACTATCACATGACAGCTCAGCTTGTCGGTAGAGGCAAGAGATGTCTTGTCGAAAGTAGAGGCGGTACTTACTTCTACATCATTCTTCGCCCACGAATATGTGATATTAAGATTATCGTTGTTTTCCCAAATGTTATTGGTTATATCAATATAAAGAGTTTTTGAGTCCTCATGGGTCTTCATCACGGCATCCACTCTTCTTGCATCAATCTTTGCCACTCCTGATTGCGAGCTGCCATCTTCCAATATAGCATAAACATACTGGTCGTAGTCTTTGAGCGAGATGCTGAAATTATTATATGCGTTGTGCTCGTTTTGTAGAGTCCAATTCTTTTTGTCAGAAGAGGTATACCAGAAATATTTCTCGTTTTCTGCATTACCTTCAGTAGTCTCTGCTGTGATGATAGTATTATAGCCACGCTTGACAATCAGCTTTGTTGAACCGAAGTTAAAGCCTGTACCAGAAGTATAGCTCCAGTTGAGCTTATCTTCTTCAAGGCTCTTGGTAGTGATTAATTTGTTGGCTTTGTCCACAAAGTCGTTTGCAAAGGTTGTAAAGTCTTTCTGAGAGCCTAAGTTTTTACCTCCTGCAACGTTAAGGGCGTAATACCATGTTGAACGATAATTCGTAGTCGTCCCTTCGGTTTTGCACTCAGCAGTTATGCCACCTTTCTTGATGTCTGCTCTTGAATTATCAATATTGAATTCCTTGCCATAGATGTAGATATTAGTAGGCTCGATAGTAGAACCTTCTCCCTTCATGTCGTAGCTAAAGCGACCGAAACCTTGGGCAATGTATACCTTATCGTTAAAAACAGAAGTATTCTTCAGCATGTTAATCTTTGTATCAGCAGCGATGTTGAAGATTCTGTAAGTACCTTCGTTCTGAACGTTTCCCGCTATACCGCCAATCTTGGTTTCCCTGTTGAGCTCATAGGTTTCGTCGTTATCCGTAATTTCAGAGCCATGGATAATGATGTTGCTAAGTTCTGTATTTGGATATATCTCACCAGCTACTACGCCCACGTAATAATCGGGACCAATAGGTTTGAATCCTCGTTTCTTTTCTACCGTAGCATTCTCGATGATGAGGTTTGTTACGGTAGTAAGGTTAGTGCTGCTTTCACCTTGGAGTGTTGAGAAAAGTCCCCATACACTCTTGGCATTGTCATCGGCATCTTCCCATTGTATATGCATATTTTTGATGACATGACCATTGCCATCAAACTTTCCGAAAAACAAACGGTTGTTGACATTGCCGTAGTTGTAGTATTTACCGATTGGCATCCAGATACCGCCACTCAGGTCGATATCGGCAGTAAGCTTAAAGTATTTGCCACGAAATGTGTTACCATTGTTTACATCGCGTGCCAGTTTGGCGAGCTGTTCTGCCGTAGCAATCTCGTATGGATTGGTCTTGCTTCCATCACCCCCTGCATAGCTATCGGCATAGATATCTATGGAACAGTATTTGTTTGTTGTCTGAGCCCATAAGGTTTGTCCACACATGAGCCATAGGGTCAGAATGCCAAGAAGTATTCTGAATTTTTTGTTTTGTGTATTGTTATCTTGTTGCTTTTTCATGAGTCTTCATTTATAAGCGATTCTTTTTTTTTGTTCTTATGTTTCTTCGTGGTATAGGTCATGAGGGTATTCTGTTATTACTGTATCAGGAGATGCCCCGTATAGGCATCCTGGTCAGCCAGTACATAGAGGTATCTTGGCTGGATGAGTATATTGATGTTGTAAATCGCTGCCGTTTGGGCAGGATTGAGTGTTTCGAAATATTTATTTCCCAGGATGATGGTAGAGGTTACGTCCTTACGGGTAACCGTTTCTCCCTTTTCATCCTTCAGGATTACATCGTAGGTGACGGCAATGGTGGGTACGAAAGAGGCATCGGCGATGGCATAGAAGGTGGTGCCCCAACGGTGATACTTACTGTCGTCAATATCCATAGATTCGTTGGCTACCGGAGTAAATGGGGTTTCTGAATTTTTATCCTTTGCCAGCTGGATGGCGTTTTCTTCCGTTATAATTACCTTGTTCAGATTGCTCCATTGGATGGCTTTTGCCGTCCACTCATTGTTACTCCATGTGTAGCTGCGGCTTACGTTGCCTCCCGTTGCCAGTCCTTTGCCGTAAATCTTGACTCCCTTGATGCGGAAGTAGCGGATGGCATTCATCTTCTGGTCCAGTTGGAAGTTGAGGTTATAGCCCGTCAACGTCTGGTCGAAGAGGAAAGTAACTACTCGTCCAAAGGTTGCATCCGAACCTCCTGCCGCTATACTTCCCTTATGTTCCGGTTTGGCGCAGATGATTGGCGCCTGTCCTAAATCTTTCTGAGCAAGGATAGGGGATGGGTTGCCATTGACTGCTGGCATGGAGAAAGGAATCGTCAGGAGATAGGTGCTTTCCGTTGCCGATGGCTTACTGAGGGTTGCTTCAGTAGAATGCGGCATATATCCGAAGAAGTCGAAGTTGCTGTCTGGGTAAGCATCCCATCGCTTTTCTTCCTTTGTACTCCAGGTCTTGGTCGATGTATTGTAATCTACCAGGATATTGTCGAAGATGGCGTGGTTTTTGCCTCCTGTCTCTGTACCAGTGGTTTCAAAGCTATGAGTGGCAAAGTTGTAATAGCCGAAGACGCCCATGTTTTGTGGGTGCATTCGCTGAACCGGATCATAGCTTTCATATCTGTCATCCGCACGTGTCGTCATCTTTTGTGTCCGTGCAGCAAAGGTGATATATCGGTAACTGTCGGCGTGCTGGATAGGCAGGTCGTTGCTTTCGCAGGCAGTGAGACTTGCGAGGAAGGCAAAGAGGGGTGTCATCAGTTTTTTATTCTTCATAATGAGTCATGTGGGGCGTTACCAGTCTTCGGTACCGCCATTATTTTTAATAGGAGTTTCCACCCATTTCTCCACCTGCATATTGGTGAAGGCAATGTTGGGTCCTGCTACTGTTATTTTAAAGATGTATGTATATTGGTAGCCTGCCTTCCATTGCATATATTCTGCCGGAATGGTGGCTGTAGATTTCTTTCCGTCGATGGTGGCGCTGATGATGTAAGCGCCCTGCGGTGTGTTACTGTCTCCCAATGGTGGAACGTAATACCATTTCTTTCTTTCTGTAGCCTGATGATTCAAATCAGCATCTTCCTCGTAAGGAATGGTGAATTTGATGGGCTCAGTTCCAGTTTCTGTTTCTGGAGTTACCCATTTATAAGAAGCTTTGGTTCCTGTTCCTGTAATAGGGTAGCTGACTATGATATTTCCCTTTGTAGGTGAAGGTTTATCGTTTATATTTTTGAAAACAATATCGGTGATAGAGATTTTGGTATCTTTCAGATAATTGAATCTGAATCTTACCTTTGTGATAATTGGAGCAAAGGTGAGTTTTACGCATGCCCCGTATTTCTTGTTTTCGAAGTTCTGGTTGTCTGACAGCCAGAGGTCTGAGATATAAGGGGTGGTAACTGCGGTGGCATCCTTATTGTAAGTGAATGGGATAGAGAAGGATGCATATTTTGCTGTGGAACCTTCTATCGATGTAGGTTCCTGGAAAGATGGGGCTGAACTGTTACCGGCTGCTGTCGGGATGCTATAGGCGAAGAAGCGATAGCTGGTAGCGGAATAGTCCCAGTATTTGATAGTTTGATTAGCGATACCCACGTATTCCCAATCGGCAGTATTGCTGGAGGTTGTATTGGCGGTTCGTTGTGTCCAGTTGACGGTATATCCATTCATTACGTTTTGGGACTGGTCGAATCCGCTGGTGTAATTTCCTCCTGTGGTTTTATATCCCCATACTTTGAAGGTTTTGGAAATAGTTTCCAGTCCTGTTTCTTTATTAGCACGGGTAGTAGGTGCATCTTGCCATGTTCCGCTATTTCCTCCGAAAGAGATACTTACTCCCTTCGGTTCTTCCGGTAGAGTAGGCACATCCGGTTCTTCCTGCCCAGATCCAGCGCAGGAAAAAAGACATAGAGCCACGAATGGTATGGTCAGGATGCGATATAATTTCATTTTCTTCTTGCTTTTTATCATAGGAGCCGGGCAGGGAACATTCAACCCCGTCCGGCCTTAATAGTATTGTTTTGCTCCCGAGTTTTTGGGGCAAAAGAGGAATCTGTTATTTTGTAGCTGCTGCTACATATACAACCTTATAGGTGTATGCAGCTGGTTTATCTTTTTCAGCTGCAGTTGTCAAGTACTGGATAGCGTAGTAGCCTTCTTCTTTTGGAGTGAATGTAAATGACTTGTTATCAGCTGCAAGTGATACGTCCACACTGTTTGTTGAAGTCAATTCCGAAGTTTTAATATTATTTATTTGAAGGTCAGCTTCAGTTCTTGCTTGTGAAAGTTTATAAACAGCTACGTAACCTACAGATGAATCGTCTTCAGACAAAGTCTTTATGTCACCATTTGTGTTATCAGTAACAGTAACTTTAATCTCTTTATTTGTTACGTACTTAATACCGCTATTTTCAACAACAGAATTAGCCTGGTATGTTGTAATTGAAGGAGTTGCAATGGTTGTGATTGTACCCTGTTTTTCATCCTTTACTACAGCATCGAATGTGATAGGATAGAGACCTGTTTTGTCTGGATCTGTTCCTGTATAACCATTTGTCTTATCAGAAATCTTGAAGAGGTATGTATAGCGTGTATTAGCCTCCCACTTACTATATGCTGCAGGGATAGCAGCGGTTGCGCCTGTAACTTTGATAGTCTCACCTGAATCATCATCAGATATGAGAGTATAGTCACACTTAATCAAGATAGGCGATGCTGTTGTTGCTTGTGTAGGTAATACGGTGAAATAGCCTGTTGTAGACATATCTTTGTCGGTACCATAGAGTATATCAACTGTTTGCTCTGATGATGTTTTAGCCAAAGTGCCTAACTTACCAGCATACCAGTTTTTGCTCTTTTTAAGATTTGTATTTTCAGTATATTCGAAGGAATATGAAGGTGTATCCCAATTATAAGTTACAGTACCACTGACTTCGCTTCCACCTACAAAGTAGTTCGGTGTAGCAGAAGTAAGGATAATGTTATTGCCTTCAGAAACATTGAAATTGTCTTTGGCATCATATGCATAAAACTTGATATCTGTAATTGAATATCCAGGGATAGTCTCATAAAGACCTACACGAACCATTGACTGCTGACGCTGGAAAGTAAAGGTTACTGGTTTTTGGTAGTCGTCCTTTGTAATCTTTACTGGAGCTGCTATATATACAGGATTTGTCTCGAGAGCTGTTCCTTTTTCGTTTGCATAGATATGTCCTGCAAGTTTACTTACTGTTGCTGATTTAATAACTGTACCTGTAGTAAGATCCGTAGATGTATTGTACTTGAAAGCATCAATTGGAGAACCAGCTACGAAGTGATACTCAGAAGCTGAGTAGTCCCAATACTTAATAGTTTGCTCCTTTGATAATGTAATCTTTCCAATACCAAGGTCAGTTGCATCTTTAGCTCCTACATACTCCCATCCCCTAGTGTTTGAGGTAGTGTTATTTGCTTCAACATCCCAAACAGAATAATTAACGAATACATTATGAAATATTTCGTCGTTAGTCTTCTTTACACCATAGACCAAGAACTGTCCATCGAGCATCTGCTGTGGAGTTCCCTCGTTCGATGTGGCACGAGTAATCTTGCCAGCATTTCCACTAAAGTTAATAGTTGAATTGGCTGAGGTAGGAGTACTGCCTTGGGTATTACCCAGAAAATCATCACTTGTGCAGCTTGCAAGGGTCAATGCAGAAGCTGCAAGAAAAATATACTTTTTCATATACATATAAGTTTGTTAAATTGATAATGTTAAATACTAATTCTTAATTCTCTTTTTTTGTTTATTATATTTTTATGGTTAATAATCATCACTTACATATCAAACTCCCATTGCTTCTCTTCGAAATCCTTGACTACGGCATCAAAACCGGAGCCACCGGGACGAACAGGAACAGGGACTTTCGTCATGTCTAAATCAATTGTGATGACGCCACCTTTGTACAGTCGACGAACCTGGTCGGTTACATCAAAGACCAATGTGGAGTCCTTGCCATTATAAAACTGCATCTTTACATCCAAATAATGTCGGTTGTTAAGGTCGGCATCTCTTACTTTAGATAAAGATTCAATATATGAACGGGTGTCTAAACGGCTGGGATTCAACTTCGGCATACCGAAGGTCAAGACCCTTCCTCCAATGATATCCACCTTCTCTCCATCCTTCATTTGCTGGTCAAACTTCATCCTCATATTATAGTTTACCGTGATGGCATCCCTTCCGGTAACACCGGTATTCAGATTCACGCTGCGCGCCATGCCACTCAGGTTGCCACTACCGTCAATACCCGTTACGATGCGGGTATGCTGGCGGTTGTTGTGGAGGATAATCTGCGTAAGATAAATATAGGTAACTGGCTGAATCTGCATTTCCAGTTTCCTTACCCAGCAGTTGCGATTCTCATCAAATACAAATCCGTCAAGGTTACGGTTGATTTCAATACCCTTTTCATATCCCGCAAACAGTTCTTCCGGTTGATAGAAGGAGTTGCTGAATTGGGGAGCATTGTATTTTGAGGGAAACATCGTCTGTCCCGTATTTGCCGTTACATATTCGTAAGTGGAAGATTCATCTATGCGGACGCTTTGAATACCATCCGCAGTCTGGATGTCGTTCCACGCCAGGATATCCCAGAAACCGAAGTCGTAATTGGCTGTCAGCTGTTTTGACTGGATCAGGTTCTTATAGGGTGCTTCGTGCGCACCATATTGCACATCCTGTGTGAAGTATCTTCTTATCTCGAAAACAGATGGTTCGGTATATCCGATTTTTCCGAAGAGTTTGTTGTCCTCATCATCCCATCCGTATTTCCATTCCGCCTCCCAGTCGTATACCACATCATATTTGAATTCATAATCCCAGAGCACTTTCAGCTCCAGGTCTATCTTCGGCAGATCCATTGTTGTTTCCTTACCGCCCTGATGCAGATAGAGATTCGGCTCACGTTCGCAGCCTGCAAGCAGCAGAACTGATGAAATGAAAAAGATAGCAATAACCGTTCTGTAAACTTTGTGGCTTACAGAATCCTTGAGGAGATATGTTAACTGCTGAAACTGATTCATTATTTACTTTCTTTTACTTTTTCGGTAGAGGATATCGTAACTCAAACTCACCTCCAGTCGGGTTGGTCCTAACCAGGTATAGCGATACTGTCGCTTTTTGAAATCCTTGGCATCTCCATACCATTTGTAATAATATACCTGTTTGTCTTTATCTCCATCCACAGGGCAGAGCCACTGGTATGGGTCGTAGCGGGTATTGAGAAATCCTGCCTGCAGACCGATGTCGAGTCGCCAGTGTTTGGAGCGGTCCAGCGGTATCGCCCAACCCAGACCCAGTCCGGCTCCCCATCCTTCACCTTCCCATCCCCGTTTTTCGTCGAAGCATATATTATATAGGAACGCGTGCGCGTAAGCACTTACGAAGAAACCCCTGAAACCCGTTTCACCGCTTTGCAGGTAATATCGGGTATGCAACTGGTAGTTGCGCAACTGGAAATATTTATGCTCTTTGTAGTTCCGCCACCAGGGTCCCTCGAAACTGGCACCGTATGTGAAGTGTCCGGACAGCGGATAATACTCAAGAGCCACGTTGGGGATAGGGCAGAAGCGGTCGTAGCCCGGCATATAGGCGAAGTCGTAGAGCAGATTGGTCTTGATGCTCAGCAACTCACGGCGTTTCCTGCTGCTTTCAGCCGGTTCCGGTAGCGGCATTTCCACATAGATGTTGGGCTTAGGAAACGGCAAGTCCGTATGGATAGGTTTTGCCTCTGGCAACTGGTTGGTATTTACGAGCCGTTCGTCTATCGGCATGATTCTGACGGCACGCAACTGCGGGAAATATTTCTTGAGCAGATGGTTCCAGATTTTTCCTCCTTCCAGCCGTTTCAGTTCCGCCTTCAGCTGGTCACCTTTTCCGTCATGTTTTCTGATGATGGTCTTTACTATAGGCAGGTACTTGTCGTGCTCCATCTGCATCAGCGAGAGGAGGAGCGGATAATCTTCCGGCACCACATCATATCTGATGCGCTTGGTGTTGATACCGTATCTGCCTAGCAAGGCATCCATGGAAGCCTTTCGGCTCCGGGCAAGTCGCACGTTGTTGGGAGTAGAACCTTCTGGTGACGCCGTAGCACGCCCAAGGATGATGTCCCTGTCTCCAAGTGCTTCCAGCTCAGGAATCAGAAAATTGTTAATCCAGTCTTTGTCACTCTCGCTGATATCAGTTCGGTTGACGACAAAGACTATAGGGCGCGAGTTATTTATGAACGTACTGTCTGTGGTTTTCACCTGGGCAGATACATTCATCGTTACGTATATCAAAAAAATGATTAAAACAGTTTTGTTTCGCACTTTTACCTTTTACTAATTTCAGTTTTTGTTATACTATATATATTCCAGGAAGGCTGTAGGTAGATAAGCAGTAGTCATGGTAAAGGCGCCGTCGATGATGATGGCAACCCGCTGCTGCCCCTGATACCGTGCCACTCTTCCTGTCAGTCCCTTAAACTTACCATCTATCACCCTGACCATCTGTCCTTCCTTGAACTTCTGAACCTCTTCAGGCACATAGAGGATATCATCCGCTTCTGATTCGCAGATAATCTTCAGTCCCTCAATCTGGTTCTGGGGAACAATCAGAGGAGATTTCGTAATCCTTGCCCCTTCATGCATGTGTCGGTAATAGAAGCGGAGATATGGCAGATTCACATTATCATACACATAACTTTTGATTTCCTCTTCGGTACCGAAAGCAAAAAAGATGTTGGGCAGTCGGGATTCCGTTACAACCTTCCGTTGTCCTCTTATTTCTTTCATTACATTGAT
>ERZ773113.36-NODE-36-length-60332-cov-6.641074_pt1 | contig 60332 bp, 62 predicted proteins | sample MGYA00580565_ERZ773113 | MGnify/ENA primary metagenome ERZ773113 (study PRJEB29015, sample SAMEA2737827) | human gut metagenome | biome: human gut; feature: human-associated habitat; material: faeces | place: China | collected 2012 ...
ATGTCTGTCGAAGCACTCTCTTTATCATACTGAACAAATACATACCAACAACTGTCATACATATTGTTATCCTTAATAGGTCGTGTAGGACAACCTGTGTAGAATAACATACAAGACTCACCATCTGGCATCTGTGAAGAAAAAATCTCTGGACTAGGATTATGTATATGACCTGCAATAACCATATCTACCCCACAAAAGTTCTGCATCATACCTAACTCGATACCATCATGGCTATTATACCAAGTTGTGATACCATTGATAGTAAAGTTATTATGTGCAAGCACAATATTACTTGTACCATCAGTTGCAAGGTCTAAAGACCTAGTTTCTTCCTTATAATCTACAATATGAAACCTTACTTCTGGTTTCTCCTGACCTTCATAGCCGAAGTAATCAAAATAGCCACCACATTCTGCTGAAGTAATAATCAAACCAAACTCCGATAAAAACTGGAAGTCTGGATAACCTTTCATATCGTGATTACCTCGAACTGCATAAACTGGACAAATTCTGTTCCAATCTCTTAATACTTTACAGAACATTGCAAATACCTGCCTATCTCTGATATTTGTCTCTGTCCAACCGATAATATCTCCACCTAAAACTAAGGCTGCTGGCTTCTTTTCCTTAAGCTTCTTAGTAATTTTATCGAGAACCCAAAAACAATTCTCCAAATATGCTTTATGCTTTCCAGTAAATACATCACTAAAATGTAAATCACCGATAATCATAACTGAATTTCCAATAACAACATTATTTGCCATTAAAATAATCTCCTTTCAATGCAATAAAAACCTACAAGATATACGAGAAATGCAAAACTATATCAGCCTAAGTTAGAACTAGGTCTTCGAATAACTAACATTACTACACAGGCTACTACAGTAATAAGTGTAAGCATATCAAGTAGAATTAGCCACAATGGATGCTTATACATGAGAATAAAAGTACCCCTTGAGTTGCCTATATTAGCTTTAATAAACTGTGAATCACCCATCTCTACATCATAAGTATCTGTAATGAATGACTTATAAGACTTCTCATAGAATTCATCTTCATCAATCTCTGCAAAAGTCTCTGGCTCAGTAACCTTATATAAGACGTACCCCTTGTAGTAAAGCTTTGGAAAAGTTAATTGTAAATCACCAGACTGTTTAGCATTTACAGATATTACAACCTTATCTGTAAAGATACCAAAATCATATTCATTTCCATACTGGTCTGTAACGTGATTTTTCTTGTATTCAAAGTCGTCTAAGTCCCAACTAAATGATTTATCTAAATATTCTCCATTTATTACCTGATGACTGTATGGATTATCGTACTCTAATAATGCTCTATCAGTAGGTTCTGTAACGAATGGAATAAGTAAAAGTTCGGGTAAGCAACATAATATGAATACTCTTGACTTAATCTTTGATAATTCTACATTTCTCAGACATACTAATAATATACATAATACAATATATGCTGTAAATCTACAAGGAAACTGTATAGGATTTAACCATACTTTATTTACTAATATCCAAAAATATCTAATACTTACTAAAGTAGCTAACAAACTGATTATTAAACAAGAGATTTCTCGTTTAGAAAACTTATGTCTACCCCAAACAATAAGCAATACTACTATACTTAGATTAATAAGATGATAACCATCTATACCTGCTAAACCAAACTTTGCTAAAATAATATTAAAAATCACACCTGTAAAAGGAAACTTACTCTGATAGTTACATATAACATTATCATTACCAGCTTCAACATATTTTAGCATTCTATTATTTATAAACTCTGTATTATTAACTACCCCTGAATGATATAAAACATCGATTAAGAAGTAAGAACATATAAATGTAGTAAATAATGCAAACTTTACATAATCTTTAAACCTTGACTTATCAAAATACATCACAAACAACATTACACATATCAAAAAGCTAATAACCGCTGTCACAAGATGCGTATTTATAATCAAGTAAAACATAATACTGGCTGGTATAAAAGATTTCCTATCTCTAAAGAAGTCAATGCAAAAGCCTATAAAATAAAAACTAATAGCTGTGGCTAACATATTTGATAATGTTGCAAAAGAAAAGAAAGACTGTACAGACCAACAGCTACACATATATAATAAAGCAACAAACTTATAATTTTTTGTAAAGCGTTTACCTAAAAAGCAAGCACCTGTATATGTTAAAGCTATTGTTACTACTGTATAAGCATTTAAGAACTGAGCAATTCCCATCTTTACAAATATCAAGAAAGGATACAAGGTTAACTGACCATAAAAGAAAGAAGAACCATAACCTACCCCTCCAAAGTCGTTATAGTAAAAGAATGGTATTCTGCCATCTTGTAAACACTCAAGCATCTGCTCTGCTCGATTATATAAATAACGAATATCTGGTACTAAAGTTCTGTCATTATTTGCTACAATAACTACGCAAGATAAAAACATAACTATGAAAATGCCTTTCCAATCAATCTTTATTCTGTCCATTTTTTCTCCAATCCTACAATAATATTTCCTGCACTGAGGTTATTTATATCAAACACATATGTACAAACTATAGGGGCTACCATACCCTCAAAGTCATCTTCTTTATTCTTAAAAGCTATTGTAATCATATTCTCTGTTATACCAAGAAAATCAGGATAAAACCGAAGTCCTGTGTAATCTAATTTTTGAAAGTCAAGTCTCGCTATGTTAATCTCATTTACTAAATAAGAACATATTCTTTCATCATCCCAAAATATCAATAAGAAATCATTATTCACTTGCTTGATTAACAAGTTCTTACCAAACAAACTATCATCTATATCTGTATGTCTAAAGTTTAAAATTGCTATTCTAATCTTCTGTTTAACCTTATCTTGTAAGTTATCAAAGTTCTGATATAGCATCTTATACTTACTTAAATAAAGATGTAAAGATGTCACTTACTTTGCCCCTCTTTCTCTTTTTAGTTTTCTCACTGAAAGTTTCATACCCCTCGGCAAGTAAATCCAAAGTTATTATACCAAACTCTTTAGTGCTTAGCAAATCAACTACCCCTTTATATTCGTTTAGATATGAATTATGCCACTCCTTGCCGAAGATACCATCTTCTCTTATCATATACAAAAATGCATCACCATCAGAAAAGAAAATATCATTACTTTCATTAACTACTAGGATAAAGGAATCTCCATGTTGTATTAACTTTGAGGTACAATGATTTGTTACAGGTAATATTGGTAAAGCCTTAATTCTACTACCCCAAGTTTTCAAAGACTGACATAAATTTCTTGCAGTAATATCGTAGTCTAACCTACCAAATATGTTTGCCTTTACTAAATCTGTATAGCACATTGTATAGTCTTTAAGGTTATCATTAAACCTAATCCTATACCCTAAACTCTTTGCTCTGGCTAGTTCATCTTCAGTAACTTTATCAATTTTGCCATCTTCTGTATCGACCACTAGATAGCTATTATCCTTTAGTTGTTGCACTACTTCGAACATATGCTGTTTAAAACCTCCTCCACAAATAATTAAATCGTAAAGAACTTGGAAAAGCCAAAATAAACTTCAAATTTCGATTTTTGAATTCAACTTTAAATCATAAATATTTCTTAAAAGATGAAGTAGATTTATACTTTAAAGATAAACTTAAAAATTCGACTTAAAAATCTGACTTGCCATAAAAATAGCAGTGCCTCTTATAGTTAAATAAGATATGAGAAAATTCTCAAAAAGCACTGCTAAACTTTATTTTTGTTTTCCGATAGCTAAGATAGTGCCTGTTTCTGTATCAGTTACAATAACTGAATACTCATTCATATAATATAAAGCAGACTCTGTATCTATATCACCTAACTCTTTCTTTTCAAGACCACTGTCGCTGAAGCCAAACTGTGTTAAAATATCAAGTTCACATTCTTGATTATTTAATGCTGTAGCTAAACCGTTTATAGCACCATGAGCTTGCCAAGTATAGGCATCTATCATTAAGTCAGCTTCTTTCTCAGTGAAATCATCGAAAGTAAAGTTTGTTAAATCTCCATCTATCAGATAAACAGTATAAATATCATTGCTTAAAGGTAAACTAACTGCTTCGTATTCGGAAGTCTTCTTGTAATTAACTACCCCTGAATACCAAACCATATCCAAAGTATCATCAAAATAAGCATTCTTGATAGGATAGTTTATACTACATATACTTAACAAAGTACCTGTATTGTAGTCTTCGTCAGCACCTAATGACTTGATATACCCTTCAGTTAAGTCTCTAACCTTACCTAACAATGAAGATTTATTATCTACAGTGTTTGGTAGGATACTATGAAAGCACTCATAATCAAGTAACTCTCCAGACTGACTCCAAGACTTATAACCATTATGAAAATACTGAAAGATTGCTGGATTATTTTTGTCCTGCATATCATAATAATCATAAAGCGTCTTTTGAATACCAAGAGGACTGATAAAGATTGTATCGTATATTGGGTCAATAGCATCCAAATAATACTTCATAATACCTTCATTAGTATTTTTTACCTGCTCCTCCTTAGTTTCACAAGTATATGTAAACTTCTTCTCAATTACTGGATTAGTGTGTCCTGTAATCAGATAAATAAGACTTCCAAGTACAACTAGGATAACTACCCCAATAACAATCATAATTACATTTAAGATTTTCTCACCTCTTGTTAATGGCTCATCTTCCTCCTCATTAGTATGAATATTTTTCTTGCTTAAACTTACCAATTAAAATACCTCCTAATGAACATGAGCCTGTTCTGGGTCGAAAATCTGACCACAGCCTGGGCATCTAACCATTTTAACACCTTTATTTGTGAGTTCCTCCTGCATTTCAGCAAGTTCCTTATTTAAAGTCTCAAGGCTTGCATCATACTGACTAACTGCTTTGTCACATTCACTGATAGCATTGATAGTAGCTAGGATGCCAGTTAAAGCATTTAATTGCTCAGAGTCTACAGTCTTAACCTCTGGTGGAATAACAACTGCACTTAATGCGTCTGCAACTGATTTGATATTCGCTAATGCCTGTAACTGTAAAGCGTCAACTTCATCAAGCTGTGGTGCAATCTTAATAGCTGATAACATAGACATCTGTCTTGCAATAGTATCGAGCTCAGCAAGCTGAGTGGCATCTACCCCTGACAATTCTGGATAAACCACTACTGCATCTTTACTTACTTTAAGTGTATGAATAGTACTTAATGTTGACTCCATAGTTAAATACTGGTCTAATGCACTATCATGGTCTTTCAGATAGCCTACCATTTCAGCGGTAATTTTATCTTTGTTACCTAAAAAGCCTTTCTGAGCCTGTAAATCAGCATCTACTGCATTGATATCACTTGCTAACTTATTTCTATCGTTATTCAACAATGCACTGGCAGTAGCGATTTCCTCAGACTTAAGCACTGTATTGAACATCTTATAGTTTTCAGAACCAGTAGTCTGAACACCAATCTGCTTCTCGAAACAAGCCCTTGCATTCAAGCAAGTTCCATCATACATAATAAGTCCAAGATAATCAGCAATAGGTTTCGGAACTTCAGTAATTCGTGTAAGTGCATTACCACTTTTTGACGTATATATTAACTGGTTATCCTTGTACATCTCATACAAACTCTGCCCGTTAATATATTTATCCCTCAAAATCATTACACCATCATCAAATGCTGCAATAACTCGGAAATAATCCTTATCATCTTGAATAAAACCTACCTGTTTTGTAGGGTTTGAATTTGAAATCAAGACTTTCAATGCCTGAAGCATAGCAGACTTACCTGAATCGTTGTACCCCTTTAGATTGACAATATTTCGGTCATCAAATTCACATTTTCCTCTCTCAATGGACATAAAATTCCAAACTTCCCAATAAAGCATACGAGGATAGGGATTTTCAAACTGTTCTACAACTGGTGAATCCATATTATTAAACCTCCTTAATTTTAGACACAATTTGCCTCAATTTAAAATAAATATATAAGATATGCAAGAAATGCAAAATACTCTCAATAAGCATAAAAATAAGACCGAAGTTAATCGGTCTCATATCTTTAAGTATTCTCTTTAATCTTCTTTACAGCTCTGTATAAATTTGAAGTATTTTCTGCTTTGTAACCAATCATCTTAACAAAGGCTTTCAAATCTGAATGTAAGCATTCTCTGTAATATTTCTCAATGGCTGGACAATCTTTAAATGCTTGTTGCATACTTATACCTTCTGATTTGATAGCACTTAAACACTCTAAATAAAAAGCTATTAAGTTGTTTGTCGACTCCAATGGGGTGTGTAAATAAATCTGATGCTTCTTAATACTACTAAAGCAGTCATTGAACTCCTTATTTAATGATTTGAACTCAGTGGACTTATCACATAGCTTATATACTACCCCTTGAAGATTTCTGTAATATATAAAAACTGAAAGTGTAAAATCATATAGATTTGAACAGTACCTTTGTATATAATTCACAGGAATGCAGGACAAATACGATATATCGCAATACTCGTAACACATACGATGTAGCAAATTAACAATATCGCTAAAATAATCATCTCTTCTTTCATAATCACTAAGCAATTTAGCTAAAACTATAATATCACTATTTGCTTCTGATAAAGGTGGAAGCTTCCTTCGAATTTCTTCAATCCTTGCTTTATCCTCTCTACGCAGTCTATCAAGTTCAAGTCTTCTTTGTTCTCTAATAAAATTATCTATATCCTCCCAAGTAGCAGTATCACTTAAACTTAAAGAAGTGGCTTGAGCAACCCTTCGTTTATCATCCTCTGCTTGCTCAATCTCCTCATAAGTAGCATCCTCATTTAATCCTAAAGAAAGAGCTTTCTTAATACGTTTCCTATTCTTCTCTTCCTCTATTTTATGTAATTCAGCTAGTCTGCGAGCATCTACCCCTTGTATGTATTCATCTGCCTTATGAATGTAGCCTAAATCCACAACATACCTATCCTGATATTTATTGACTACCCCTTGTATTTCCTCTACATAATTCTTCTCTAGCAACATTGAAGCAAGAACTATATCAATTACCAAAGTCTTTCGACCTGAAGTGTAATACTTAATGTTTGAAGTCGAAAAACTCTTATTTCTTGGATGTAAAGCTACTACAACAACTCTGTCATTTACACAAGCTTCTATACCTTTATCGGAGATTAAATCATCTATTCTCTGGTATAACTTCTGAGCGACTGAGCCTGCTTGCATATGTGTAGTTCGTACAACCATTGCATTATCATAAATCTGTGTAACTTTACCTGAGAGGTTATCTTTGATTTCTCTTAGTATATCTTCTTTTTTAACTGCCTTACTTGTAGCTTTTTCTTCATCACGCTTTTGCTTAAGTAACTTTTGCTTTTCAAAGCCGGCTAATAACTCAGTTCTCTTCTCCTCACTTACAGATTTTAGATGTCTGTTAATTCGGTTTCCTACCAATGCTACATAATGATGAAACTCTTCGCTATCAAAGTCACAATCAGCATATTTCTTAAAATCTTCTTCTAAAGTAGAACCTTTCCCAGCTAAGAAATCTACATATACATTTAACTTTGACTCCTCTATAAGATTTGGAAGTAAACTCTCGTTTAGTCTATTACATCTATCAACTACCCCTCGATTAAGATTTGATTTGATTATTATGTAGTAATTTTTATTTATTGCTGCTTTTTCTAATGTATCTCGACACATTCTGTAATAGTTACGCTGTTTCTGTAATGAACTAATAATCTGATAACAGTTTCTATTAGTTCCATAATCTTTCGACTCATATGATATTTTACCTATAATAGCAAGTTTTATAATCATAGGATTTAATTTATCATCTATAGCCGAATTTATCAGATTTATACACATTATATTATACTCTGTTGTAGGCTCATGTGTATTCTTATTTAGATTTATATAGCCATCAAGTAGTTCTGCGAAATATTGAGCTTTTTCATAACCAGAACTAAACTTATTCTTTGTTATCTTAGGTAGCACACTAATACCTCCCCAACTGTAAGTCAACCCAATTTTTCTCAGATGTTGAGATTTCAATTTTAAGGTCTGGATACTTAGCTTTAAGACGATTAGAGATTTCTCTCAAATTTTTGTACTATTTGCTATCTAATTCCTCCCAATCATAATCTTCTTCCTCATCTTCATCTAAATCCTCTGGCATATGCCAACTACCCCAGTCTCTAACTGCTGCATACCCATTTTCAACATCTGACTGTTTATCTGAGAAACTAGAACTACCACTCATTAGGCTGAAGAAATCAGAAAATACATCTTCAAAACTACTATGGACTACTAAGATACCATCTTCAGTAGCACCTTTAATTTCAATACCTAAATTTGTTATATAATGGTAAACTTCTTTAAAAGTACAAACATCTACCTTACCATCTTCAGTATCTAAAATTCGACACTTACCATCTTTCTTCCCAATAACTACAAACATAAAAACCTCCTAAGTTAAATCATCCATTAAAGCCATTGCTCTACCAAAATCTCTACTCTCATCAGTAGGATTTCCAATGTGTAAATGTAAAATTGTATCTGGACTAACCTCAATATGAAGCATAGTTTCATTTACTATATCCAAACACTTAGGTAAATCACATCCTTTAAACTTATCTGTACTTTTTACAATAATATCATAACCCACATGACACATATCCTGTGTCATAATGCCTGACCATACTACCCCTTTATACTCAAAGTCCTCAAAACCATATTCACCACAAGATAAAAACTCTGTGACGAAGCCTAAAGTATGTGCATTAAAATTTTGAATTCTACATAAATATATCAAACCTCTTCCAAGAATAATTGAAGCTATGTGCTTGTTAAAAACACCTTCAGCTGGAGTATAGGATTTTAGTGGTCTTACACCAAAAACTGCTATATTTTGTTTCTTCATTGCTTTCTCAACTTCTCTGAAAGTCATTGTATCTACTACCCCATCTGAAGTATCAATTATTTTAAGTGTACCTTCTCTATTGCTTACAAGTTTATAATCTACTACATAAAACATAATTATCACCTCATACAAATTTTATAAAATATAAACTCAAATTTGTAATAAAAAAGAGAGTATTGATTTCTCAATACCCTCTTTCTATAACTAGCACCTAGAAACTACTCTGTAGCTACCCCTGTGTTAGGCATCTCTCCAGTCAGATTGCCTGCTGGAACAGCACCTGCTGGGGCGGAAGTTTCAACTGGTGTAGCACCGCCAAAACCTGCGAGAGCTGAATCTGCATTGCCATTAGGTAAAGCAGGTGCTCCTGTAGGAGTTGCAGTTCCTGCACCAAGTTCGTACATTGCAAGTTTATCACGAACTGGCTTAAGCAACTGATCAGCTACCCCTTTAAGCTCTTCCATATCACGAACTGAATCGAGAACTACAACTTCCTGAGCCTTAGCTGGAGTCCAATCCTCAGTTAACTTATCGAAGTATTCTGCCCACTTCTCATAACCATTCATAGGCTTGAATGTTACTTTAAGAGCCTTAGCAGAACCCATCTTATCGTGATTTCCAGACTTAACTGTGTAAGTGAAGTTTAAGATAGCCCATAATCCTGCTGGCTGAGTAGGTACTGTTCCATCTTCTGAGTCGATAGAATCGAAACCTGCCTGCCACTTGTCAAGATATGTACGCTCACGAATTGAATACCACATAGGTGTACCCTTAATCTGACCGTTGGCATCCTTCTCTGGAATAGTTGTAGGAACTCCATCCTGCTCTGTACACTTAATCACTACGATTGGGAATGTGTACCAAATCTCTGGCTGTTTAATAACCATCTGCTGAACAAGATTAATTCTATCCTGCTTGAGAGCTTCCTGAGCTTCTGGTGACTTAGGGTCGATGCCTTTAGTTCTTGCGATGTCTGCATACTCATGATTGTATAACTGCCATGCTTCATTCATGCCATCACAAAGAGGACAAGAACCATCAAGACCTAATTCTTCAAGAACTACCCCCTGAGAGCATCTTACATCGCCATAGCTTCTGCCGTCAATAACTGGATGAGCTGCGAACTTATCCATTCTAAGACCTACAGTTCCGTCTGTACCCATTGTAGTATGGTTAGGAATGTAAATCAGAACCTTCTGATTGACTGGCACATCAAACACTGGGAAATCAGAATCATAAGATTTAATTCTAACTGCCTTTCCAGTCTGCTGTGCTGAAGCCTGTGTAATAGCCTCCTGTGCTTCTGCACTTAACTTCTTAGGTGTTGGTCTTTTTAACATAATTTTTACCTCCGTTTGATAAGTTGATAGTTTGTTAATTTGGTAATTTGGTAATTTGACACTAAGTATTACGCAACTTAGCACTGCGGTGCTTAAACTTCATTCTCGACCAAAAGAACTTTGCTTAAGATATATAAAAGTTTCACGAAAAATTTCGTAAAACGATTACATTTTTTATAACACACATTTTCAACAACCTCAAAAAGGAAACCGTCTTGATAATGCAATCAATTCTGAAAACACTACCAAGACGGTGCATCCTGTCTGTGTGATAATAAGAATAACGAAACATTAGCTATTTCAAAATTGATATTACAAATCTTTTAATGCGATGTTGTTAAATTTGCACCAAGCATTTTAGAAATCTGATTAACTAATGATGTATATGCATCTGAACATGTTGCAGTTGCAAATGAATCATCAACAAGTTTAAAACTGCCATCTTTCTTAACCATCTTCACACAAATTTCTGTACTTGAGCAAGAAATAGGGTTTTCATTAGTAGTATCTAAGAGATACTGTACAATCCCTGCTTCTGTAGGAACTGAATTTGAAAACTTCTTAGTGAAATTATACTGGTAAAGATAAGCATATTCGTAAACATCATTAGATGTAGGCATATTCACACTAAGATAACAATAATAAGCATCATCTTTAGCTACAACCTTTGTAACTTTATTTAAAGAGCAAAAGCCTGCAAATTCTCTTAACATTCTTGCATAGCAATCATTATCATCATAAACTGTTTGTACCTTATTGGTTACACTATAATATGTATCTGCAAAGCTTGATGTTGTGGCACAAAGTGCATATAATCCATTATAATCACTTTCTGACTTTAAGATTTTGAAGTAATCACTTGCTACCCCTGAGATAGCTATAAAATCTTCATTACTTACATCATCACCTTGTTCATAATTTGTAATAGCTCCTTGATTTACTGAAGCTATTCCTGCTACCTGTTTATATTCATCTTGGTCAAAAATACCTGAAACCTTAATAGCAATCACGCTACAGATAGCTAACACTGCACAGATACCAACAATCTGTACTACATAATCCTTAATTCTAAAACGATTTCGTTTATCAAAATCTGAATCCCGAATATCGTTAAAGTATTCAAAATTAGTGTCTTTAGTATCTACAACTGATAAAAAGTCCCAATCAGTTTCCTCAAATAAGTTTAAGTCATCATCAAGGGATTTTATCTCATTAGTTGACCTTATCTTCACTTGAAAGCACCTCCCTTTATATCTGACTCTATATTCTTCTGAGTATAACCATATCTCAATAGGTCTACCCCTGTTACATCATCTTCATACAATCTTTTATCCTCTGCCTTGAAACCTAAGAAGATACCCGAACTTCTTGTATCAATGCTGTAACTTGAGATTAGAAAAGGTGCTCGATAAAGATAATTTATTCTACCCCTTAAGTAAGTATTTACTCGCCTACCTAAATCACTGTACATATTCAAACTCTTTAGTAAATAGAACAATTCTATAATACAACAATGAGTTAACCATTCATCAATAGACTCGTCAAATCGTTTGGCATATCTTTCAAGGTACACTAAATCCTCTCTACAATTCATAATATTATTGATAGAAATATGAAAATCTGGAGATAATTCGAACCTTATACCCTGTACCTTACAGAAATTAAGAAATACTCTCAAATTCTTGAAGAATATACGCTGTCTATATACGATAACCTTAGTAGCTTTAAGTCTAACTTTCTCGATTTTTCCAACAAGAATAATGTCTTTAATCTTAGTTGTATCATCTAATATAGAAAGCATACTTATCAAATCTGCGGTCTCAAAGTACCCCTTATTGATTACAAAACAAAGAGCTTTATCATCCTTAGAAATACTACTTCTAAACATTTTTCCTGCACAAGGTACAACAAACTTATTAGTACCTTTAATAGCTATAGTATTTAATATACTCATTAACTAAAATCACCACCATTCAGCAATAACTCAGATATATGTAACACCTGAAAATCAGCATTACAAGCTTGTATACAAGTATTATAAGTATCTTCAACCAAAAGACAATGCTTTCTTGAAATTCCATAACGAATACATAAAACACTCATTAAATCAACCTTTTTCTCTGACTTACTTGTAAATAAAATCTCTCTATAAGATGGAAAATAATCCTTATAGTACTTAAGCACAAAATCAACTTTATTAAAATATGCACCTGAATTATTTTCATGTGTTAATACGAATAATCGTGTATTTCTTTTCTTTAATTGTTCAAGCAACTTTACCACTTGAGGTACTGGTTCACAATGCTTATATAAATCACTACCCCTATTTGCACTTTCAAACCAATCTTCATCTGGTAATGCGCACTTTACACCTAGCCTTGTTTCATATCTTGGAACTGAAAGAACACCATCTAAATCGAAAAATGCAATATCAATATTTTTTAATCTCATAATTTGAACTCCTCTATTTCTTCTTTACTACCCCTGAATGATAACAAAATTTCTCGAACATCATCTGCTTCAAACCATGTAGCAAAATTATCCATATCCTTACAATGTAAGTAAGTATCACCAAAATCTATAAAACCTCCAGTAAACTTTAGCATTACTGTGTTATCTGGAACCTTCCAACCTGTTCTACTGTACCTATTTAAAGATTTTCGACCAGTTGTATCATCATCTGGAATACCTAATACATCTCTAAATAACTTTAACTGCTCGCCCTTAATCTTTGAAACACTAGCACCCATAGTTGCAACACATGGTAGACCTAATGCTCTTAAACTTAAGCAATCGAAAATACCCTCGACTACTATAAGAAAGCCATTATATTCTTTCCACGAAAGTTCATAAGCCTGTCTAAAATTGAAGAATAAGCACATCTTTGAGAAGAACGGTGTACTTAATGTAATATATTTCTTGAAGTCTGGATAATAACCAATCAAACTAACAAGGTTACCAGCTATATCATATACTGGAATTATATAACGACCATTAAGTAAAAAGTTACCTTTCTTACTAAATAAACCAAGTTCTTCAGAGTACTTCTTAAATACCTCAAAGTCATCTGTTTCAAAATATCCGATATTCATTGCTTTAAACAAATCATACTGTGCAGACTCTTCAAGAGGATACCCCCTATCCCTACATAAATCCTCATAAGAAGTAGGAGAGAAATTCTCTTTCATAATCTCATAAATCTCTGTAAGTTCCTGACAATATTGCCTATATTTCGGGAATACCTCACGTTGTAACATTTAACTACCCCCTTGTATAACAGCTTAACTGTCCTGCTCTCTTTGGATGTCTGAACTTTCTGATAGCCTTTGCCTCAATCTGACGAATACGTTCTCTAGTAATACCATATTCTTCTCCTACCTGCTCAAGTGTCATTGGAATTCCATCATCAAACCCAAATCGCTTCTTAATAATATCAATCTCTCGTTCAGAAAAACTACCATCGTTTAACAACCTCTCAATAGTATCTCTAAGGTCAGTTAATTCCGCCTGTGACTCAATACTTACAGTGTCATCTGCAATAAAATCTCCGATTGTGGAGTCCTGTTCTTCTCCAACTGGAGTGCTTAATGAAACAATATCTGCCTGATATCTTGTAATCTGAGAATAGGTTGACTTCGAAATATTTAATTTCTCCATAATCTCGTCATCATTAGGTAGAGCTACCCCTGGATTTGTGCTTCTCCATTCCCTTACAAACTTCTGATACTTTACAAGAGCCTCGTGAGCGTGTACTGGTAATCTAATAACCCTGCCATCATTAGCTATAGCTCTCGTAACAGCCTGCTTAATCCACCAAGTTGCATATGTACTGAAACGAAACCCTTTATCTGGGTCATACATATCAACTGCTCGCATAAGTCCAAGATTACCCTCTTGAACTAAATCAGGAATTGGGATACCTGAACCAACAAAATGCTTTGCAATATTTACAACTAATCTCAAATTATGATTAACTAAAGCTTCCTTAGCTAATGGGTCGCCATTTTCCTTATACCTCTTTGCATAATTATACTCCTCTTCTTGTGTAAGAAGTGGATACTGACCAAGCTCCTTAAGGTAAGTTCTGAACGAATCATTACAAGAAATGAAGTCTTTCTCTTTTACATCTTTCTTATACTCCTGCACTTCAGCCTCAGAAATCTTTTCGGCTGAATCCTCACTAACCTCTGCAAAATTAAACTTATTTGCCATACTAAAACCTACCTTTTCCATAAATTCAAAATAATTTATAATAAAAATAACCAAGCTGAGGATTAAACTCTAGCTTGGTTATAATTAAAAGTAAAAACTTTCTTGATTGCACCACATATTGAAACACAAACAATTTTTGTCGGGACTAATCCGAAACGTCTATTAGGTTTCTGCTCAATATTCATGTAGCCACCTAATTGTGAAAAGTAGGTACTGCTTTCTATCATATTATTGATATACATATTATTTACTTTAAAGCTTGACTCAGCAGTTTTTACAAAACCCGAACTACCCCTCCGATATTCTTTATAAGTGCAAATAATATCTTCTACCTGCATTATAGTGCCTTCACCACTTCTAAATCCTTTCTAACACTTAAATCAAGAACTGTTCCATCATAACATAAAACTTTAGGACTCCGTGAATTGCAGTCTTCAAGAACAACACCACTTTTATCGTTATTCAATACAACAATAGTGTTTTGTGGGTATAAGATTAAGCTTTGCACAAGCATATTAACTTCTTCTTTTGAAATCTTTCCTCTGGAAGAATCTCCATCAAGTATAATAATACCATCTCTTACTGAACGTTTCTGGTGATATGCTCTCTTTGAAGTGACTGCATCGAAAATATCAGCAACTGCTGCAACTCTTGATAAGTGATTTATTTTCTCGTAAGATAAACCATAAGGATATCCAGTACCATCTAACTTCTCGTGATGCTGTAAAATAATACCCTTAATTCTATCATCAGCACAACTTAAGCTATCAGCAAGTTCTACCCCATAGATGGGATGTTGCTTGATAGCTTTGAATTCTGAGTCTGATAATTTTCCTGGCTTATCTAATATAGTATTATTGATATTACACTTACCTAAATCGTGTAATAAACAACCTAATACCAAAATTTGTAGCTCCTTTGAGGTTAAACACTCATTTAAACCTATAATAAGAGCATATAAAGTTACATTTAAACTATGCTCATAGGTATAACAATGATTATCTCTTAAGACGATTGTCTCATAGAGTAATTGTCTATTTGTGTAAAAATACTTATTCATTATATTTATAAGCTTATTGTACGCTCTTTCATCTGTTAAATCAATATCAAATATACTACGAAAAGAACTAACTAGAAAATCAATATAACTCCTTGTTAATTGACTATTTTTTAGAAGCATCGGTTTCAACTCATATAAATCACAAACCCAAACTTTTTTCTCTGCTTCTAATAAACTAGAGAGATGTATAATCATATCATTTGTCAGAACAGCACCTCTCGGAACGATTACCTTGTTATTTAATTTAATATCTAACCCCGTTATCATTCCATCATGCAGGTCTGAAGTACATAACATTCTCATATGTCTGACCTCACAAAATAGAATCTATTTAATAGTTACTAAACAATTGGTATCTATAAAGCTCATTTTATAGATTTAAGTGTATGTAGCAATCTATGCTACCTGTATATGCTTAGGGCTTACCAAAAACCCACTAGACAGTTCTTCAAAAGTGAAGTTCTGCTTACATTTTCTTCCAATATTAGCTGCACCATTTACATCTGCATTAATTATAATCCCATCTTTAGACTTATATAATCCCCTACAGATACGCTTACCGCTAAATTGACCGAAATAATATTGTTCTGGTTTGTACTTTGGAAGAATATCATCATCTATGAAACTACTTTTAGATGTATAACTTTCTTCTTGCTCAATATAGGTAATTCCATAAGTCCAACATAAAAACTCTAGCTGTTGCCTAAGATCATCTAAAGGTATCTGTACAAAGTTCTGATTATTGATTTTACCTATATTCACACACCTTTTGAAATCTTTATTGTAGCCAACAATCAATGTACCTATCTTATACTCAATACAGTTATTAATAATGTATCTTGCAGTCTTTTTGATAATATCATTAACACAATTATTTCGCTTAATTGTAATCCTATTAATCTGATGAGTAGTTCTAACTCCTTGCCTCGTAGCAATAGATTGAAGTCTTGCTTTTTCCTTATTCCAATACTGATTAATTGATTTTAATTTACGACCATCCATAATGAATGGTGTCTCAACATTGGAAACACAAGTAGCAAGATTTTCTACCCCTAAGTCTGTAGCCATAATATTATCTGGATTTACAAGAGTTTCTTCCTTATACCAATGATATACATACTGGATTTTGAAATATCTACCGTTAGCATAAGGGCATATCCTAACTTCTTTTAATTCTGCATCAGTTAATCGTTTTGGGTAGGGAATTAAAATATCCTTCATAGTTGGATGTAACTTTTTATACCTTTTACTTATTGGTAGCTTAAAATAACCACCAACTATACTAATCGCATTTGTAGACAAAATCAGATTAAAATACCCACCCTTTTTACGGTAATGCGGAATCTTAACATCATGATAACTATAATCACCAGTTTTACATTTATTTAATAAACCAAAAAATGACTTAAAACTTATATCGGCAGCTTTCAAAATCTGTTGTGCAACTCCAGCCTGAAGTAAAGTGTAATTTTCATTCCCCTTACATTCGTGGTAATTACTCTCATAAGTTAGAAATTGCTCCTCCTGAAAGAAGTAACGTCTAATATTGTAAAGTGCGACATTGTAAAGATTATTCGAATACTGGCACAACTCTTTTAATGTCTGATACTGTTGTTTTGACAACCCTCTAATAACATTACTCTGTACTGCAAAATTCATAATTTATTTCTCACCTACCTTTATAGTATAACATAAATAATCTCATTTATATAAAGATACTTGAGTCATAAACCACAATTATCTCTAAAAATTACTAAATAAATAATAAGGTATCCCGATTCTATACTAACAACTCACCAATAGTTTTGACATCAACTGCTGCTACATCTCGTCTAGCTTGAGATAACATAGACGCTGACTCATTTCCAACACTTCCTACCCCGTACACTAATTGCTCTCCTCGTGTAACCATTGTATAAATCATCTGTCTTGTAACAAAGCCTTTGAAGTTTACTATCCCAAGTACAAAGATAATTACCTTAGCCTGACTACCTTGCAATTTATGTGTAGTGCCTGCATAGAATAAATTCAACTTATTTAAGTCCTCACCTACAAGCACTATACCAACTTCATTACTCTGTACTCTTGGATTAAATGTTGCTCGATATAAAATGTAATAGTTTCTCGATGACATATAATCAAAATACTCAACTACTACAAAATATGCATCATCTCCATGCCAAGTATTATCATCTCTGAGGTTTCCATATTCAAAATCAGCTGGTTTATCCTCTACTTCATCAATAATCATACAATCATCAGCTTTTAAGATGTCAACAATTTTACCAACATCTCCATTACAAATACCTGAGCCATAAATCTTCTGTAACTCACCATATTTGTAAGAACTATACCACTGCATAGCATACATATTAGCATCTGTATGGATAACTCTATCGCCTACAGTAAACTTATGACCTGGAATATTTGAAGTTACCTGATTTAAAAACTTCTTATGTATATTACGTTCTGGATTGAATAGTGGCTGAAGAACTTCATTCAGCTTAGTGCTACCCCAAGAGTAGTTTGCCTTCTGGAGTGGTGTTACAACCTGTATATCATCTGGAGTTAGCTCACTTACTTCTGGTAATTCTTCAACACCTAAATACTGCTTAATGTAGTCTACATTAACTGGTTTTCCAAGATAATATGCACATAAGTTATAAGTAACTCGCTGAATATCCTGTTCTTTACAAGGTAGTAAGAAGAAATCATCTCCACTTTCAAGCTGATGCCAATCTCCTGCGTCACTGAACTCGTTAATGTAATTACTATTTGCAGTAATGTTTGAACCGTCTACAGCTCTTTTTGATACATTAAGAAATACACAAGGTAAAACTCGTAATAAATTCTTGAATGGTAATCCTTTACCTATAGGCGGTAACTGACAGAAATCACCAAATAAGAAAAATCTCATATATGAAGCATCAAAATGCTTTAATGCTTTATAAAGAGTATCAATAGTAATCATACCACCTTCGTCACAAAAATAAGCTAACCTTGATTTAGTTTTTTTATTATCTTCTAATGAAAAGATACTCTCATCTTTCATACCTAACTTAAACTCGCTATGAATCGTCTTAACAGGTTGTTTGACAACTTCCTGCATACGTTTTGCTGCTTTACCTGTAGGTGCTATAAACTTAATCTCTAATGTAGGTTCTAATTTCTTTAATACATAAACTACACAATTTGAAACTGTAGTTTTACCTGAACCTGCACCTCCTGCTACAATAAATGCACCATTTACGAGCAAATGAACTGCCATACGCTGTCTTTCCTCAAGAGTAAAGCCTACAGTACCTTCATATTCCTTAATATATTCATCAATTTCCTCGTGAGAATAATCAAATGTTCGACTACCCATCTCATACATAGTTTCAAAAACAAATAATTCTTCTTTGAGTAACTTTGAAGATGTAATATAATTATCAAGAACTACCCCTAGACCTGTTTCGTTATACTGATCTATTGCAAGTAACAGGTCTTGTAAAGACATAATCTTAACATAATTATAACCAACTTTCTTAAACTCGTACTTATCATAACCTAAAGTATCGTGACTAATATCTTTAATGAAGCAATTTATATTACTTAAAAGACTCTGAGTTAAATAAGTACCTCTAGTTACGATGTTATTGTACTTGCTCTGAGATAAAGTCAAACCTATATTAGCCTTTGAAAGCATATCTTTCGTAAATACTGTACTACCATCTTGTGTATCTTCAATGTAAGAATTCAGCATTGCTATATTTTTATACTTAACCAATTTCTGATTGCTATGCTGATTAAAACACAAAGCTATCTTTTCAATATCATTGAAGCTAAGACTGGATACAAACTGTAAAATATATGGGTTTTCATTTAATACTTTAATCAAACTAATGTTAGCTTTATGACAAGTTTCCCAAATGGGCTGAATTGTTTCAAAAGAGATGCCTACTACAATACCAACAATTTCTGAATAAAAGAAATCTGTATTTCCAAAAGCAGAAGTACATAACTCCCAAGCTACCCCATCGGCTGTTATAACTGTTTGATGGTCTAAAATATACTGCTTAACCTCATCCCAAATACTGATAAGATATTCGCTTGCAGTTTGATTACCTACATACTTCTTATCGGCATCTGCAAAGTTATTCAAATACTTTCTTAATAATACTCTACCTGTCATAGCCTGTGGCTCTGACTTATTCTTTAAATACCTTGAAACTCCATCAAGCATATATCTCAAGTAGTAATCATCATTCTGACTAGATGAGTACTCCAATTTTAAGTCATTAATAAAGCTTTGTCTTGAGGTCTTGGATTTATTCAAAGTATCTTTAAATTTATCAACATAACTATTATACTCTTTAATAGACTGTCTATTTTCTTGTTTGAAAGTCTGTTTTACAATAGTGGTATTAGGCATTAAAGTTTCATTATTAACTGGAGTTCCAGTAGTCTGCTGTACTAGTTGATAAGCCTGTTGTAGTACTGATGTAACTCTTGGTAAGGCTAATACCTCTTTAGGGTGCACAACTTTATCTACTCTGCCTGACTCTGTCATCCAAGCATAACAACTGCCTTGTCTATCCCAATCTGATATATCAAGGTCATCAACTGTAGTTGTATCTAAATACCAAGTATTTCCTTGTTTTCTGAAATTGAACATACAAGTATACGGGTCATTGACATTTCTACTACCTAAACGTAAAGTACCAACAACGGTAAACCAATCTACCCCTAGAGAAGTTGAATTTTCCACAAATGTAACCACATTTCCGTTTACCATATAAATACCATCTTTATTATAATAACCATTACTTCTTAAGTAGGCTTCATAATACTTCAAATTTACCGCAAATAACTCCATTTCAACAAAAATACCATTAGGACTTTCAACAAGCGAATCCTGTAAATTTGTTGGTCTAGCAACTTTCCGTAATATTCTGCCATAAAGACCTACTCGCTGTAAACCTTTTCCCCTATATGCTCGCAACAATGCTAACAAATCAATAAACTCGATTGTATTTTGCATAATAATCCTCCAATTCAAAGAAACCTTTCAAAATTAAACTATAATTATATACAAGAACTCATTGTATATTTTAATATAGTCTAAAATCAAAAGGTTTCAAAATATTATCCTAAATGTCTTAATACAAAGTTTACAAAATTAGCAATTATTTTATAGAATGTTCCAGTTATTAACAATGTGCCAAAAATCAAACCTGTCAAACATATGAAAATCATATCCTTATGGCTAACTGTCATGCGGTCTTGCTTCTTACCTAAACTAAAGTTAGCCTCTTTCTCGTCTACTGCAACGTGTAATTTACCAAATGTTAAAATACTTAATACATCTAGGTCGATTATACTGTTTAATTTATCAAACCAGTAAGCTAAGTACAAAAGGAATATGTATATAGTGAATATAATGCCTATCCACATAACAATAATCCTCATCCAAGCAATCAAACCATACTCCTTCTTACTATTATTGACATTATTTTCCCAAGAAGATAGATTTTCAAGGTCATTCTGACTAAGATTATCTCTTGTAGCCTTATCCAAATATTCTGCTTGAATATTTTCTTCTGATAACTTAGCATAAGCAGATATATCCATTTCACTATAAAAACCACCTGCATAACCAGTTGCTGTATTAGCCTGTGACTGAGAAGCACCTCCATTATAGTTTCCACCAGATGAGGTAGACGAGCTAACAGCTTCTTTAGCTACCCCTTCATTTAAGGTCGGTGAAGCATTATCTGCTACATTTAAATTATACATTCTAACATAAGATGGACTACCTGTAGAGCCTGCAAGTTCTGCTGGAGTTTTATGCTCTGCACTTGATGTACAGAACCACTCAAAGACCTCACCATTTACTGCTTGAAACAAATTCTGATAAATATCATACTTCAAATCTGAAAAATAATAGTAATGCTCATAGCCGTCATTAGGGTTATAAGTACCGTCATGGCTACTACCTACTCCTCCATTTGTATGACCTTCTGCTTTAGCATCTCCTACTATTGCTCTTAAGTATTTACCATCAGTAAAATAAATCTCAATAACTTGCCCTGTACCTGCTCCCCACTGAATACCTGTTGAGCTATTATAAAAATATTTGGCTATAGCTAGTATATAATACTGAGTTCCATTCTCATCAGTAGCAATACAATAATTATCACTATTATCTGAAAATGTTAAATGTGAACTCTCTCTTACATTACTTCTTAAAGGTGTATTTGTATGGTCACTCTCTCTAGACCATAAATCACAAACTACTTTACCTTTTGTACTGTCTGCCATATGTGTATTACCCTCTTTAGAGCCAGTAGCATATCCTCCGATATCCTCAGCAGTTAAAGTATAAGGTAAGGCTACATCATAATACTGTGCTTCCTTAAAACTACTTGGAAAGCCTGAATCACATATAGGATTATCTGTAGCTTTTCCATCATTATCCTCTGCAAATAATGTCAAACTGGATAATAATATCAAACTTGACACCATCAAAACTTGCATAAACTTCTTCATTAACTACCCCAACTTTCTTAAGATGAAATTTACAAATCCTGCAACTAGCTTATAAAATGTACCTGTAATAAGCAAAGTACCAAATATAAGTCCAGTTATACAAATAAACAACATATCTTTATGGCTTACAGTCATTCTATCCTGCTTTTTACCTAGACTGAAGTTAGCTTCTTTATCATCTATTGCTACATGAAGTCTACCAAAGGTTAATATTGATAAAACATCCAAGTCTATAATACTGTTCAACTTATCAAACCAGTAGGCTAGATATAATAAAAATATGTATATTGTAAAGATAATCCCAACCCACATTACAATTATACGCATCCAAGCTATAAAGCCATACTCCTTCTTAGAGTTTTTAACGGTATCTTCCCAAGATGACAAATTCTCTAATTCATTCTGACTTAAACTGCTTCTATCCTTTGGTAACATTGCAGACACATCAACTTCTTGTAATTTTACATAAGCACTTAAGTCGCTTTCAAAATAAAATGTACCTGCATTTAAACCCATATTAGTAACGTTTTTGGTATCCTGCTCTGTAACCTTAGCATCTCCTCCAGATGATAAAGTATTAGGTGCTGTCTTATCATTCTTAAAACATAAGATATACATCAGATTATAAGCACCGCCTTTAGCACTTCTATCCTTGTACAAACAAACTTGACCATTAGCTGGGTCATTTATATAGATATCTGAATCATCTACACCAGCTAACATTGTTGCATGAGCTGCTTTAAATCCATCTGGTCCATTTGACTCTTGACCTACCCCTTTATACTCGACACAAAATACAACAAAATAACCTGCATTCCAAAATGCCTTCATAGCTGATACTTGTTCCTCATAAGACATATCCTTAAAGTTTTTATCTCCAACTCCAGTAATAGCACTTACATAATTATAATCTTTAGTTGCAGGTGTATCTCCTGCTACAGCAGTTTCATTAGTCCAAGTTGCATTAGTAACTTCACTTGCTCCTGAAGCAAAACTACCAATAATCCAACCATCTCCACTATGAAAGGTACAAGCATTATCAAATTTCGTATAAGCATCTGTGGCATCAGTAACAGCTCCAGATAATTTATACTCATCTTTTATAACACCACTATTCTGACAAATCAATTCCAAACTTACAACGGTACAGCCACTGCCTCGTCCTACCCCTGTTTGATTTATCTGTACTGTACACCAGTCTGCTACACCACTATCGGCAGATACACTCAAATTATTAAATAACATAATTAAAGAGAGTAAGCCTAAATAAAAACCCTTTAACTTTTTACATTTAACATTCATCTGTCCTCCTAACCAATCCATCTAAGAATTGTATTTACAAAATTCGCTACAATTTTATAGAATGTACCAGTTATGAGTAAAGTTCCAAAAATAAGACCTGTTAAACATATAAATACCATATCTTTATGGTTAACTGTCATTCTATCTTGTTTTTTAGCTAAACTAAAATTCGCCTCCTTATCATCCATAGCAACGTGCAATCTTCCAAAAGTCATAATCGAAAGTACGTCTAAATCAATAATACTATTAAGCTTATCAAACCAATATGCGAGATATAACAAGAAGATATAAATAGTAAATATGATACCTACCCACATTACTATGATTCTCATCCAAGCGATTAGTCCATATTCTTTCTTGGAATTTTTAACATTATCCTCCCAAGATGAGAGATTTTCCAAATCATACTGACTTAAATTATCTCTAGTTGCATTATCTAAATATTCCTTCTGAATATTATCCTCTGCAAGCTTAACAAAAGCACTTAACTGCTCCTCAGTATAATAAGCACCACCTGTAACAGACTGAATTGTTGTAGGTGTATCTGCATTTCCATTTTCATCTACATTACCATTTTCTGTTGTTGTAGGTGCAACTTTACCACTAAATGCATTATATGCTACAGTTGTATTAGGTGTACGCTTTTGTAAATCTTGTAAACAAACCTCGCCATACTTTGTTGGAAAAGTATATGTGGTACAACGGGAACTCGTATCATGAAAGCTATCATAGATAGAACCTACCCCATTTGTTATTCCACTATAACAGACGCAACCTTCCATACCTAAAGCAAAATATGCTGCTGCTGACTTTGCATCCTTAATATTAGTTGTATCTTTCTCACATTCTTCTGGTGACATACCTGTCAATCCTTTACAAGTAGCACCTCTATATTCAGCCATAAACCAATCATATTGTGCTGTAATATCAGTAGTTTCTCTACCATTATTACTACACCAAGACTGAAAAGTACCTTTACTGTCTGAAGAAAATTGAAAAGCACCCCAATACCCACTACCATCAATATCTGAATTACACCCATGCTCTGCATAAGAATTACCAACTGCTGCTGAAGCCCACCAATCTGTTCCACCTCTACCAAGAATATGAGCATACAATTTCTTAGCATTTTCATTATCCTCTATACCATCAGCATGAACACTTAAAGGTTGTATAAATAATAAACTACTACAAAAAAGACAAATAATCAATACTAAAGTTGTAACCCTATTTAACTTACTCATACCAATAATTTCCTTTCTAAATAAAAAAGGGAACACCTTTCGGTATTCCCTAGCCTACTAACTAAACTACTTAAAAGTAGCATACTGTACAACAATAACTCTTTGACCTTTAACAGTTTCAACTTTAACATTATGTCTAAACACTAAAGCCGAGAAGATATCACCATCCTCAAAATCACTAGGGCTTAATGTATTAGAAATATCTTCAAATACAACCAAAGTATCTTTCAAACCGAAAGCACTATACCAATCATAAGAACAAAGTAAAGCAGTATGAGTATCACTTAAACTTCCGATAACGTGTAAATTTGTAAACTTAATACAATCATTATCAGCTAAGCTATCAAGATTATCAATCAGCCAACCTGTACTCTGTAAATCGCCCTTAATTGTATCATCTTTATTCTGTGTGACACCTACCATATAAAACTCACCAGCTTTGAAATCATCATCTGTGAGAGAACTACCCCAGAATGTACCAAAATCTGCAAGTTTTACACTACTCTGATAAGCCTTACAACTACTACCATCCATATTCTTCTGAGGAACTACTGTATGGTCATAAATTGTAACCACTGGAGTGTAAGTTGGGTCTGTCTGTACAGGTTCAGTAGGTTCTGGCTCAGTTTCGGTTTCAACCTCATACTGAATACGCTCGTCCTTATCCTTATCCGCATCAAGACCTAAACTATTCTTATAGGTATTTTCTGGCTCTTTCTTAACTTCTTCATCCTGCTTGATTTGAGAAGATTGAGCCACCTGAGTTGACTGTGTTACAGAATTATCAGCTTCTGTATTAGCCTTCTTCTTTAAGTTATGACTTCTGATAGAAAACATAACAATAATAAGAACTAAAACAACAGCTAGAACAATGCACAACTTCTTATGGTCTTCAAAAAAATCACGCATAATAACTATTCTCCTTTAATATGTTTAAATTGTTAAATAACTTCCGTCTACTTTAATTCGAGAACCAGCTACATTATTTACACCCTCCATACACTGAGCTAATAATGTTAATGAAGCATCATATTCATCTGCCTTATGAATAATAAATGCTGCGATAGTTCTGCAAGGCTCTCCGAACTCTCCATGATGCTGAAGTAAAATACTTGTAAGATTATAATACCACATTTCATCATAAGCTTCAATAATTGACTGCTTAAATGGTGCGATAAATTCCATACCAAGATATGTATGTGTAACAATAGAAACTGGCTGGTAAACACCAAACTGCATTTCAACTGTCTTACCAATATCGTGAAGTAAAGCACCAATCATAAGTAAATCGATGAAATCCTGATTAGCTACCCCATCTCGCTTACATAAATCTGGATACTGTGCAATAATATTAGCTGTATTAGATACAACCTTATATGTATGTGCAAGTAAACCACCTTTACAATTATCGTGGTAACTCATAGCTGCGAACTCTTTCTTAAATCTATCGACTACCTCAGCATTTTCAAAAAGCACTTCATTACAAATTTTAAGACCTTTCTCAGATACTTTCTTTAAGATATTAGTCTTTAAAGCCTCCCAATAAGCATCGATATTGTATCTAATTGGGAAAAACTGGTCTGGTGTGTAACCATCAACAGCCTGAATAGAATCGATAATCAAACTATTCGTTCCACCAAAACCATCTACTGTTGCAACAATATAAGATGGTACGTTCTGATACTCCTCATTCTTTAACTTCCCAAAAGCTGAAGAATTACCCCAAGCCTTGAAAGGTACTGTAATACCTGACTGAAGATTACCTGCAATGTACTCCTTACCATTTTTTGTTAACTGTACATTGTAACTTGTAACTAAAAGTATTCCACTAATCTGCTGATTCGGCTGAATCGTCTGTAATGTTTCCTGTGTTATCACATTCATCTGAATTTCCTCCATTATTCTCATCATTTACAAAGTCAATAAAATATTGTTTTTTGCCTTTTTCAATAATAAGACAGCTAAGATTACCACTTTCACTTTCATACTTCTTCATGTACTTCATAAGACTCTTAGAGTAAGCACAATTCTCACAACAAGCACTTAATATTAACTCCTTATACTCATCAAAAGAACGATTTTGCTTTAATCTCTTATAACCGATACAGTAAAGTAACGAATACAACTTATTTTCGTCTAAAGCATAAGTCTTAGTAATAATCTTACACTCTGAATACTTCTTATAAAACTTAAATGCTTCCCATTTTTCAGGATTAAGTTTATAATAAGACATGAAATGAAACAGCAGACAAATTGCAACGATGACAAAACCATAAGCACTATAACTGATGTTAGTATAATACATCAACAAAGTTAAAATAACAACTAAAATAATATCTAAAACATAAAGTATAGACGAATAAAGTCTATACTTTTTACTATGCTCCTTAAGATGAACAACTGGGATACCCCACAAAGTTTGATTTTCCTTTAGTTTCATACTTAGCTAGACCTCTTTATTCACTTCTTCTTTTACCTCTTCCTGAGCAGATACACTCTGCTCAGACTCATTCTCCTGTTTATACTTCTTTCCTAAATATTCCATGCAAGCAATACCCATATTTTTCTACCTCCTATCCTGCTAATACATATAAATACATATCAGTTAACTTTGTATCCTTATCTAAGAACCCATCGACATCACAACCTTCGAAAAGTTTAAGGAAAGTTTTAACCTGACTAGGTTGAATGGCTCCTAGCTTAATAGTTTTATCATCCTTGTTAAAATAGATTTGAATTAAGGAATTCGCAATAGTCTCATCGTATACCTTCATATTTGGAAACATTTGCTTTAGAGTTTCTATACTATGCATCTTAACAGGATTTTCATCAGATGCACAAATAATATAACAAGGAAAACTCATCTTAGTCGTTGTATAACGTCTAACACTACCTGTTAAACCTTTCTGCTCAAAATCTCGATTATCTTCATAAGTCTCATAACCTAAAGACATATACTTAAACCTCCTTAATTTTTGTAAGCCCATCAAACCAATCTTTAATAGTAAATGAACAACAATCTTTACAAGCACTAATCTTATATGTAACTGGCGAAATACCTTTATCTAATCTACCCCTTATTGATAACTTTAATCCTTTAATGTTGGGGATATAAAACAAAGCATATAACTTATCGCCACGAACACCTAAAGATAATACTTTAATACGCTCCATAATTACTGAACGCATCTTAGTAGTGCATAAAATAGGTCTGTCAGACTCAACTAGATTATTTAGTGAAAGATACCCACTAAAAGCCAATATTCCAGTCATATTACCAAATTCCTCAACTGAACCTACATAAAGCCTACCGTTCTTCTCATCTACATACATAGATGAATAAATTTCGGTGGTATCACCTAGAATAAAATTCTTACTAAAGTAAATTTTATTCGTAGGCGAATACTTAACCATCAACTTATCCTCTTTCGATGCATTAGCCAAGCCTTTAGCTATCACATCATTCTTATGCAGACTCTTCAAAGTGGTAATTTCCACTGGCGAACCAAGAGTATATTCAAAATAATCTCCCAAGTCTATACTACTGTCTAAAATCTCTTTCTTACTTAAGTCTGCAAAATACATACTCCTCAACCTCACTATTTTCTATTCTTAAAGAACTGCAGATATAACTGCTGAATAATCTGAACATCTTCTGACTGTAAATAACTCTTTGTCTGATATAAAGCACCCTTCATTTCTGAATTAAGATACCCCAACGTGTCTTTGAACCAAACATTATAGCCTTTACCATCTCTATTAACTTTACCCTGAATAAACTGCATATAATTCTGTGGTAAAGCCATAAGTGTAATTTCCATCTTGTTTGTATCCATATAAAGACCTAAAGTATCAATTCTTGTATCTTTAATTCTCTGAAGCTTTGCCTCACTATCTTCTACTTCATCTTCTCCGATGATATAAGATGCTTCAGAAACATTATGGTCTCCATTATACTCCTCGATATCAAGAAGATTTACCTTACTTCTATCTACCCCATGAAGCATACAGTATTCGTCAAGAGCTACTTGAGTCTGTTTTGATGCCTCAAACTTATCAGTGTAATTACCATCTGCATCTCGATACAAGTCCTGAATATGTACAGTCTTATCGAGGTGCTCACACAAAGCGTCATGAACTAAATTAAGATAAGTAGGCATATCCATATTATCTGATTCAATCATAACATAGTCACCAGACATCTGAATGTAGTCTGCTATAGCATCAGTATATACTTTAGCATCTTCTTTCACACAATCAAGAACTTGGTTATTTAAAGTAGGCTTAATTTCCTTACCCTGAGATGCCTCATCAAGAACCTGATTTCTAATATCTCTAACATCAAAATCTCGTAACATATCTGGAACCTTATCACAAAATGCTCGACCATTACCATCCCAATCTGGGAAACCAGTTTCGCCATACTTATCAACAATTTCCCACTGTAACTTAATAGGTAACTCGACTGACTTAGCTTCATACCAAGACATTCCATAACCAAATCCCATATATAAAGGACTCCATGGACTACCATCTTCGTTAGTAATCTTAACTTCAAATTCTTCTCTTAAAGCCTTCAGCCAAACACCTGGATTGATATCGTTACTAACTTCGCCAAGTAATTCATCGTGGATAAAACCTGTAAACATAACCTGACCAAGCCAACCTTCACGACAAATTCTCTTAAACACTCGACCAACTGCTGTCTTGTAAATATCTGCTGCTGTATTATGAGTTACTACCCCATCAGCCACATAATAACCACAAGATGTATTACATACATCATACATATCAATAAGTTCATCTGTAATCTCAACAGACTCAACCATAAGACATCTACCAAAAACGTGTTCATCTTCTACACATTCAAGCTGTGAAGCTAATAACTGCTTTCTCTCATTTATAAAACCAATAGCTTCAACAAATCTATCATTATCTGTAGTCTTAATCTGAAGTACATAACGGTCATCATAACTTCTATATCTGCTACGGATACCAAAGAATAATAAAGCCTTCTGAATCTCTTTCATGAAAGGTTCGAAATTCTCTTGAGTACCTTGAATAAATGTAATAGTTTTACCTGCAACTCCTCCATCTCCATCGAATAAGCCTCTCAAGAATCCACGAAGCATCTCTGTATCAGCCCAAATACGAGGGTCGATAGTATGTCTAATATCCAATGACTCAATCTCTTTAGCTAAAGAAGAACTATATACAGTAACGTAAGCAAGAGCTTCATTTCTATCCTGTCTAACTTCGTTAATCTGGTAATGACAATTTAAAGGTGTCATGGCTTCAACTAAGTAATCATATACATCTAATTCATGCTCTGCAATAATCTGTTTAGCCATACCTTTATTCATATCAAGACTACCATCAGAAGAAAGTCTTCCAAGAACTACCCCTCGAGTGAAGCTGTCCTTGATATCATCCAAGTAAACATTATTTGAATTAGACGGATTGCTATCATAAATACGTTCACTAACATATTTATGGTCGGATTCAATAAAGTCTTGGCAAACAACTACTCTATGAGCATTCTTTCTAACCCTATCTCCATCATAAAGTTGAATTAAATCTTTACACTCTACAAATCTATCACTACCCCTATGACTGCGAACCAAGAACTTGTGCTGAGGGCTACAAATCATCTCATAGCCACCTCTGAACTTAACAATACACTTTCTCTTCTTACCTGAATAAAGCACATCTCCATTAGTCCATGTAGTACCATTCCATACTTCTGCCTTATACCCTGCAAGGTCTTTAATCTTTACTGTTCCTGCCACTCGCTCATGTATTAAAGTGTCACCTTGAATACACCCTTGGATCACCTGATTGCCCGCTTGCCTACGAATCGCATTTACAGAGAAGTCTGAGCGTCTATAGTATCTTCGTCTACCAAAATACGTCTCAGTGTAACCTTTATTTACACCTTTATCTCTATGGAACTCGAACCAATCTCTAATATCTTCCTGACCTTTGAAATATGCTGCTCTAAGTCCTGCTGCCTTACGAGTATTTTCTGGACTTGCCTCACCAAAAACTCGAACTCCAAGTGACTCATCACCCATACCATAAGGTAGACCGAAATTGATACCTTTAGCTGCTTTTCTTAACTTCTTTGTAACAGCTGAATAAGGTACATTATACATATGAGCTGCCTGATATGCATGATAATCAAAGTCTGGGTCTTTAAAGTTTTCCATAATCTTCTTATTTCCAACCATGTTACCAAGAACTCTGTACTCTACAGATGAGTAATCAGTATCAAACATCCAAAACCCTGGTCTCGGAATGACATTTTTCTTGATTGGGTCATTATATGACTGATAATTAGGTTTATTGATTGAAACTCGACCAGTTGTTGTACCATACTGCATAACAGAAGAAAATACATAACCATCCTGAGTAACGTGCTCTGGAAACTTATCGATAATCTTACGTACCCCTTCATATTCTCGATACTTCTGAAGATGAGCAACGAATGGATACATAATATTATCTTCAGCATCAGTTAATTCAGCAAGCATTTTTAATGTTTCTTTGTCAGTAGTAGGTCTACCAGTCTTACGAGAAATCTGCTCAGGGATACCTAATTCTCCATACATAATTGTAAGTAATTGCTTAGGTGAAGATGGATTAAATTCATGTCCGATAATCTTAACCATTTCTTCCATTTCTTTAGCTTGTCCCTTACCAATTTCCTCACGCATCTTATCAAGATTATTGATATCAATGCGATGCCCATAGAATTCCTGATAAGCAACAGCAAATGAGAAAGCAATCTCAATCTCATATACTTTATTTGCACCATATTTACCTAATAAATCATTCTGAATAGCGTACCCCAACAAACCATTGGTGTTGTCTGTATCGGCACAGGCATATAAACGAACTAAATCCTCTGGTAAATCCCAGAACTTAATATCATTTTCGCCCCATGAGTCATCGATGATAAGGTCTGACAACTCAAGAGAATCTCTACCTAACAAAAGTTTAGCATTCTCTTTCAAGCCTACTTTATAATCCTTAATTTCAGCACCTAAAGTCAAGTGTAAAATTGCCATAGTATCGTGAACAATATTAGCATTGATACCATATATGTAAGCAACCTTCCAGTCGTATGACATATTATGAGCAACTAATTTCTTGCCCTCAAGAATTGGGCGAAGATAATGCTCCATTACATAAAAATGGTCACCTCCACAAAGGTTTTTAATCTTCTTCATCTGTAATGGGAAATAGAAACTTTCTCCATACTTAACTGAGAGAACTACCCCAACAAGCTGGTCAGCCTGTCCAGTTCTTGACATAAAGTTAATTTTAAGACCTGTTGTCTCGGTATCGTAATACACATACCCGTCCCAGTTCATAATATAATTACAAATTTCTTCAAGTGTCTCATCAGTTACGATACGATAGTCTTTTCCTAATAACCACTTAAACTCTTTATCTGGATGAGCTGCGATAATATCTTCGATTGAGTGATACATACCGTCAGAACTTACTGTTGTCGGAATAACCTGCTCTTTTAACTGAAAACCTAAGTATTCAGAATCCAATCTAATACCACTAGACCAAGCGTTTTTAGGTTTATAAAACACTCTCTCCTCTTTACCAGTATTAAAATGTAACTCGATGTCAAAATCATCGGTATGGGCTGAAATATCGACCAAATCACCATAATTAAGTGTAACTTCTGCCAATACACGACTTTCATCCATTGGGAACTTCAAAATGTAAGATTTTTCTGACATTGCTTCAAATTCACCTGAAGCAAGCTGTAAACCAGTGTATCCCTTCTCTGTGAAAGTATTACAATTAACCTTACAATATCTGATAATTGAAGCTAATCTACAGAAGAAATCGGCATTAACTGGACACTTAACATTCTTCTGTTTTCCATCAACTTCTGCAACTTTAGTCTTTGTTTGTACATCTACCTTAGCTAACTTAATAGATACACTTCTTTCCCAAAGAGCATCAGGGTCTTCTTTGAACTCTGAATTACTCATAAGCATAATTGCATCATAGTTACCTGAAGTCATATACATAGAGAAATTCTCCGATGTATCAGTTGCATCTACATCATAAATAAATCTTTTATTTCCTCTATAATAAGAAATCTTGCCTGAAAGCATTTATAACTACCCCCTTATTCGTTGTAATCGTCAAGATTTAAACCTGAAACTGACTCTTTCTTCAAATAAGAACTATCAGTAAATAAAAATGCCTTTGGCTTCTCTGCATATGTAAAAGCATATCTAATAGGTAACTCATGTAATAAAGTTAAAGCTTCATCAAAATCCTGCTGATAAGCTTCTTTAGAATACTGAGCGTCTACCCATTTAATAAACGTACTGTTACTTGTTTCAAAACAAACATCCTTCACATCAGCTGTCTGCATATACTGTCTAACGTGTCTGAGAGCTAACTTGAAAGTATAAATAATACCTGCATAACTTGAACTTAAAGCATGTTCATCTTTAATACGCTCCACATATTTGACCTTTATAACGCCATCTTCCATAATAACAATGGCACTAATGCCTTTTCGTAAAGACATACTCACAACTATATTGCTCATAAAATCCTCCAAAAATTTGATTTCAAAAAGTTACAATAACAATAAGACAAGTTAAAAGATAACTCAAAAAAGGATGCTATTCAAAACTGAATAACATCCTTTAAACTACTGCTGTACCAAATCTGTGATATCCTCATACACAAGGTCAAATGAATGACCATGAACTGTTCGACTTACAGTAGTTTTATTAAAATCAGAACCACAAATTATATAAAAATATTCAGTTCCAATATTAAGTATTCTACCATAAGTATCTTGCAATACATTTGTTAAGATTTCCATTCTTGCTAAATCATACATATTGAATAAGTCTGGGTTCAAAACACTTAAGCTACCCCCAAAAGACCTTATAATGTACGAATTACCAATGATGAACTTCATCTCATTTGTTTCTGTATCGTCAATCAAATCACAGAAATACTCCCAAAGTTCATAATAACGAACCTTGATTATACGTTTATCACCTAACTTACCAACAAGTTTGAACTTATCTACATCTGCATTTTCGATGGATTGCTTTGTATCTGGGTCAACAAAAAGAACTCTCTTTGAATAACTATTTGAAATTGCTACAAAATCTGGTTCTTTCCACTCGTCATCATTCTCAGTTAGTCCTAAGAACCACTCAAAATCTTCTTTGTACTCAAGATACACATCCAAGCATAAAGCGTTAAAATTCGGACACTTCTTATTTATATCCAAACATTGTCTGATAAAAATATCTGGATAATACTTTGTGCTTGTATCGTGAGCTATAAGAGCTTCACAAAGCAACATAAACTTGTCCATAAACTCTAAGGCTAAATTAACAACAGCTATCTTTCTATCCTCATTTAACTCCATATCTTCAATAATAGAGCTACTAAAGTCGCTAACACTTCCAGTGTCCACAGAGGATTTTAATTCTTCTTCATCACTATCTTCTGATAATGTTTGCTCAAGAAAATCAACCAAAATCAGTCGACTGTTTTCCTTTGTAATCTCTCTTGCAAGTTTCTTTATGTACGCTGAAAGATTACCTTTACTTGAATTGAAATGAAATAGTGTATGGTATAAAGTTCTTTGCATAGCTTCTTCAGCATTAACACCTGCGAACTTATAAAAATACCACTTCAACTTTTGTATTTCATTGAATATTTCGTAGTAAAAAGCTATATTAATATCCGATTGCATAAAAGCATAACTTTTTAGAACCATTATGACTACCCCCTATATTTGGAGTAGTATAACTATTATCACACACAGACATATTATCTCTCCTTATTTTTAATAAGGACTACGCAAATATCTCTTCAAAAGTCTTACCTGAACCTAATATGATTTTTACCTGTTCAGCAACAACTTCATAATCATCACAAACTCTTCTAAGTAGATTTACACTTTCTGGAATTCCTTTCAAAGCCTGCTTAACAGTACACATGAAATCCATTTTCGCTTCAACTAAAAGCATAGGTTGTAAGCTCTTAATTGTCTCAACAGCATATTTCAACTCTTCATCAGCTAAAAGCTGTTCGTAGGCATCTTCCATCTGCTTTGTAGCTCTTGTAGTAGCTGCATCAGCTTTAATGCCACCTGCCTGAACAGTTTCATCCCAATCATCATTGCTGTCTGTAAAATCTAAGAAAACTTCCTTCTTACGCTTGGCTTCTTTACCAAGACGCTGATTTTTACGAATTGCTGACTCATAGGCATCAATATTAAACTCGTACTTGAAATCAATATTGCCTTGTAATCCTGCCGAGATAATCTCGCTTGCAAATTCTATCTTCTTTTCAGGATTATAAGCTAAATCCTCGAAAAGACGAAGAACCTCTAAAGGTAACTCTGTAACTCCAGATATGTGACCAAAACTGAAACTTCTTAATAAACTCATTGTAAAATACATCCTTTCTCAAAAGTTATTTACTTATCACTGTATATTAATTATACCATAAAATACCAGAAAAATCAAGGCTTTCTTCAGATTTTTTCAAAAAAACATTGAAATTTTGTAACTTTTTTCTATCATAAAAACAAGGCATAATCTCTACCCCTGTAAAGATTATACCTCGCTTGAACTTACTTAAAGGTTTTTAATAGACTTATAATACTTGAATCCTCAACAGCATAACTTTCGCCATCTACATTGATTGTTGCTGTATCCTTACCTGTTGATACAAAAGAAGTTACATCTGAAACATTAAACCACTTATCCCCTAATTTTACCTGTACATCAGAACCCTCTACCTTAATATTATCTGAAGCACTAGCTAATTTCTCGTATGTAGCAATACCCTTCTGAGAAATAACTGAAGCTGCATCTTTAATCTGTGTTGGGCTTGCTATGCCATAATTTATAAGAGCTACACAAATTGCAACAACAGTTAAAACAGTTCTTACTACCCCTTTAAGAAACTTTAATATTGCAACTACTGCGATAATAGCCGCAACTATAAAAAGTAACTGAGATAATGTAAGTTTACCATCAAAGAAAGTTATAACCTCTCCATCAGAATTTTTGACATTAAGTATCTGTTGTAACTTTTCCATAAGATAACCTCCTATATTATTTAAAAGTTATACATATAATAGCTACAACTACTACTTACTAGAAATTCTCTCAATGAAAGCATCAACATCAGACTTAGCATAAAGACGCTTATTATTTGTAGGTAATTTACGTCTTGGTACAAGCTGTCCCTGTGACTCAAGACTATTTACAAGAGATAAAGAAACATTCATATACTCTGCTGTTTCTCTGCTTGTTAAATACTCTTCATCGTCATCTGAATCACTCAACATTGAAGTATTCTCCTGTGTACGAATAAACTCCTGAATTTGAGATACAGTATATCTACGATGACCACTAGGGAAAATCTGAGCTGGTATTAAGATACCCTTATCCTGCCAACTACCAAGCGTACTTGGTGATACCCCTAGCATTCGTGCTGCTTCTCCAATTTTAATATAAGTCTCTGCCATTTTCTTCAAACCTCCTATAAACCAAATATATCAAAGATACTAACTTTCTTTGATGATTTTTTCTGTGCTGACTTATTACTACCACCTGATGATGACTTCTTTGCTCTTTCTGATTTAGAAGTTGTATCAATCTCCAAACCTGTAATATCTACATCTTCAAGAACATCTTCTGTACCATCAAGTTTATAACAATCTAAAGGATATTTATCCTGAAGCTTATCAAGAACATCTACCCCTATTGCTCCTACTTTAACTCCTTCGATGGCAAATAAATGACCGCCACAAAATCTAACTGTTGGGAAAACCTTTGAAATCTGATAAATATTGTATAAGTCTTTATAGTCATCTGGTAACTTAATTACTGGAGTTACACCCTTTGGAGTGTCTCCTACAATTTTCTCAACATCTTCTTCAGTAATATTGTTACCAAAATCATACACTCTACCGACATAAACACCAGTATTCTCAGTCAATTCTTCGTAAGCTGAATTCGACTGTAACCCCTGATACTCAACCATTAAAATATTTTTACTAACTTTAGCTAATGCAATACTATCTGTAATAGTAAAGTCATCACCTATAAGTTTTAAGTAAACTTTATGCTTCTTATTGTTATATTTTGTAGATAAATTCAAGCCCTTATACTTAAGGGCAGTCGCATAATCTACTTTACAAATAATTGACATTGCAATACCTCCAAAATAAATTGAATATAATAATTATAACAAGAATTCATAGCCAAATCAATAATAAATAGAAATCACGATTTAGGCTCAAGATTAGTTTCAAGTAAAAATAACTCCGACTTCAATTCATAATACTTATATATAAAGTTCAAAAAATCGCTACCATTATGCCAAGCATACGCACCCATACACTGTCTTAAGCGTAATAGGTCAGATAAAGGAATTTCCTTTAATCTCCAAATATACTTCTGATACTTAGCTAAAGCTTTCTCATCAAAAGAATCTGGTAAATTACGAACTGATTTATATATCACTCCTGATATAATTAACATCTTTAATTCACAAAAGAGCATTATACTCTTTGCTGTAAAATTATACATCTTCTGAAAACCAATAGTGTTTCCTAAATCTACCCCTGCTTTGACTCGATTTTTTATAACAGTTTTTAGACCTTTATCAGAACCACTTACTGGTTTTAATAAACTAAAAATGTAAGACTCTACAGAAAGACCGCCTAAACCACACACTTCTGCAATATCTTGACGTGACTCAAACTTCTGACCTGAATTTAAGGCTAAAAGTAAATCGAAAACTGCTTCAATATCACCACTGTAACTTTGTACTGCATAGTCAAATAACTGCTTTGAGAGTTTGTTATCTGATAAAGTAAATGCATCATATAAATACAAAAAATCCGGTCTTCTTAGATAGTTAATATAATAATCAAAGAATGTAGTGCTATCTTTAAAGTTCTCCTTAAATTCTTTATATGTTTTATACTTTGAAGAAGTACAAAAGAATATACAAGTAGATGACTGCTTTATGACTGGTATCAAATCCTTTAAAGCAACTCCATTTTTACCTTTATCTAAATCAATCGTAACAAACCACTTGGCTGCGAAAGGTGGAGTAACTCCAAATACTTCTTTAACCTTCTTTAAGTCTGATTTAGTTTCTAACTCAATCAGAGAATCCGATTTACAATTATATCTTCTCTTTAGTTTATCCTGTATAAACATTGCTAATTTTGTACTACTTGTTTGCAATAAAACAACATCTATACTTCTATTTTTTGAATCTAAATCACTTAGTCGCATTAACTACCCCTTTCTTTACAAAATAACAATAAAAATCTGAATCATATAAACATTCATATTCATCATTACTTGCTAAATATTCGTATAAAGTGTTATTCACATTATAGTAATCAATTAAGGTATTATTCTTTGGAAATACAAACTTTGTAAGTCCATAATAATCAATCACCTGTTTAATTTGTGAATCAGAACCACAGTATAATATAAGATAACTGTCGAGAAATCTCTGCCTTGTAAGAGGGAAAGCACCATGTCTAAACGACTGTAACCCCAAAGACCACACATCAATTTCTTCTGTATATAAACCAGTACAATCATCCTTATTTGTTTCAACTAATAACTGTTTTAACTCATCATCTGTATAATCCATTGCATAATCTTCTGCATAATTTTTAGAACTAAATGTACTTATAGTTACTAAAATTGCAAGACCTACAAAAAATAAGCTAATGTAACTTAATTGTTCCTTATTAAACTTCTTACAAGTAACACTAGCATCTAAAGCTAATGATGTAAAAAATGGAACTAAATATACTAGCTGTCTTATCGACTCAAGACCTAAGAAGATGACAATGAATAACATTACAACATCAAATAAGTGCTCTTTAAGATTTACTTTATATAATGTGATAATACACATAAATATCAATACAGCACATAAAACTCCAACAGCTGTCTTAGCATCTAATGCTTTCCAATCCAAAATGTATTCTTTCATAGTCTTATCACTATTATGTAGTAAATTAAATGCTACAAGCTTATATCCATAAGGATTTATTAAAGTGCTTGCTAAGTAACCTACCCCGTAAAGTAATATCTTTTTCTCATCTCGTAAATTTATCAGCCAATAAATACCTGCTACCCCAAAGTACAAGGGGATGCTACCTGAATGCATATTATTCCAAAATAAAAGTAAAATCAACATATAGATAAAATATTTATTTGACTTACTTCTTTTATACTGCTTCAAAAACATCACTTCAAGTAAAAGAAAACCTACACTTATACAATAAGCTTTTACCTTGAGAAATACAACACTAAGTAGGAAATAAAACACAAGCAATTCGATAGTTGAAACGATATTTAATTCCTTTTTCTCAGACCTTATATAAAACGTGGTACAAGTTGCTAAAAATAATGAAATCAAAAGCTTCATAAGCGATATGCCTTTGATACCTACAAGAGATGTTAAGTAAAATAAGATATTAGTCAACCATTCATGGTCGTAGTAAGTTGCAATGCCTGTACTGCCCAAAACTTGATTATAAATTCCATTGAAATTTCCATTCTTAACAATCTGCCTACCTAAGTCTACTTGCCAATAATAATCAAAATCAGCAAGACCTGCATATAGACTTAGTATAAATATAGCAAATATGCTGATATAAAACCAATTACTGCATATTTTCTTTGATGTCTTTGACACGTCTGATTTCATCACAAACCTCCGCAACTTTATCTAAGTCGAACCAGTCATCAGTTCTTACTGAACTTTCCATATCAATCCAGTACTTTACATCGCACTCCATTCTGCCTTCGATATAACCTAAAATGTAAGCTACATTATTGACTCCAATACCACCTGCATAACCAAAGATTTCATCTCCATCAGAAACATAGTCAAAATAACCGAGTTTACCCTTACCACCTGAATAGTCGATTAAAGCTTCAACTTTCTCTGGATTTAACACCTGCATTTGATAAAAATATTGATAGCTCTTTGGGTCTGAAACCTGAATAATGATATGAATATCTTCTTCAATAACAAATGGTTTATAATTATCATAACCTCTAATATTTAATTGAAATCTTGAGAACTTTTCTACTCTTTTCTGTGTAAGAAAATCTCTAATCTGTGAAAAATCACCAGTTTTTACATAATGTCTAGCAAGATTTCCACAGATATGACAACTTACATTATTTAATCCTAAGTTTAATACTTTATCAATGGTTTCAAAACTTGGGAAACGAGTGGCTGTACCTTTATCAGTATTATTTGCACTAACTAGGATGCCCCACTCTATACTCTCGCTGTCTAATAACTTTAAGACATCTAAACTTGTTTTATCATCTACCCCTGTAAATGTAACTAATCTTTTCATTTTACCTCCTATAAGAAAAGCCTTATACTTAAGTAAGGCTTAACTCTACTATTTAAATATCATCTGTTGACTGAACCTCAGACACAAAGCCATACTTCATAATATCCTTACGCAAGAAATCTCTAGCCTGTACAAGCAACTTTGACATATCTCCATCAAGCTTATCTGCATTCCACAGACCTGAACGCAACTGCTGGAAACCTGCATCCCAAGCGTCTAATGAACCCTTATAATTAACTGTCTTACGAGCATCATAAGTAGCTAATGTATAAGTTTTACACCAATCATAAAGCTGTCTAACTTCTGGTGACCAAACTGGCTCGCATTCCTTGATAACCTCCTGCATAAACAACTGACCTTCTGTAGGTGGATTTGCTTCCAAATCAGCCAGAATTACTTGGTCTGTACAGTTTGCTTGAACTTCCTCAGGTGTTAAGAAGAAGAAATTATTTCTGATATTAATAACCTCTCTCGTTTCTTCTGGTAAAGCAAGCTGGTCTCCCCAAGATACCCCTCGAATGGAACTCATCATTGACTTATACTCGAATAAGAAAATTGGAATAGCATTCTTTAACCAAAGGTCATAACCCTCTACATTAATATCTGGCTCTGAAATATCTTTCTTTGCAATACTCCAATCTGCTTCATAAATGCGTCTAAATGTATAAGAAGAAACTGCCCTCCAGAAATTCTCCTTAACAATAGGTTCATACTGAATTGAACTTGGCATAGACATAACTGCTGACTGGTCTGAGCTTCTAGTCATTGTATCCTGCGACATAAGGATACCCCAAAGGTCTTTTCTAGCTTTCACACGTTTATGAGCTACTTTCTCAAAAACATCTCCACCCTTAAATGTAAGATGTGAAGTCATAAGTGGGAACTCTGCTTTAGGTACTGCCTTATCATCAGAATGTACCCAAATTGAAAGTTTCTTACGAGGCGGTGCATAAAGAACTTTACCTTCAGTTCCGATTGTGCCATCTGGCGTAATAAACTTCTTGTCGAGAAGAATATCTTTATGATAATCTACCCCTGCTTCGTTCATATAGCCACCCCTTGACTTCCAAATAGTAGCACCAATACCCCATTGAATTGAGTCTGAGGTATCACTAAATTCCTGAGCTGAAATACACATACCATCAATAAATTCAAAACAATGTTCAAAATGCTTTAAAAGAATATTAGCACCTGCTCCAGTGAACCATGTCAGAGGTCCGAAAACGCAATAGTAAACATTTTTCAACTCATGCTGTACGACCATATTCATAGCCTGAAAGCAGAACTGATAGAATAAATCATAAGATGGTTTACTAAAATCTGCCCAATCATAGATAGCTAAACCATTCTTATCATTCATAAACTTACCCACCTGAGTAGCGTTAGCCTGACCTGTTTTATAAGGCGGATTACATAAAAATACAAGAGGTTCATCTTTACTGATAACTTCCTGTAACTTCTCTGGTAAACAATGAAGAAACTCATTATTTAAACCATCATCACAAGCCTTTAAGAAATCCAACTGGAAAATATGTGCTCCCTGTAACTCTGGCATCTTTAATGCTGCATCGACATCTGTTTGCTGAATCGATGAAGCAAATAAATGGTCTGGTGTAATTCCTGCTGTTCTAATCAAGTTTGCTGAACCGAATGAATTTTCCCAAACATTTGACTCAGTTCTCCAATTTGGAATATGCTTATCCATGTACGAATGAAGTTCTTCTGCCCAGCATATCGGTGTGAAAAATTCTCCCTTGAGTTTACGGTCTTCCTCATCAAAGAACGATTTAATAACATCTTTACTCATTTTGAACTGCTCTACGGAAATATCATTCTTAACTAATGTATTCACTAAACTATGAATTAACCACAAATCACCAGTCTGGTCATCTAAACTACCCCTAAGAGCTTCATCTAAATCTGTATAAAACTGACTCCAATCATTTCCTGTTGTTTCTACATAATAAGCAACAGCTAACTTTGCTAATTTCATCTAAATTAACCTCCTAAAAAATATAATCGCTATCTTTTCGTGTGAGTAAATATAAATTATTAGGTAAATCAATACTTACACTCGAAATAGCAACTGTTTTGCAACATTTATCTATAATCAAGGGTAACTCAATTACCCCTAATTTCAAAGAATTGTGAGAAATATCTCTACAATAACCATATAAGTCTACTTTATTTACCCAAGCCAGTTTATATAGTTCTTCAGCGACAACTACTTTCTTTACATTATTAAATCTGCAAACAATTGGTGTCTTTGCTGACACTACTTTGCAAACTCTTACTTCATCATAAAAACCTGAGCCTCCAACAGCACATCGACCTATAAACTGATAGAAGTCATCACTAACATTATGGTTGATTGTAATAGACTTATCGAATCTACCACAAGAATATGTATGTGCATCAGAATCCATCAAGAGGACTTCGTCATCATCGGATAAACTATCAATTTTCAAAGTACCTACAATATAGTCTTCAAACTTAATGTCATATAAGATACGCTCAAGATTGCGACTACAACCCTTTCTCTGCCTGACTATAACATCTGTGTCAGAATCATAAACTTGCATAATATCCCTCCAAAAATAAAAGCACTGAAAACTATTTTTTATACAATAGCTTCAGTGCTTTCTCGACAAAATCAGAAATCAATGATTTATAATAAATTAACTACTCTTGCACTATCCTTTGAGTTGAAGTAATCTCCTTGCGACTCCTTATCAAAGGCTGAGTATAAAATCACACTCTTGCAGAACTCATCAAACTGCTCATCTGTAATCCCCTGAAAATTCTTCTTAAACTGCGGTGCGACCTTATTCATAATGTCTTTGAACTGCCTCAGATAGTCTAACTGGCTCTCAATAGTGCCTACTTCATAATTTCTATGAACATACAAGCAATTCTTAGTCTCTGTAGATGTGTCCTTATATAAAGGAATTAAACTTGTACCCTTTGCAGTAATGACTGTAAAAGTATCGTTTAAAGCCATAGAATAATTACCCTTGACAAGACGATACAAAAGATAGCCAAGATTAAAGTAGTCTAAGAAACATAACATTATAGCCGAAAAGAACTGCTTTAAAGTCATATTATAGCAACTACCCCTTACTGTACCATCAACCGTATCTAATTGTCTTACTAAAGAAATACCGAATACCTTAGTATCGTTTACCCTCTCATAAGAATTACCAACTAAATATGCATTTCCATACTGAATGAGCATAGGAGTTAAAGTTCTCAAAGTAATACTTTGCTCAACTTTATTTCCAGACTCCTCGATTATATAACCGTCAAAATGCTTATCCTGAAACAAGTCTAACAGAGTAAAAGCATTATACTGAGCAGGAATACAAGTACCTAAATCATCTGTTGTATTCGATAATACTGACAACTGATAATTCATTATTGAGTACATAGCTTCTTTAGACTTAGTCTTTCTTGCTGTATATGTTCGCTTAGAACCCTTCATCTTAAGAGTATCAAGGATACTGTTAATATCTAAACCAGTAGATTTCTGAAGTTCTGCCTTACTTAAAGCACTTGGTTTATTCTTGCTCATATAAACATTTAAGAAACTAGAACATAACTCCTTATCAGAGAAGTTTGCAACTGAACTACCCCCTAATTGTCTGATAGTTGCTACTAAAGCACTACTACCAGTTTCTGCTAAACTTACGACATCTTTATACTGTAAAGCCATATCAAATCACCTCCAAAATCAATTTGTAGTCTGCACCATTCAGTTCAGAGTCTACATTGTGTAAAGTATTTCTCACGATTTCAGATGGAAGATGCTTAATATCTGACTTAACACCTGACATAAGTAACCTTGCACAAGCACCATACAGAAGATTTACTTCATCTGTATTATTTCTGTGATTATTCATCTGCGTAAACACTTTATCAATATCTTCATCAGTGACTGTAGATGTTGCTGTAACGACCTCGAAACCTTTCTCAGTCTTTGTGTAAACAACCAACTTAGCTAACTGTTCACTGTCATATTCGCTCTTATAATCCAATTTCTTGATAGTATCTGCAATATTTCCCTTACAAACACAACCTGCAATTTCTAAACAAGTTTTTACTAATCTGAAATTCTCTGGACAAGATTTAATACCTCTCGTGATAATCTTGCCATCTGGTTTCTTGTAACCTACTAAAGTGTACTTCGAAGAATTTTTCAAGTATTTATCTACCTCTGAGAAATCAAAAATACTAACCTCTACCTGACTCTCCTCTTTCACAGGAGCTACTGGTGTCATATTTTTCTGTAAAGTCTTCATGAACAAATCCATATCATTTAATACACATTCAGAAATGACCTGTTCAGCCTGTTTCTCTAATGACTTCTCCATATTCTCTAATTTTTCAATCTGAACCGATAAAGCACATTTATCTAATTCATATTTTTCCGTCTTAAACTGAATATCATCTCTTACCCTATTTAAGCTACACTTAATTGAAGATAAAGACTCCTTAAGTTTTATATGTCTTTCTTTCAACTTCTCAATTTCAGCAACTACGCTCTTAATAGATACCTCAGTCTCGCTTAACTCTGCCTGTAAAGATGATTCAGAACTTACTAACCGTTCATTAGTTTCTAAGTAATCTTTTGTTAACTGCTCTAACTGCTTATTTAACTCAACAATCTTCTGCCTGTAATCCATCAAAATAAGCCTCTCCTTTCATATTTATTTTACAAGAACATTATAACATAAATATGTAAAAAAGTCAAGGCTTTTTTCAATAGTTATAAACAAAGAAAAGCAGACAAAATAACTGCCAATACAAGCAAGCCCCATTTAATTCTTTCAAAGTTATTAGTATCTCGTTTTCTAAATATCAAACCAAGAATACCAACTAATGTGAAAATTATACCAAATGGTAAGCACCACTTCATCGAAATCATATGAAAACTTTCCAGTAAAAAGTTTCCTGACTTACATAGGTCTAAATACGGTAAACTATAAAAGAATGTTGCAAAATTATATAAGTGCCATATACCTGCTAATAAAAGTAATATGAAAACTACCATAGAAAACTACCCCCTTTATCAAAACCATTTTGCATACAGTATATGAACTTATCTGCACCACTTGTTACCATAAACTCTATAAGTTCTAAAGGACTTAATGCTATATTTTCCATTGCACTTTCTGTAACCGTATAAGTGTACCAAGTAAGTATTGCATTATAAAACTCAAATACCTCAGACGGTATATGACATAATAACTCATCATCTGTGTAAGTAAATAAAAGCCTTATACCTAAATCCTTTAAATCCTTGCAAGCTACATCACTTAAATCAATGTCTTCTTTCAAACTCTTCCAAAGACTATCCCACTGATTTCTTATTTTACGCTTAATTGAATCATCTGGCTTATCAATACTTCTTATAAGTGGCTCGCACATATCTACAAATCTTGTCATACCATAATACTGACTGTGCATATCATAATATACATCTTTATATACTCGTGGAATCGAATATGCTGAACACTTGTAATCTTTCAAGCTAGAATTAAGCTGCCTTAATCTTTCAATAAAACTCTTTCTTCCCATTTCCGTTGTGAAATAGTTATTAAAAATCTTTAAACTACCCCACTTTCGGATATCACTTACTGAAAACTGCAAATTACTCACCACCTTTACTCAAAGTTTCAAGAACTCCAAGAAATTCGGTAGCTGTCACGATTTTAATATCAAGACCTTTCTCATTATATGCTCTAGCTTTCTTTACCTTATTTGTCACCTGTGCAGGTTTACCATCAGCTCCTGCCCATACAAGATACTCAGTTTTCTTTGTGACTGAATTACCAAATTCAATATGCAAATTTCCATAAAGATTATTACAAGTTGCATAAAAATCTGCTTTTGTTCTAAACTCTCCTCCAACTTCAGTAGAGCAAACTGCTCGAATAGTTGTCATCTCTCCTGTATGAATTTTAATAATCTCTACTGAATCAAGAGCGTCAAACAAATCTGATTTGAAAGTCATAAGTGAATCATATACTTTCAACGCTCTTACAGAAACATCTTCTGTATCCTTAGCTTTTATATCAAGCTTGTCTCGAACATACTCTACCCCTCCTGCTTCGATAGCCTTGTAAGCCTCGCCCAAATCATCATAACCATCAAACAAAGCAAAAGCACTGGTTTGAATATATGGTAGATTTGCTACACGAATGTACTCTGCAAGAGTAAACTTATTTCTTGCCCTAAACTGATTAGCAATTTTCTTACTAACATCTAAACTAATATCTTCTGCCATCTGACCATCTTCATCTGGGTCATAACAAAATACAAGTAAAGGATTATCCATACCAAAATTAGCTATAAACTTCTCTGCTCGTGCTGCACCTAAATCCTTAACCCCAAGAGATGAAGCTATTGCAACAAGTCTTTGAGCTACCTTACTTAAACACTTTGGATTACTACAGTGTAATCCTGTAAGAGCTTCACTCATTTCTGTAGGCATTCCACATACTGGACAAGTCTGTGGTAAACAATCATAAAACTCGTCAGCAAATAAGGGTGTTCTATTTTCACAAAATACATTAACTAACATACATAATATCTCCTTATATAAAATAATTTATAGTAATTATACTGTAAATCAAGTAATAAATTAGGGTTAGACAAGCTAACCCTTTGACTTACCGTGAAGTATCTTATGCTTTAACCAAGAACTGAAAATCATCCAAAGTGTTAAGCCTATAACTACTCCTATCATTTACCTTCCTCCTGTGGTATTAAAATTCTACCATATTCATTATCCTGATAAGAAACCTCAGACACACTTGTTGAATCTACATAAGAAATATATGCTGGCTTTGATACTGTTGAGTCATCTGTATATGTGACAGTTACATCGACTACTGTAGGTAAATCTTCTTTGTCCTTTAAAGAATCAAGTGTATAATCTACATCATCAATAGTTACTGTAACTAGCTTAACGGTTGCACTAGCACTCCCTGTTTCTTCATTATTCACATATTCAATGCTATTAACGTAATCATCAAGCTGTCTACCCCTGATTGTGTAAGTAACGAACCAAATACCTACACAAATTAAAGCAAACACTCCGATAGTTAAGAAACCAATCATTCTTCTAGAACCTACGGCTTCTCTCTCAAGTTTCTCCTCTCGCTCTTTCTGCTTAATCTCATCTGAATTACTCATTTTCTCTTCTCACCTTTCTTAAAAACTCTAATGCTGCATTAAAATCTTCATCATCGAAATCATTGCTACAAAGAGCCTTAATCGATGATTTAATTTTATTCTCCTGATTAACAAGACCTTTCACACCATATTTTGCCAATGTATCATATACAATAAGGTCTGTAATACAAATAGCCTGTAAATCGGCTTCTGTTAAATTATCTAAGGTAGTTTTAATAAAGTCTATAAACTCCCATTCCTTAGCTGTCATAGGTACACTATAGAGATAGAAACTACCCCTAGAAGTTAAAGAAATTCGACCACTTTCTACCTTTACCTTATTTTCGTTTATAACCTGACTAAGTAGATTATCAAGACCTCTACAAGATAAACCAGCTGTATTGATTTTATATCTAAACTTATAATCTAAACCTGCTATCTGATAAATGTAAACATAATAAATCAATTTTCCTGACTCTAAACCATCAGAACAAGATTGCACTATACTAAATAAAGCATCATCAGTTGTGTACATACTTAATTCACTCCCTTCAATAACTTAATCAATTCTGACTTCAACTCCTGTGCATTAGATGAATCTGCATAATATCTTAACTTATGAACACAAGTATATTCGATATTCTTAAGAATAGGTGAAGCCTCACTACAAGGAATAACTCTACCTAAGTTATCATCAACAATCATTACAGTTGAGTCATCAGTATCTCGTCTAAAAATATTCTTTCTTGGTGTGTCACATAGAAGATATTTACCTAACTTTCTATCAACTAATGCTTTAATTTCTGCATTAAACTCCCCATCATATATTACTTGAAGCTTATTATCTTGTAAAAACTTAAGCTTTCTAACATACTTTGTGTCATCCAATGAAAGGAACTTCTTAACATCATCTGGATAACTACCCCCTGGTAATAAAGACTTCATAGCATTACAATACTGAAATCGAAGAATACGCTCTTCTGGATTCATATAGACTTGACTAAACATATAATACCTTGCTAAAATAAAACCTTCTAATGCCTGAATACCATCTTTCTTTAATGCTATATCATAAATTCCATTCTCATTTTTAACTACAGTAAGATTATTTATAAGAGCGTCTCTGTCAAACTTACCATAAGATACCCCACAGTTGATAGCGTCACGCTCAAGATAATCCATTTTATCGGCATCTATAAATCCATCCATAAAACTATGCAATGCAATCAAATGTGTATCCGATAAATAAGTAAGCCCCTCGCCATTATAAACCTGATTTATTAAATCCCAAGCTTCACAGTCATAATTATGAGCAAGAATTATATTCTTTTTCTCATATTCGAGGATATCGGTTAATCTCTCCTCGTGTGAAATAGGAGATAACTCCTCGCTTGCATGACTAAATGGTGAGTGTCCTAAATCGTGTACTAAAGCCATCATTCTCAATAGTTCTAAATCACCTTCACGATAGAACTCTGGACAATTTTTAATTACTGCTTTATACATATCAGTTACGCATTTGCAAACTCCCAAAGAATGCTGAAATCTCGTGTGAGTAGCACTTGGGTACTCGTATTCTGCAAAACCTAGCTGTTTAATATATCGTAATCTGTCAAAAGACTTACTATTTATTAACTTCATTTCTGCATCGGAGAACTCAATATCGCCATGAATTTGATCTCGCTTAATCAAAATATCACCAACTTTCACAAAAAATAAAATGTATAAAAGTAATACAAAAGCTACCCCTTTAACTTAAAATAAAAAGAGCTAGGCGTTTAACCTAGCTCTCACAATTACTTAAATTATAAACTTCTTAAAGCATTTATCATTGCTGATACCTGACTAAATGTTTCAGAGTAGCTGCTACCCCTACACTGCAAGTTTTTACCTAACTTTTGACTTGCCTCATCAGCTTTCTCACCCTGAATCCAGACATTATAATGATACTGTGCTCCTCCGTCCGGTTTCTCGTACTCAAGCTGTATAGCCATATAAGCATCTGCTTCTACATCTGTTGCACCTATACGGCTTAAAATACTCCAATCAAGACCTAAATATCTTCCTTCATAAATACCATCGTCAAAGATGCTATGCCCGTCATCCATTTCTTCTCCAGTTGTAGATGCATTAGCATTTCCACAAAGGTCTTTAATGCTCTTAAATAATTTCTGATAGTCTTTATAAGCTGACTGACACTTACCGAGAGTACTATGGATACAACGCAAAACTGCATTAGTTGTAGGTTCTACCTTAATATCGAAATCATAAGACTCTTTAATAAGATTACGGAATAAAACATACATTTCGTTATTCTCAGTCTTCGTAACCCCACAATAGAAGCCATTGTATAAAAATCTCTTTCTGCTTGAATCATCTGGCATAAACCAAACAATACCCATCTCATCTAAGTCATAATATTCACAATTAAGTTTTACCATATTATGCTTTTCGTGTAATGCATCAAGACCTTTCTGAAAACTATGCATAATATCTACTACTTTAGGAATTGCATACACTTTCTTACAATCCTCGATAGTAAATGGCTTTGCTGAGTTAGCTTTAATGCCTAAACTGCCCCAACCTCCAATATTTAAATCATATGTTCTTGCAAACACTGTATTATTAGTAGGTGAACAATCGGCTAAGTTTGGCTGACCATTTACTAATGGTGCTACCAAGACATCTCCCATATTATGTCCATCTGAATTAGGATTATTTACCTGTAATACCTGCCCCCAACCAGTCTTATATACACCAACATACTGACTAGGTATATAAATACCCATTGCCTGAGCTGTTTGCTCTGCAGCTCTGGATACTGTAAACCAGCCTTTAGGAATTTTTGTTATTGCTGTTCCATTTACATTCGTGTATGCTGACTTTAATTTCTCTTCTTTTACAGTCCATAACTCTCCTGCTGTGCCACAAAGGGTAATGCATTCTCCGTCAGTCTTATAACAACCACACTGATTTAAAACCTGCATCAAATCTGTGTGCTGTCTACATTCATCTACAGTAGAAATATACTTGCCTAATACTTTCTTCATCGCATTAAAACTATCTGGCTGTTCTAACTTATTTGCAAATACAATATCTTTAGGCATCTTACAAGCAAAAATATTATATTGCTTTCTCTTACAATTTCTCCACTTCTGATTTGTCTGGCTCATTAACTGAGCCAAGACCTGTGGGTCATTTAAATTTAACATAATTTCCTCCTACTATAATAACTATTAATGTAAATACTTCATATATTTAAAATTATTTCCAAATATTAATAATAATCTACCACTTAAATTATGTGCAACTATAGGTATGGAAAAACTTAAATCTACATTTGAATCAAGTCCATGACTACATTCCTTACCATCATTTGCTATATAAGTACAAACGAGTAAAGTACTTACTTCTTCCAGAGCACCTCTACTACTTAGAAATGCCAAAGATCTTGTTGTGGCTGATGTAGACTTTGTATAATCAAAATTTTTATAATTAAAGTCTATAACAAATGTACGAGTACCTACAATACTATTTGTACTTTTTGCATAAATATTAAATCTAACTTTAACCTTAGTTGCATCTCCTGTATCTATATCAATAATCTCTAATCTAAACTGTTCAATATTCTCATTCGCAAGACTAAATACCTGCTTAATAGTAGCTTTTGAACTATATAGAGTTCTCAATGGATTTAACTTAAAAAGTCTACATAAATCTATAAAGATTAAACCAGAAACTTTATCTACCCCTCGTCCTATTCCTATCCTATAATCTTTGTCGAAAACTTTACCACCTGAACGAGCAGAAACAGTTACTGCTAAATCTTTTTCATCAACTTTAACAAATAACGTACAAGAATCTGTTTTTGAGTCAATATCCTTACCCGGTTGTGCATTTTTATGTATTCTTAATCTAAAGTTACTTTTACTACTTTCCTTAACACCATATATAGCTTTAGCATCATCCTCATTAATCTCTGCACTTAAACAAGAAAATATTCGTTCTAAACTGTAAATTAAACCTTTAACTATATTTCCCTTTGGTACAATAGTACTCTTTGCTAAATAAGCATCTAATTTAGAGAAAATAAGCTTTGATGCTGTAATACAATTACGACCAAAATTATCACTACTACAGTCTCTACTAAATACCACTACTAAATCTTTACTTGCTGGTAGAGTAACATGACTAGCGGTCTCATGTCTCTCACGCACACCTATACCATCTTTAAATATATCTAAATACATATACTGATGAGGTATATTTGACTGAAACCAAAGAGTATAACATAACTGTCCTCCAACAAATCCAGACTTAACAACATTACTGTTATAAAACCAAGATAAACTGGGACTAGAAATAGACATAACAGCACTATACTCTAAATAATTAAATAATGCTTTAGAATACTCTTTTGCAGAACAATTCTTTCCGATATATGCCCCAGCTCCTAATAAATTTGCGACTCCAACATTAAGCATTCTATCTAAAAAGTTACCACAAGTAATCTTAGCATTAGTTGAAAGTTCATTATTTACTACCCCTTCTGTAAAGATTACTTCCATCATATCACTAATATTTAGCTTTATTCCACTTTTTGCTAAATTAGCACCCCAATTTCCTAAAACATGAGAAGCTTTAACATTAATCTCATGCTTATATTCATTCTTATGCTGACTATAGTATGATGGAATTTGTTTAGGAACTAAATCGTTATAAATTTCAGAGTATGGAAAATAAAGATACTTACATAAAATCTCATTATACTCCTCTACAGTCAACTTTCCAGACTTATCTGTTGCACTAACTAATTTAGGTAAATCTGCTATAGTCATACTATTCTGTACCTGTTTCAAACAATCTGCCCAACCTTGGTTATTGTAAGTAGCTGCGAAAACTTCTCCATTAACTACCCATCTATCTGCAAGATTTGGCTGTCCATTTGGTAACTTAGAGCAAACAATAAAGTCACCTTTACCATGACCAACATTAAATCCGTTATAAGCTAGGATACTACCCCTTGATGTCTGAACTTGTCCATGCTGACCTGATGGTACAAAGCAAGCCATATTCTGACCTGCAGTTGCTTGAGCTGAAGTTCTAACTACAGTCCAATCAAGATACTTACCCTGTAATCTTGCATTCAAAGTCTGCTGATTTATAGCTAAAGGCTGACCACCTTGCATAAATGTATAAGTACCTGCTAACTTATCTGCTGGTACTGCCCACAATTCGCCTTGTGTACCACATAATACAAAAGGTGTAGAATCTGTAACAGCATAAGCCAAATTCTGAGCAACTAATTGCTGTAAATAGCTTAACTTCTGCGGGTCATGCTGCTGAAGTCTTTTAATATCCTCAACTGTAAAATATTCCGCACCAACTCTTCTTGCAGTCTCGTACTGTTCTAACTTATTGATGACAATAGTATTCTTAGGTGGCATACAAACATAAATTTCATACTGTTTCTTTGCACAATTCTTGTAAGAACTAGGGTCATCTATATTTACCTGTACTCCCATTTTGTTACCTCCGTATTTAAATTATTGACGTATAAATTAATTCGAAATACAAAAAAAGAAAACGAAGTTCTCTACTTCGTTTTCCTTCTTCTAAAATACTATATAAACTTAAATACAAGCTGACTGCTCTTCTTTTGTAAGAGTATCATATAGTCTTGTAAGGTCTGCGATTTCTGCCTTTTCCACTATTACAAGTGCCTTAAGACTCTCAACCCTTCGCTTCTTAAATGGGACAAACTTTCGTTCCAATATAGTATGTAACTTTGCAGAGTCAGCAATAAACTGATTAGTTAATTTTGCTAAACGCTGTAAGCAATTCTCCTTGACCTTTTTCTGCTCCAAATAATTATCCATCTGAATTACTTTACCCATGACTTTCTCCTTTTAAGTTCGATTTATTTTACATTGATAGTATAGCACATAACTATACAAAAGTCAATAGTAAATCAAACTTTTTATTTAATCCTGATAAATATTTTTTGCTTCTAGCAAAATACGCTTCAGAGCTGACTCATTATCTAATGATATGATATACTGTGGTTTGAAATAATAGCCATAATACAATGTCTTATCGCCAAAATAATCTCTTGCTGTATCTTTGTAATCTTCAAAGAAACCTGAATTATTATCTATTAGAGCATACTTATTACCAGTTATAGGTACAACTTCTACCTCATCAAAGTCCATATACTGAACTATTTCGATATCAGCTACCCCCAGAGATTTTGCTTTGCTCTCTGTAACTGCACAGGTATAATCTCCACCTAAAGAAATTGTATAACCTACTGTGACTTTCTCACCATTATTACTAAATACTAATTTATTTAAAATTTCAAACTCTTTCATAGGTATCTCCTTTCAATCTTCTATAATAATTATACCACAAAACTTAATAAAAGTCAATAGAAAACAGATAACTAATAAAATAATGTGTTAAAAACAGCAAACACATTTTTGAGCTTGATGAGAACTAGGTTGAGCAAATAACCTTACAATTTCCAGAAAATTTACATACAGAAATTATAACAAATCAATAAGTTCAAACAGCCTGAAAAATCAATCTCAAAAAGTTCCTAAAAACTAGAGCTTTACTAATCTCTAATCTTTATATCCTTATACTCAACTTGTGGTTCATCACTAAATTGTAGCCACATAAAATCATCAAATTGCATACCATGAGTCTTTCTACATATAGCTTCTGGGTCATAAAAATCTACCCCTAAGTCGTATAACAATTCTCTAGCGTTTGCTCTTTCTCTTGGAAAACATCTACTCTCATAAAATTCTTCCAAATCTTCATAAGTTACTTTAGTTCTTACACCAAAAGCAACTAATAGAACTTCATCTGAATAATTTTCAAAAGTAACTTCTCTACCTCTAACGTGTATTTTAGTTAAAAGTTCATCTTTATAGTAATAATCAACATCATAGCTAATCATAGTTTCCTCCTAAACATAAATAAAAGCTCTATTTTGGTAATAATTTAATCTATTTACTAAGACTTGCTTAACTCTTATATTTAACTCATCAGTATATAAAGAATTATGATAAGTTGATAATAAATTTTCTACTCCTTGCTTACTTATTCTTAATGGGCTACAACCTAAACTAAGTAAGGCTTGTAAATTCTTGTCATAAAACTTACTGAATGGTCTAGCTACACTCCTCGCAAAATCAATATTTTCTTCAAGAGTCTTTCTCTTTTTATAAGTCCAATTAGTACAAAATAAACTACTACCATTATCAAAACAAGGTGCGTCATAATACTTACCATCGGACTTACAATAGCAAACACCAATATTCATAATATGTCTATCCTCATTAATAATTAGACAATCCAACATTAGCAATCGTCTAAAATAGTCTAATAGATTTAATCCTAGTCTACTATAAACTAATTCTAAAACATTTTTTATATTTACCTTAACACTTTCATCTCTAAAGAAAATATTCTGCTGGATACCCCATTGCTTTAGTAAGTTTCTGAAACTTACAAAAATAATATCCTGCCTATTATACATATTTCTTGAGTAGCAACCATTATAAACTTCATCCCTATACTCAAATTGTGAACTCTCATATTGTACATAAGGAAAGTCATAAATACAAGCACACAGCTTTGATACAAAATCCTCTGCTAACCCCTCTGAGCATTTATCGTTATCTAATTTTATCCAAATACCGTTATTATAAAATTTTCTCTGATTTCCCTTACTTGAACTATCTATAACAACTTTAGTTGTTTCATCTAAAATTAACATAATAATCTCCTTATAAATAACAAAAATACATTGCATATTATATAATAAGACACTACCACAGACTTTCTTATACACCTTATTGTACTTACAAATATCTCCTTATAAGAAAAACCAGTAGACTTGGTGAAATCTACTGGTCTTATGCTTAAAAACCTCTATTTGACTGGAACTACCCATTTGATTATTGGTTACTCTGCACAAAGTCTTTGCACTTCAAATCAAACTTTGTTCCGTCTGGTAATATCCAATCTACAAAAGGAAAATCATTTACAACATACGTTACTGCTAGTACTGTGTCATAATAATCTCCTGTAGTTAAACCGTCACAGTCATTATATGAAGCTGTCTCTAAATCCAGAATTTTTATATCTACTCTTGTTGCATACTTATCTTTATCCTTAATAAGAATAGACGTATCACTATTAATATACTCATTAGTTGCTTTGGTGTCACTTAACGAGTTTACATACTCCTCGATTTTCTCTTTGCCTGCTTTGAAGTCATCTCTATCTGTAAAAGTTACAAATATAGTGTACCCCTTTAATGTCTTATCCTCTAAACCAGCCTCATAATCCTTTTTACTGTCTAATGAACCAACATAATCAAATAATGTATAAAAGCATTTATAACCTAAAAAAGTATCAGAGGACTTGCTTGAAGATGGTATTCCGTTATCTGTAAAATATGCACCCCAATACCCATCTGTCTCAGTTACTAAAGCATTATCTTGAAACCATTTCTTCGTCTCCTCTGCTGTGGTCTCACCCGGAATCAGCTCTGTTAGAATTGTCTGCTCAACCTTTGAACTACCCCTATTGTTATCTGCCGTACTGCTTGATGAACCACAACCTGTCATCACTCCTACCATCGTAATAACTGACATAGCTAAACATAAAATTTTCTTCTTCATAAATTTTCCTCCAATAATTTATTCATTTATATAGTTTATGCAAAAGCTTTATAAAATATACCAGATATTGACAAATTTATTAACCAAATTTATATCTTGAATCCTGACAACGAAAATCAAGATTAAAACTTCTTATGTTATTATAATTAAATGAGTAACATTTATTATCTCTTGCAGTAATTTCAATTTCTTGATTTCCTAACTTTTTAATACTGCCTTGAATATTTGAACCATTAGTAAGAAATAAAGTAACTGTATCTCCTACAAAACATTTCTTATCATAATACTTTTCATTCTCGGCATCTAACGATAAACAAGTAACTCTTTTCAAACAAACTCCCATACTATTCTTCCTCCTAACAATTAAAGAACTGCTTAAATAAATACTGACTTAACTGACTTTTATCAAAATCAATTTCTGGATGCCACTGGACTCCAAAAACTTTCTCATCGTACTGAACCATTTCAACTACCCCTTCCTCTGCAGTTGCAAGAAGTTTTGCGTTCGGTGCAATGTCTTTTACTGCCTGATTATGAAAAGACCTAACTGTATCTGAGTTATTATACTTAAAATCATCAGTAAAAATAACTGGATGTGAGATACCCCTGTGGTTTGGTACATTACATAATGTGCCTCCATAATATACATTTAAGCACTGAATACCAAAACATATACCAAAAATACTTTTATTCTGTTCATTAAATACTCTAATGACACCTCGTGTGAAAGAATAACCATCTTCTCCTGAATAACTCTTATCACCAGTATAATATAAAGGATTAACATCTTCTCGACTACCTGTTAAAATTACACCTTTACACTTATCTGCAACAACTTCAAGACTTTCTTTATTGTAAATAGGTAAAAGACAAATCTTTCTTTCAGAAGTGCTCAACTTCTCCGCTATTTCAAAGAAACAATTAGGTATCTGGGCTACTGTAGCAAACTCTCCATCTCCAAAGCTCTTAACTCGCAAGGTAATTGCATAATAATCTACTTTCATTTAAAAATCTCCTTAAACTATTTTTAAGTATAGACACCTCTTGTAAACTTCATCAAAAATATGTTTGTACTCCGAGTAACTACCCCTGAGTTTATTAAACTTATTAATATTTAAACCTACATTAGAGTAACTTATATACTGTTCTGCTAACTGTCTAAGAGTTTCTTTACTGTTAAACATCTGACTAAGTGTATCTTCGGCACTTCGACCAAAATAATCCACTACTAATGCACAATTAAAATCAAATATAGGTGCTAGGCTAACTATCTCATTAGTTTTATTATCAACTAGAAAACCATAGTTCTGTGTATGTCTATCAGTATTTACTAAGATGAAATCCAAAACTGGTATATCTGCAAGATTTCTATCTAAACTATACATATACTGTCTGAAATTTATATTATAAGTGTTGCAGTATTCAATAATTTCCCAAGCTTCAACAAAAGAATAGTCATCTGTAATAAAATTCTTACACTTACTTACATATAATTTTCCTACTTTAGTATTTCTCACTCTACCAGTATATTCAACTACACTCAAATTAGTATCAAAACACTCTAATATTTTAGATGCTAAAACTTCCATTCTCGTACTGATATTATTCTGAAAATTATCAGACTTTAACAAATATAAATCATTATCCTCTCTTATCCAACACTTTCTAAACAGACCATGAGTAGTCAGCTCAGGACAGATACTATTTTCTGTAATAGTAGGGTTTATACCTAATAGAGAAATTTCTAATATCTCTTTAAAATGCTTATGTCTTATATTTACATCTACATATTTTTCATTCTCGTTCTTTGCTATCCAATAGCAATCCTGAATAGCTACCCCTTTACAAGCTAGACATATCTTTACTCGAGTCTCGATATCATCTAACTGTGGTATTTGATACATAGTATAAATCTGCTTCGCATTAGCTCTACTTAGGCTTAAAACTCGTCGACTTAACCAACTCTTCAGATATTGAATATTTCTTAACAAATCCCTCGGGTTAACACTCTTTACAAATTTACCCTGCAAACTATATGGTAAAAATTGTTCATTTACCACTTCGACAATAAAATCATCAAAGTCAAAATATAAAACTGGAGTATCTGCGAACATTAAATACATAATATCTACCCCTTCATTTTCTTCATTCTTTCAGTCATTTCTCTTCTATCAAAAGCATAGTCAAGAGCTGTATCTCTAGTTATCACCTTTTTCTTGTATAAGTCTAGTATGGTTGAGTCCATACTCACCATTCCTTGGTCAAGAGCTTCCTTTGTTAAGAGATAATCTGGAATTTCATCAACACGTTTATCCCTAATCATACGCTGTAACTCTTTATTTTTGAACATAACCTCAAATGCTACAACGTACCCTTTTCCATCGGCTCTAGGTAATAACTGCTGAGATACAACAGCTTCTAATATAGCACATAACTGACTTCTTACCTGATTATGCTGTGCTTCTGGGTACATATCAATAATACGATTTATAGTATCTGCTGCACCTAATGTATGAAGTGTACTACAAACCAAATGACCTGTTTCTGCTGATTGTAAAGCAATCTCTGTAGTCTCCAAATCACGCATCTCACCGATAAGAATAACATCTGGGTCTTCACGAAGTGCTGCTCTAAGCCCATTAGCGAAACTATCACAATCTGTACCAATCTCTCGTTGATTTATAATACTTCTCGAATGCCAATGTAAATACTCGATAGGTTCTTCAAGTGTAATAATATGCTTATATAAGTTCTTATTTATAATATCCAAAAAACTTGCCAATGTAGTAGACTTACCTGAACCAGTCGGTCCGACAACTAATATCAAACCTCTACGCTTCTTATATAGATTAAATACATTCAATGGTAAACCTAATTTTGTATAACTTGGAACTGTTTCATTAAGAACTCGAAACACCCCTGCTAAATCGCCCTTTTGCTTAAAGATATTTACACGAAAACGGGATACTTCATGTAAAGAGTAAGCTAAGTCGTACTGACCAGCAGTATTTAATATAGACTTAGCAAGAGTATCAAGCAAAGGATAAATCAACGCTTCTGCATTACTTGGAGTGACTACTGCATAATTCATATTCTTTAATTCCCCATGAACACGAACTCTAGGCTGTGCCCCAACGCTTATATGTAAATCTGAGCCACCCATCTCAACAGCTTTTCTAAGTAAATCATCAATACTCTTGGCTATTTCCATAACTTATCATCGGCACCTAATGTTGTTCCTTTCGCTTTTAACCATCCATCTTCAACATATAAATTTAAAGCATCGGTTTCAAAGTCAAAATCGACATCCTTGTTTTTTTCACATACCATATCCATATGCGCTTGCAACATAACTGTATCGTGATTTTCATAGCTTGGTGTAGCATTTTTATAAATAATCACATTATTCATGTCATCACGAACATATTTAAAATTATGTTCCTTCGCAAAGTTTTCTACATAGTCTGCAATTTTTTCTTCATGAAAAGATCCATGAGGAATCTTTGAGATTTCTTCAAAATATTTGAAGATTGCGACATTTTCATCTAATACACTCATTGTTTATACCTCCACTTGATTAAAAATAGTATAATTCAAAAAATGAGAGACGCAAGTCTCTCACTATTGAATATTGATATATCTTGTTTCTTCTTCATGCTTTACAGGTTTTGTAGGCAATAAGATAAATAATTCACCATTGTCAAAACGAGCTTTGATATCTTCTTGTTTGTAGCCTTCACCAATATAGAAAGAACGAGAATAAGTTCCAGTAAATCTTTCTTGACGAAGTACACGCGTATCTTCTTTGTTGATATTACGAGTAGCTGTGATCTTTAAGTAGCCATCTTTTAATTCAATTTGAATATTTTCTTTTTGAATACCACAAACCTCCATGCAGATTTGATAATATCCATCCTTTTCATAAATGTCTGTTCTTAATACAGTATTTGTATCTTGTTTTTTAGTATCGTTGAAAAAGTCATCAAAATAATTAGGGTAATAGCGCATATTGAATCCTCCTTAGCACTTATATCTTTTAACTGCTAATATCATAGTACAATTGCTTGGCACAGTCAATATCTGAGTGCTAATAATTTTGAGATTCGTTTAAATTTTGATTTTACGGGTTTTGCAACACTTTTTTTGATTGTTGATCACCTAATTAATTGAGTATGAAAAAAAAACAGTCAATCATAAATGAAAGACTGTTTTAAATTATGTACTTTATTACTTTGTGTAAAGATTTAACTGATGGTCTATGTCCCTTCGGGTATACATGACTCTAAGTATTGTTACAACCTTTTTATCACAATCTGGAATATACAGTACGACATAATTATCTACTGGTAATACACGAAGTCCACGGCTTTTCCATGGCTCTTTTTCAT
>ERZ773113.43-NODE-43-length-57775-cov-4.942360_pt1 | contig 57775 bp, 74 predicted proteins | sample MGYA00580565_ERZ773113 | MGnify/ENA primary metagenome ERZ773113 (study PRJEB29015, sample SAMEA2737827) | human gut metagenome | biome: human gut; feature: human-associated habitat; material: faeces | place: China | collected 2012 ...
GGGTAGAGCCTGTAACGGTATGCCTTATTCACTATCATCACCTGCCTTGACTTTCTATATACTTGCGAATTGTCTCTATAGGAGCGCCTCCGGTTGTCAGCAGACAATAGCTTCTTGACCAGAACATGTCCTTCCATAGCTTACACCTAACCTCGGGGAAGTATCTCTTTATGAGCCTTGAGCTGGCACTTTTATAAGCGTTGACAAATTTCGATATCTCTGTATTAGGATGGGCACGAAACATAATATGTACATGGTCCTGGTCGTGGTTCCATTCTTCCAAAGTGATATTATATGATGAACCTATGCGGACAAATATATCTTTTGCATATTGGCTCATTGGGTCAGAAAATACTTTGCGGCGGTACTTCACCACCAAAACAAGATGGTAATAGAGCAAGAACACTGAATGGTTGTTACTGTCTAATTTCATAGTATAATCAGTCCTTTCTCTCTTACTACTGATTATACTGCAAAACAAATTATGAAGCAATTGTCTTTCTGAGGGCATCGAACCCTCAGAAAAACCTGCAATTCATCTCACCGCCTAAAGAGGCGGGAGACTTCTTGCAGAATCAGGTTAAATCGGCAAATTCAACAGGAACGTTTGTTGCATCTTGTCTTTTCTCATAGTACAATAGTAAACAAAGGAGGTGCCGCATATGTATTTACGAAAACGAGGCAAGAAATGGTATTATACGATTGAAGTCCCGACGGAAGATGGTCAGGGAAGGCAGCGTGTGGAACGCGTCGGCGGTACTTCGTATGCCCAGGCGGCGAAAGCCTATCGCCAGGCCATGAAAGCCCTGGATGAAGACGGGGAGCTGCCGGAAAAGCCGGAAGTCAAGGTCATGGCTTTTTTGCGGGACTGGCTGGAAAAGGATGTGCGCATCAATTTAGGCCCTAATACGTATGATTCTTATTCCGGCATCATTAAATGGCATATTGGTGCCCGTTTTGGCAATTATGCCCTGGAAGCGCTGACGACGGCAGAAATCCAGGACTGGATCAACAGCCTGAAAGAGGATGGTTATTCCCGGTCAACGGTTAAATCTATTTTCACAGTCTTCAACGACGCCATGCGCTGGGCCGTCTCCAACCGCCAGTATATCGAAATCAATCCCATGGCCAACGTCAAGATGCCGAAATTCGATATTCCCCGGAAAAAGCCGGTCATCTTTTCACATCAGCAGATACAGATTATTTTCCATGCCTTCCCGGTAGGGCATAAATATTATGCGCCGTGCATGATTGCCTATTGTACTGGCCTGCGTGTCGGCGAATGCCTGGCCCTGCAATGGTCCCATATCGACATGGAAAACCGCACGCTTTCCGTGGTCAGTACCTTGTATGACAAAAAGGGTGTGCCCGTCTGCAAGGCCACGCCGAAGACGAAGTCGTCGGTCCGGACCATTCCTTTTAATGAAACCTTATACAAGGCCCTGCTCCGCCATAAGGCCCAGCAGGCCAAGAACCATCGTCTTTACGGCGACGACTACGTCGAAAGCGATTTCGTCTGTACCCGTGAAGACGGCCGTCCCATGAACAGCAATGACATGCGGTACTTCAATATGTGGTGCAAAAAGGAATTCGGCGGCGGCAGTTTCCATTCCTTCCGCCACACCCATGCGACGATGATGCTGGAAAACAATATCGAGCTCGACTACGTTTCCAAGCGGCTGGGCCATTCTACCATTGCCACGACGGCGAACATTTACGATACGATTACGGATAAACGCAATCGGGAAGCCATGAAGAAGCTCGATTCGATTTTGTGAAATCATGGCGGCAAACGCGGCGGCAAGATGCCGTAAATATAGTATAAAACCTTAACTTTCCGATAAGTATTACTTATCGGAATAATATAACAAAAATCAAAAATATAGAGAAGGAAGAACCCCTTATATCATGTCTCCTCAAATCACTACCTATAGCGGAAAGTTTTTCGATATCACCCATCCCGACCCGGCAAGCATCTGCATCGAAGATATTGCCCACGCCTTGTCCCTCATCTGTCGGGGCAACGGCCATGTGATGACTTTTTATTCCGTCGGCCAGCATTGTCTGCAATGCGCCAACGAAGTGATGGCCCGCCAGCTGCCGTCCCGGCTGGTCCTGGCCGCCTTACTGCACGATGCGACGGAGTGTTATATGTCCGACGTGCCCCGGCCGATGAAGCAGCTCATGCCGATATACCGGCAGACGGAAGCCAAATTGCTGGCTATCATTTATGAGAAATTCTTAAGCCAGCCCTTGACGGAAGGGGAAACACGCCTCCTCAAAGGGATTGACGATGATTTCCTCTGGTATGACCTGACCTGTCTCTTGTACGACCAGCCTCAGGGCGAGCCGCCACAGGTCCATTGTATCCCCGATTACCGGCCGCGTCCCTTTGCCGACGTCGAAGCCGAATACTTGCAGTGCTATCGTTCTTGTCAGGAGGGCGTCTTATGGAAATAGCCATCGTCACCGGCGCTTCGTCCGGGCTGGGCCGGGAATATGCGAAATTGCTGGACCAAGAAGGATTGGATGAAATCTGGCTCGTCGCCCGGCGCCGGCCCCAGTTGGAAACCCTGGCTGGAGAACTGACGACGAAAAGCCGTATCTACGCCCTGGACCTGACGGACAGGGCTTCTTTGCTGACGCTGCAGCAAGCCTTAGCGGCCTGCCAGGTCACGGTCCGTTATTTGATCCACGCCGCCGGCTTTGGCAAGATGGGGCCTGTGGCGGCCGTTCCGGCAGGCGTCCTGGAAAGCATGATCGACCTCAACGACCGGGCCGCTGTCAGCCTGGTCCAGGCTGTACTGCCTTATTGTCATGCCGGCAGTCATCTGGTCCAGATTTGTTCCTGCGCAGCCTTCCTGCCCATTCCGGAACTGGCTGTCTACGCGGCGACGAAAGCCTTTCTCCTACGCTACAGCCGGGCACTGGCCGTGGAACTGGCACCGCAGGGTATCCTCGTATCTGCCGTTTGTCCGTATTGGGTGAAAGATACAGGATTCATCGCGACGGCCCGCCAGACCGATGAAGGCCGGCTGTTCCGCCATTTTCCCCTGGCCGGGACGAAGGAAGCCATTGCCCGCCGCTCCTTCCAGGCCGTGAAAAAAGGCCGAGTCGTCATCACGCCGGATGTCGTCTCGACCTTGCTCCGTTTTCTGTCGGGGTGGATTCCCCAATCGATTCTCTTGTACGGCAGCCGCTGGTTCCGCTGACTTTATAAGCCGATGGCTTTCAGTGCCTGGTCCAGGTCACCGATGATGTCGTCCGGGTCTTCCAGGCCGATGCTGAAACGGATGAAGCCCTTGCGGAATTTTTCCGGGTAGAGATTGATGCGTTCATCGTAGCTGGGCTGCGGGAAAATCAGGCTTTCGTCATGGCCGAGGGATACGGCGAAGGTGACGACTTTCAAAGCTGCGCAGAAGCGTTCGACGGCCTTGTCGTCGGCTGCGATGCCAAAGGAAATGACGCCGCCAAAGCCGTGCTTCATCTGTTTCTTGGCCAATTCATGACCGGGATGGCTGGCCAGGCCGGGATAGGAAACGAAGGTGACGTTTTGCCGCTGTTCCAGCCATTCGGCGATTTTCTGCGTCGATGCGTTGATGCGTTCCATCCGCAAGGGGAAGGTCACGGCACCGCGGAAAATCTGCCAGGCATTGAAGGGGCTGATGACAGAGCCGACGTTGACCTGGGCTTCATAGCGGATCCGGTCCATCGCTGCCAAATCATTGGAAATGATGGCCCCGCCCTGGGCATCGCCATGGCCGTTGATATATTTCGTCAGCGATTCGACGACGAAATCGGCTCCCAGGTCCAGTGGTCGCTGGTTGAGAGGCGACGCAAAGGTATTGTCGACGGACAAGACAGCCTCGTTTTCATGAGCGATTTTAGCGATGGCTTCGATATCTGAAATGCCATCAGTCGGGTTGTCCGGCGTTTCAATATGGACTAGGCGCGTCCCCGGCGTAATCGCTTTCTTGACGGCTTCCAGGTCAGTCATATCGACCATGACCGTTTCGACGCCGAATTTCTGGTTGAATAATTCGTGGAACAGGCGATAGACTGCCATATAACTGACTTTCGGATAGACGACGCGGTCGCCCGTCTTGAGCAGGGTCCAGAACAGGGCATGAAGGGCGGCGACGCCGCTTCCCAGGACGATGGCGTCATCGGCACCATGAAGGGCCGCTACTTTTTCTTCCAGCCAATGTTGATTCGGGTTGCCGTTACGGGCATACATCAGCAAATCCGTCGATGAATAGTTGACCTTCGACAGATCATCGGGCAGCTTGTAGCTGTTGGCCATGTGCAATGGCCGGCGGACAGCGCCCGTTTCTGCGTCATAGCCGGCACCAGTGTGTACAGCCTGTGTCGAAATGTCATACCCCTTGAACTTATTTTCTTTCTTAGCCATAAAAAATTCCCTTTTATGGTGTAAATAAATATTATACAAGTATATTATAAAGTATATCATCAAAAAAGTAAAAGCCTTTTGTTTTCCAATTCATATTGACTTTTTGACTTTTGCTAAAATAAGCGTATAATAGAACTATACAAAGAAATAGAAACAGCGCCGTTTCAATTGTTTAATTTTGTAGGAGATGATTGGTATGAGCAAGTTAACCCATCGTATCGAAAAGAAGGCTGTCGAAATCCTGGTCGACCGCATCATGGCCGAACGGAATCCGGCAGACCGTCAAAAAACATTGAAACGCTTATCTTATGTCATGCAGCATCTGTTTGGCGACCTCTTTGAAAAGGAATCCTTTGACGATGCACGCAGACTCATCGATGAAGGGGGCAAATGGTTCCGCTTCCTCAATACGGCTCTGGATACCTTGAACCCGCATGTCGTCAAGACGGCCGTCATGGACCTGGGCTTTGAAGCTGGATTTTACGGCCTGCGTACGCGCGACGCCGCCAAGGCGAAATATCACTGCAATATTCCCTGGGCCATCCTCTTCGACCCGACCAGCGCCTGCAACCTGCATTGCATCGGCTGCTGGGCTGCTGAATACGGTCATACGCTGAACTTGTCGTTCGACGTTATGGATAAAATCGTCCGCGAAGGCAAGGCTCTGGGCTGTCATTTCTACCTACTCACGGGCGGCGAACCGCTCATGCGCAAGAAAGATATCCTGCGTCTGTGCCGGAAACACCCGGACTGTGAATTCCACGCTTTTACCAACGGTACGCTCATTGATGATGCTTTTTGCGACGAAGTCACGGACGTAGGCAATCTCAGCTTCTCCCTCAGTATCGAAGGATTCCGTGAAGTCAATGACAGCCGCCGCGGCGAAGGCGATTTCGACAAGGTCATGCACGCCATGGACCTCCTGCGCAAGCACGGCATCGTTTTTGGGACGTCCATCTGTTATACCCGGAAAAACATCGACACCGTCACGTCTGACGAATTCCTGGACCTGCTCATCAAGAAGGGCGTCTGGTTTACGTGGTACTTCCATTATATGCCCGTCGGCAACGACGCCTCGCTGGACCTGCTGCCGACAGAAGAACAGCGGGCCTATATGGTACGCCGGGTCCGCGAAATCCGCAGCGTAAAGGGTGGCAAGCCGATTTTCGCCATCGATTTCCAGAACGATGGCCAGTTCATCGACGGCTGTGTCGCTGGCGGCCGCAATTACTGCCATATCAACCCCAATGGCGACGTCGAACCGTGCGTCTTCATCCATTATTCCAGCGCTAATATCAACAATCAGAGCCTGCTCTCATGCTTGCAGCAGCCGCTCTTCAAAGAATATGCCAAAGGCCAGCCCTTCAACCACAACCATCTGCGCCCGTGTCCGATGCTTGAAAATCCGCAGTATTTAGCCGCCATGGTCAAACGCAGCGGTGCCAAATCGACGGACCTGCAGTCGCCGGAATCGGCAGAACACTTATGTAATAAATGCAAGGCTTATGCCGTACAGTGGAAACCGACAGCCGACAAGTTGTGGGCTGAAATCGAAGCTAATAAAGAAAAAGAAGCCGCGGAAAAGAAGGTCCACAGCCCTCAGTCCGCTACTCATTAGGAGGAATCCCATGAATATCCAGATTTTCGGCACGAAAAAGTGCTTTGATACCAAGAAAGCCATCCGCTATTTCAAAGAACGGAACATCAAGGCCCAGTTCATCGACTTGAAAGAAAAAGGCCTGAGTAAAGGCGAATACACCAAGGTCAAGCAGGCCGTCGGCGGCCTCAATGCCATGCTCAATCCGAAATGCAAGGATCAGGATACGCTGGCCCGCATCCAATATGCCGTCGATGACGAAAGAGATGCCAATGTGCTGGCGAACCAGCAAGTCTTAAAGACGCCCATCGTCCGCAATGGCGCCAAGGCAACCGTCGGCTACGTGCCAGAAGTCTGGAAAACGTGGGAATAGTTTTTAGTTTGACAGAAATTAAACGTTTGGGTATACTCATAGTTACTTAAACGTTTAATTTTTTTTATGGTGAACGAGGTGTAGAAAATGAAATATACTGTAAAAAGAACCGCTGTATTAGCCTGTGCGGCCTTGATGATCGGCAGCGTTTCCCTGGCTGCCAGCACGCCGAAGGTCCAGGCCATGGGGCTGCCCAATCCCATCGTAACTTATGATACTTATGAAAGTGTCGTCAAAGATGCCGGCTTTACGCCCTTATATTTGACCCGCGATGCCGGATTCAGCTGCTACTATCTTTCTTTGATCGGCAAAAATACGGCAGATATCGGCTTCCAGCGCTTAGGACAGCCGGAAACGACGGTCCGCGTCCGCACGATGCCGCAGAAAGCCGATAAATCCATAAAAGACATTTCTGGCATCTATAGCGTAACCTGGAAAGACCAGGTCATCGACGGCGTCACCGTCAGCATAGCAAAAATCAGTGACACGTCCTATGCGGCTCATTGGAAAGTCGGGGACTATCAGTTCTCCGCCCAGGCAACGGGGATGAGCGCACCGGAATTCAAAGCCCTCCTGGAAAACAGCCTCGTCGACGACTCGGCTCATTATTTTGTAAAATAAAAAACATAGTTTATAGTTCGAAGTTCGTAGTTTGCAGACGATGGCTTTACATTTAATCATTCACTAAAAACTACAAAACTTAATACTCAAAAAGCGGCTGTCTTTATAGGACAGTCGCTTTTTTGCGAACCACGAACCACGAATTACTAATCACTACTTACTCCGTGCAGCTGAAGGGACGATGCCGATGGCACAGAGAATCGTAAAGACGATGAAGGCCTGCTGGATGTGCTGGGCCAGCCAATCCGAGGCAGCCGAGGCCCCGCTTTGCGACAGAATCAGGGTGATGATAGCCACACTGAGGACCTGACCGATGAGGCGGACCGTACTGACGACAGATGAGGCAGCGCCGTAATATTTTGGCGTCACAGCCCCCATGATAGCATTGTTATTCGGTGCCGTGAACAGGGCAAAGCCGATGCCGATGATGACTAGGGCCAGGGCGATGAGCCAGAAAAAAGGGTAAGAGACATCCACCGCTAAGAGACAGAGGCCAAAGGTAATCAAAATCATGCCGGAAGAAGCCAGGACGGCTGGATTGATACGGTCCGACAGGGCCCCGGTGACAGGGGACAAGAGGGCCATCAGTACGGGCTGAATCAGTAAAACCAGCCCCGTATCGCGGGCATTGAGGCCGGTAATGCGCTGCAAGTAAATGGACAAGAGGAAACTGATGCCGAAGGTCGCGCAGTAATTGAGCATGGCCGCCAGACTGGAACAAGAGAAGACGCGGTTGCCTGCAAAAATACGGACTGGCAGGACCGGGCTTTTCCGGTGCCATTCACCGTATAAGAAAGCTAGGAACAAGAGGAGACCGGCAGCTAAGAGGTATTTGGCGTATGCCAGAGTCATTACTTCCGATAAGCCAACCATAATGGCAATCATGGCCAGGGCATACAACAGACTGCCAGGCAAATCGAGACTGCCTTTCGCGTTGACGATCCATTCTTCCTTCGTCATGCTGCGGGCTGCAATCAGCCAGGCCAGGGCACAGATGAAGGCGATGAAATAAAAAATCGTCTTCCAGCCTAAGTAATAAGAAAAGAAGCCGCCTAGGACAGGCCCAAAGGACAGGCCGCAATATACGGCGGCAATCGTAAAGCCCATGGCCCGGCCGCGGCGCTGTGGCGGCGTGACCAGGGATACGATGGCCATGCTGGTCGCGAAAATACTGGCACTGCCCAGCCCCTGCAGGATGCGCAGCAAGAACAGACCGTACAAGGAGTTCACAAAATAAACGGCCAGCGAAGAGACACAGAACAAGGAGACGCCGAATAAAAAGATATGACGCTTGCCAATCCGGTCGGCAATCTTGCTGATTGGCATGATGGTCACGGTCGAAGAAATCAAGAACAACTCAATGACCCAACTGAGCTGAGCATCAGTCGCACCATAAGCCGTACCGATGCTAGGCAGGGCTGTCGTCAGGGCGCTGCTGGTAAAAGGATTGATGAAAGATACCATCATGACGACGGCTAAAATCGTATTTTCATAAGATAAAAATCGCTGCATCGCGAATAACCCTCCGTAAAAATAAATTGATAGATAAATGTAATTATACTGCCAGAGAAAATCATTCGCAAGAAATAATTTTTTGAACTATTTTTACGAGAAAAGGCTGATTTTGCAAATAGTTGATTAGCTCAACTATTAAAACACTACTGTATAGAAAAAAGGCCCATATCCATAGATAATATAACACATCAGCCTGATACTAAATCATGCGATAATACGACAATATCGCGGACTATATAGCGATTCGCACAATCCAGGCGTCGACTCCGCTTAGTGTACCCAAAAATACCACGGATCCTATATCCGATTCCAACCAGCCTGCATAAGCCTAACAATATATATATCTCTGCAAACAGATACAGATATATATTATAAAACACAGAAAAACTTTTCATCAAAAAAATAATAGCATATCAGCAGGGAGAATCACAAATAGCCAAGATAAAATAAATGAATTCAATCAATGACTGCGAAGAACTCGATACAGCGATTTTGCAGTCATTTTGAACATGGGGTAGAAATAGCCCTCGATTACTTCCGATAACGTTAAATTATCGTAAGTAATATAATATGCGTCTTTATGTGTCTCTATGTTTCTCTAGTTATCCGCTAAATTATGCGGTTTATCGAGTAACCACACTTTTATTTTTATCTATGCTTCTCTATGCTTTTATGCGTCGTGAAAGCACCGAAGACGGAAAAAATGACGGAAACGGTAACTGAGAAAACGTAGATGCCAACTGGACTGCCCGAGTTGATGCGGTATGAATTCATGACTGACGGACGGAAAAACCAAAACTTTTTGTATTGACCTCACATCTGAGTGCTGTGAAAAGCAGCTGTCGTAGGACGGCTGCTTTTCTATTTCTTTGTGAAATTCGAACGACGAAAACTTAAATTTACCTCTTTTTTAAGACGATTTCGTAATTTCGTCTTACGATTCTGATGATTATCTTGTGATTTCTGACGATTTCGTTAGTTTTGCGGCCGAAATGAATTTCGGGAACAAAGTGTTATAAATACTGAAAAAGTAAAAAAGCCCCTCAAATTTTTGAGAGGCTTTTCGTGTCACCACTGTTTAATTGTATACGTTAAGCTGGCGGCATCGACGGTCCGGCCGGTGCGGGTGTAGAGCATCCCTTCCACCCGGCCGGCCTGGTAGCCTATGCCGAAATACGGCTTGCCATCAGCACTCATCATGCCTGCTTTGATTTTGTGATTGTCCTTCAGGTTGATTTTGTAGACGTCGACTTTTTGCTTGACCGGGTTCGGTGTCACGACCGTGCGGTCCGATTTCGCAACGGCTGCCACCGGCAGGTCCGGGTCCTTTTTCTCGATGGCCGTCGCCGTTTCTTCGGCCGCTTTTTCAATCGTCGGCGCTTCAATGTAGTATGAGGCGCTCGGAGCGACATTTCCGTCGTGGATCCGTTCGATTTCGTGCGTGATTTCCTTCGCGGCCGTCGGAGAGACGTGAATTTCTTTTGAAATTTTGTCAGAATCGGTCGAATCGTCATATTTCACGATGACGGGCCGTGTATCGCGTTTTTCTTCTTTGTGTATATAAACTGTCATAGCGATGACGAAAAACACGACACAGAGGCATACAGAAAGGCAAAATTTCCAGTTTTCTTGAACAAATGTTTTGATTCTCGCTTTACGGTCTTCGTCGGGCATCAGACCACCCTCTTAGTACCAAACGTCTAGGTCGACGTCGACACCGCCGACAAATCCCTTGTCCGAGTACTGCCAGCACGGGATGTTGAGACTTGGCTGTTCGGCTTTGAGATAATTGACGCTTGAATAGTTCGCAACCCAAATCGGGACGTAGGCTGGGATGTTGTCGAGGATGAAATTGTTCGTCAGCATCGAGTAGTACGAGTAGATGCCGCAATACACACCGGCGGCGTTCATCGTATTCACCCAGGCCATGACGACGGACGTCAGCTCTTCCGGCGAAAGGTTATCCATCTGCACCGCGTCTTCGACGTCGTACCAGATACCGGCTTCAAGATCTACGCCGTCCAGATATTCGTGCATCGTGTCGAGAAGCCAATTCGCTTCCTGCGCTGCTTCGGCTTCCGTCGTCGCCAGCGAGTAGAAATAGATGCCGAGCTTCATCCCGGCTGCTTTCGCGCCGTTGATGTTATCGACGAAGTAGTCGTCCAGCTCCTGCTGTCCATCCCTACGTGTACGTCCGATACGGACGATACAGAATTCTTTCCCCACATCGGCCGCGGCCTGGAAATCAAAACCAGCCTGACAGTAGCTTACATCGATACCTTCCATCATTTCGCATTACCTCCCTTGTCTACAAAGCGAGTCACGACCGGCGGAAGCCCCGCCGGCGTGTTGAATTTAGAATCTGTGTGATACTTCGTCCAGCATGCGCCAGCCAGGGCGACGACCCCGGCCAGCCCGGTCACGACGACGCTGATGCCGCTCCAGCAGCTGGAGAGCTCGAAATGCATGCCGTACAGCGCGTTGGCCCAGTAACCGACAAGCCAGCTTACCATGACAGCTACAAGAAAGAGCATCATGATGCAGCTGAGGATGATGATGAGCGGCAGCCAGTTCTGCTGACCCCAGCGGCCAAGCTGGATGATTTTTTCTTTCATAGCGCCGCCCCCTGTCAGTGCATCGCGTCGGCGACCGGCGCTTCGGTGTACTCTTTCGCAATGCGCTCGATGTACCCGTTGGCGCCTTTCAGGGCTGTATAGCTCGCGATCATGTCGGCCATGGCGTTATATTCCTCGTGCGACACTTCGTGGCCCTCGATGATGTGATAGTGGTGCGCCGCGATGATGCGGTCGCGCAGGAGACACTTGAGCCCCTCCTCCAGGGCCTGCTGCCGCGCCCGGTCCGTCTTGAACATTTTGAGCAGCCAGCCGAGCATCGTGATACTGGCGGCCGGGATGACGTAGCTGATGACTGCTACGATGATTTGGTCCAGCAATTCGTTTCGCCGTCCTTTCGTGGTACACTCAGTTAAAAACGGAGTGTGATTCCAATGAGATTACCTAACGGATTTGGTTCGGTTTACAAATTATCGGGAAACCGGAGGCGCCCTTTTGTGGTCAAAAAGACGATAAACGGTAAGCAGCGACCGCTCGGCTATTTCGAGACACATGATGCGGCCCTCACTTTCCTTTTAAAATACAATCACGAGCCAACAGGGCTCACTGCGACGTTTGCCGACATCTACGAGCAGTGGAAGCCTACGAAATGGCCGGCCCTATCGAAGTCGTCCCAAGCGGCGTACGAAAATTCCTTTCGGCACTTATCCAGGCTCCACGATAAGACGATGAGCCGGCTGAAGTATTTAGATCTGCAAGCCGCGATGGACGATGTGCGGAAGATAGCCGGGTACAGCACGCAGAAAAAGTGCCGGGTCCTCATGAGCCAGCTGTACCAGTTTGCCATCAAGCGCGAGATGGCCACGACCGACTACTCACGGTATGTCGAGATTGACCGGCATCACGTCGTCTATAAAAAGCGCCCGTTCACGGTCCGCGAGATCAACCGACTGTGGAAGCAGTCCGACGACGAGACGGTCCAGGATGTGCTGATACTGATATATACCGGCCTACGTATCGGTGAATACCTGTCACTAAAACCGCAGGATATAAAAATACGGGAACGCTATATTGATATCCGGCACAGCAAGACAGAAGCCGGCATCCGGAAAGTACCTATCAGTAAACGGATTCTCCCCTTCCTGGCCGCCCGGAAGCGGCAAAAAATCATTTGTGCATCTGATACTTACGACGCCTTCCGCCGCCAATGGGACCGAACCATGAAACAACTGGCCATGCATCACACCCCGCACGAGTGCCGGCATACATTGGCATCCCTGCTCGACTCCGCTGGAGTCAATGACACTGTCACAAAAATGATACTCGGTCACGCCCGGAGAGGTGTCACAAAAGCTGTCTACACGCATAAAACCTTGCACGAGCTACGTAAAGCCGTTGACAATTTGTGAGTAGCGCGGTACTAAGCAGTCTGGCCGCTGTGGCTATAGGCCGCTTAGTACGTGACGTCACGGCGTGTTTGGCTTGTGCTTAACGCGATGATTTTTCCGGCATTTTTCGCTAGATATTTACGCGGCGGGAAGAATCCTAATGACTGTCGAGGAACTGGCTAAACACTCACATACTGTGTATTGGCACGCCTCTAGTTCCGAGGGAAATGAATATGCTTGTGGTGATGGATCGGCGCCTGCTAATACTGAAACTAAGTACGCTGGTGGTGATGATCCACATAACAACATTCCGCCATCAAGAGCGGTTTATATCTGGTTTCGGGTTAGCTGAGTCTGAGCCAAACGTATACCGCTTTACAGGGCTGCACGTTATTGTGCGGCGCATCGTTACCAGCTGTTTTGATATTATACGTTTGCCAATTTTCTTTTGATGCGTGATCAGTCAGTGTCCATAGCCCTGAGCCCACAACAGTTCCGGAGAAATGATTGATTGCATGCGTATGTTTTGCCAACTCATCGACAGTGAGTTGGTGCATCCGCTCCCCATAGGTCTGCCCCGCCACGAACTCAAAGCTTCCGAATTTGTCGGTGCCTTTGCCCTGGGAGATGAGAGTCAGCCCGGGGTCCAGCATCTGCCATGTTCCACCGAAGAGCGTTCCCGGGTCGGTCGCTTTATCGCTGATATAGTAGCTCCCGACGGGATGCGCGGCCAGGATGGCCTCTTTCTTGGCCTGGGTGACGGTGTCGGTGATGAGCTTCTTGAGGGCCACAATGTCGATAGTCTGGCCGTTTATATCCGCGGCGGCCCGGACGCCGTTCCCGGACGTCTGGGCGTCGTGGAGTGCTTCGAGGTTGTTGTTGAGGTAGTCTAAGATGCCGGTGTTGTCGGCATTGACCAGCGGGGACGTACGTCCGTAGGTCCCCGCTTGGATAATGTTATTACTGGCGTCCCGGAGCTCCGGGATTTGGTATGCTTGCTTCTTCATCAGTCAGCCTCCGTTTCCGTAGTGGAAGCCGTGGATGCGGCCTGCGTGTCTGCGTCAGTGGTATCATTGGTTGTCGTCGCATCGGCTGTGGTGGCTGCATCGGATTTAACTGTATCGGTAGATTCGGTATCATTTGGTGCCGTGGTTGGAGTGTCACCTGTTGTGACGGAGCCGGTGACGGGGTCCACGGTCGTCGGGGCTGCGCTGGTATCAGCTTTTACTCCGCATTTCTTAGTAACGGTCATGACGACGGCGTCGCCGTAGTCAAAATCCGTATCAGTATCGGCATTTAAATTAATCATATTGCCGACGTCATCGATAAGCGTGTACGTCGTACGGGATGCAGCTCCCTGGGGATATGTGACCTTACCGTTTACTTTAAATTCTTTTTTCATATTGATTTCCTCCTATAAATTTGATACGTCAACTCGACTAAAAGCAGGCGAAAAATAGTAAGTATCTGTTAAATTAATATCGTTCAATCCGTCTCCTATAATGAGCACTCCGTTAAGCTCGCCAGGCTGGAAGGCTTGTAATTCCATAAGCTTATACCTCCTTTTCTAAGGTCATAAGCACATGATCTCCTAAATTAAAAACGTTATCGTCCTTTGAATTTACGCTGAACATGATATTCTGTTCGTCATTTTTAAACGTATAAACGGCTTTATTGCCGTCGGCCATATCAAACAAAACCTTCCCGTTGCAAATTAAATTTTGAGTCATCACTAATGTCCTTTCTGTTAGCATCCGCTAACGTCAAATAATAAAAAGCTGGTGGGGTTTATCGTGTACGCATACGACGCGTCATAGCCATTAGGTAACGGGTTAACGCCGGGGTATCCTGATGTACTTGATTGCTTACCAGACGACACGACAGAAGATTGTGACCACCATTTTTCTGTAAACGATTTTGTGGTTAGCTCTATGCGCCCATTAGAAACTGAAAAATTTTTAAGTTCTAGCGACGTATACTCAGTCATTGTGTCAGACCACGAGGTTATGTACTCTGTATAGGCTGCCTTATCAACCACCGTCCTTCCAGGGCTTACCTGCGTCCATTGTAGTTCGTCATAGGCATCTTTAGTTTTAACGTATTTCAGTTCATACTGCTTTGTAGTCGAGTTATACACCTGCTGCCAGCTATATTCAGCTGGATGATGTATTGTTTTCATCTCATACTTTGGCGCCTCGTAATGCGTTTGTGCTGGGTGATCAACGGTAGAGTAGCGTATGTTACGCGCATAAGAGCGGCGGTAGTATGGTAAAGACACATGAGATCCTGTTGCGATAGCGTATTTATACGTATTATTAACGGGCAACCCTGCCTCATTATGACCAAACATTAGCACACGAGCAGGATTTACATTACTGTTAAATATCACCTTCCCCGAGGCGTCAAAAATTTCCAACCCCACGCCGTGCTCAGTATCGGGCACATTCGTGGATAAGGCATACACGCAAAGCCCAGATTGATACGTCTTTACGGTGCAAGTCCAGCCGTTCACCCCGTTTTCGCAATAAGCGTCGATATTGTTTGCGTTAATACCGCCAACAGCTGCTAACAATTCGCCATCCTGGAACGTGCCTGTTGTCGTTCCGGTGCCAGATATAGGAATTTTCCGGCTAACGTAAAAATTTTTATAACTGTTATTTAAAACTAATTTATTAGAATCGTTGTATACGACAATCCCACTGTCTGGCATTCAAAACACCCCGTATAGTAAAACGCCTGAGATATGTCGAGCAGTTGGGAATGACCAGTTTAAGCACTTGTCTCCCCTCGTAATAGTCGGCGACTCCCACGTTTTGTTGTTATTGTATTTCATGTTAGCGGATGGGTAGCTAAGCGTGGTGAAAAACCACCAAATCTCACCATCACCTAACTCCGAGTTATATATAGTCCCACTGTTAGTTGAGCCGTCAATTGTGTATGACCCGACAATTTTAGCGATACGATCTGTCACATCAAGAGATATGGATCCATCCGCTCTCATGACTTGCAAACCTTGTGGCATCACCAAACACCTAGCCTAACTCTTAATCTGTTATTACTATCATAGACCTCAAAAAGATTATCTTTAAGTACGGACCGCGCGCCAGAAGTTGCCGTCTGTAAGGTCCCTATCGTGGCTGTAATTGCCGATAGGCTGCTGACGTCCATTTTCTCTGCGGTCACGGCCTTAGATTGAATCATGTCCTTTGTGATGACGTTATCGCCGATTTTGGTCGTGCCATCGATGTTGATGAGACTGCCCTTGATGTAGAAGCCGGTATGGTCCTGCTGGAGGTAGCTCGTCATGTCGCCCTGCGAGATTTTCGTAGCGATGCTGTCAGCCATTTGCGCAATGGCCGAATATGTCTTCGCTTTTGTCGCATCGTTAAGGTTCGTGACGACGGATGTGACCGCCGACGACGTCTGTGTAATCTGTGACGTCAGCGATGCGTTCGTCTCGTTCTGAGCGGCATTGATTTTGTCCTGCGCCGCTTTATTCGACGACACCGTGGAGGAGATGCTGTCCGACTGCTGTTTCAGCGCTGAGATGGCCTTGTAGCCGGTTTTACTGGCATCTGTGTTGTTGAGGTTCGCGACGACGGTATTGATTCCCGAAGTGTTGGCCTCGATTTTTGTCAGCAGATTTTGGTTGGTCGTATCCTGCGCCGACTTGTTACTGTTGACGGTGACGGTAAGGCTGTCTGCCGTCTGCTGGAGCGTCGTAAAAGCGGTGTAGCCCGTTTGCCCCGGCGCTTTATTCAGGTTAGCCACGACCGTGCTGATGCCGGAGGCGTTCGTTTCGATTTTACTGAGCATCGTCGAGTTAGTGCCGTCCTGCGCCGTTTTATTGCTGGCGACGGTTGCAGAGATGCTGTCTGTCGTCGTCTTCAAGCTTGAGATGGACTTATAGCTGCTGTCGCCCGGCGATTTGTTGAGCTCATCGATGACGCCGTTGATAGCCGTCGTCGCTTCGGACCGTGCTTTATTGACGTCGTCCTGCGCTGCCTGGATTGCGCTCGGCAGCGTCGTCTGCGTGTCTTGCACGGCTTTGTCGATGACGGCGTCGACTTTCTGCCGGGTTACGGCTTGGTCCGCTAAGAGCGACGTGTCGACTTTTTCTTTTACCGTGCAGCGGGAGGTCGCCGAGTGTTCGCCTTCGCCGAAATAATCAACATACGCGACACTAACATCATAAATACCCGCCGCGCAGGTGTAGGTCACGACGTTATTGACGGAATAGACGCAAAGGTCATTGATGTAGATGTTCATGCCAACACAATCATCCGGAAGTGCCACGGCGACGATACTCATACCACCCAGTTTATCTGTAACCGTAGGCGGAGACGGCGCTTTCGGCGCTGCCTTCGAGTAAATGACAGATGCAGCGGCGCTATACTTGCCGTCCGTGCCGCAGGCATAGACGTACACGTTACCGGTACGTTCCGTCAGTTTGACGTCGGCCTGGAGACTATTCGTGCGGAGTAAAAGCGCATCGTCTTTCGTCCCCGCGTGTAAATCCGTACGTACTTCGTAGTACGCGATATCTGCGTTCGTGACCGCGCTCCAAGAGACGGTACACCGGCTCTTGTTAAAAACAATAGACAGGTTGCTCGGTGTGTTCGGGATAGTCGTTCTTGGCGCGCAGAGCTGGTCGACGTGTGGCGCGTTGTCTGGCAGTACGTATTCTCCGAGCGCGTTGGCCGTGCAAATTGCAATACGATATGTATCACCGGATACACACTGCGGAATCATGAGTTTGTTGACGCCTTCGCCAGCGTAAATCCACGAGCTGTAATAGCCGAGCTCGTCGGCAGATACGCCGTCTTTGATAGTAAGATTTTCAATCGGTGCATGATTTGGCTTGTAATAAACACGCCCGGAAAGGCCACTCGGCCCCCAGGTTACGCGCAGATCATAGCAATCTGTCCCGTCGAGGAGTTTCCGGTATACAGGATTTACAACGATTTCCGTCGGCGTCGTCGCCGATTGAACGGCACCAGGAGCGACAGTAATCATCGTCCCCGACGACTTCTGGAACTGGTTGACTGTAAAGACTTTAACGTAGTACGTCGTATCGACGTTGACTTCAACTTCAAAGTACTTGCTGATGGCCGTCCCGAGAGATACAAAGTTCTTGTTGTCCGTCGAAACAAATACGGAGAAGTACTGATATACCCGGTCCGCAGGATATTGCCAGGAAAGATACATCTTCGAGTGTACCTGACCGGCGCTGTCCTTCCAGAGCGACTGCCGACCTACGAGATTGGTTACGTTCTGGACAGTGCTGACGTCGGATTCGCTGTTGTTCGGTGTCGGGATTGTATAGTTTTCAAGGAAGCAGTTTTCGTTATACTCAAGCGCTTCGATTTCGCGGACAAGGTCTTCGGTACGGCTGATAGACCGCACGACGAATTTCTTCGTTCCTTTGCTGACTTCGGCAATATCAAAGATGTCACCCGCAGCGGGAGCTGTCGCCGGCGTACTGGCAAGAACAACTGTCGTTGTCGAGTCGCCGACCGCAATCGACTTACAGCCGACTTCATAGCGCGTATCATCGGCAGAGGACCGATAGGCAAACGTATAGGTCTTCGTACTGTCATAGGACTTCATGACCTCGTTGACGACGACCGTTGTGCCGTTTACGGAGGCGATACGGCCGCTGGTCTGCCACATCGGCACATCGTGCGCGACGTAGATGACGTCCCCGACTGTACAGGCTATGGCGTCAATAGACGCCTGGAAAGAGACGGTCCGGACCATGTAGGCGTTACAGTAGAGCTGGAATTTCGCTTCCCGGTACGCCTGTTCGTAATCAGTAATGCCGTCATACGTCAGCTGACTTGTGGTATCATATTCGTCGGTATCAAATGTGGGTCCAAAGACTTTGACTGTATCCCGTTCGTAGTCTTTCTGGGCATTTGTGAAGGTCAGCTCAACGGCATTGGCACGGTCTGACGTCTGGAGGAATGTTTCCGAGAAAGTGCCGGAGATGATATTCCCCATACCAAACATTTGGACCGCTTCCTTTGGCCCATCCCAGACGCAACCGTATTTTGTGCCGAAAAGCTCGACAATGCCGCGGCCGACCGGGGCGATGTAACGGTTTACGACGTCCAGCATTTCACCAGACGTGTTGATTTCGATATTGATTTTGAGGTTGAACTGGTCGCAGTATGCAGCCCATTCCGAAAACTGGTTGTACATCATCAACGACGCGTCGGCGCCGTGGTGGACGAAGACGGTGCTGCCGTTACGGGCGTCGGTAATCTTGTTGGCCCGATGTACCATATCATAAGCCGCCCAGGCAGGATTCGTCGCCGCCTTTTCTTCATAGGCGTTGGTATTCGGGTTCCAGACGTAGACAGTCGAACGCTGTTTCATGAATTTCAGGGTTGGCGACCCAGACAGCTGGTCCGTCGCCATCGCCCGGATGCCGATAAGAGCCATACCGGGATAGCTAAAATCGTCGTAAACGATGCCGCTGACACCAGTCCACCAGATGCGGGTACAGGCACGAGTCGAGGTGGTCGGATAGCCGCGGGAAACGACTTTAACGCGGACGTAGTACTGACCCGCTTCAAGATTATCGACACGGTACTGTTTCCGGATAGCCGAAGACTTACTGCCGGTAATCTTCGCATTTGTCGCAAGCTCTTTCCAATCGCCGGTACCTTCTTTGGCATACTGCGCCTCAATAGTGACATACGTTTCGTCGAGACCGCCTTTATCGTTCGCGTAGTACAAGCCGTTCGAGCACTCCACGTAGATGATGAGGCCCTGGGTCGCAGATCCCGTGACAAGGTCGGTACGCCATTCATTGTCGAGGATTTCGTAACTAAGCGTCTTCGTGCTGATGGTGTCATTAAAGTTCGGGATGATGTCCTGGACGTTGAGGCCTTCTCGCGTATCCAGTTTGACGTCCTTATAGTTTTCAATCGGGTTGTCATTCAGCTGCACGTCATAGATTTTCAAAGGGCCGTAGCCGGCGCAGACGAGCCAGTTGAGATACTGCTTATCCGAGTCGCTGTTAATGTACTTCCCGATGGTCTGACCGCCGCTGCGGACCGTGCCATAGGTAATTGGAATCGGGTTGTTCTGGCCGTTCGTGGTCGTAATCCCTGTCCAAGAGTAGGTCGGGTTTTCAGACGTATCCTTAAAGCCGCTGGTGTTGGCGGTACCGAATGCACGCTGAATGAGCGAGCCGCCGATAAACATGACGGCTGCGGCGGCAAGGTACCCGCCGATAGCGGCAAAGCCGGTCGCGCTGGCCAGGGCGGCACCGCTGAAACTACCTGCGGCGACCATCCCGCCAACGCCCATGGCTGTAACGGAAAGGGCGACGGTCGCGATAATCAGCAAAGGATTCTTGCCGTGCCCTTTCCCGACGACCGGCGAGAAGACGATGAAGTCGTTATCTTTTACTGCCTGGGCGCCGTTAATGGTATAGCTGTTGCGGGAAATCACCATATCCGGCAGCGTCAAATCCTTCGTACACTGCTGTACGTAATAGCTGACTTTCTCCCCTTTTACGTAAGGCAGCGTGCGCACTTCTCTATTTCGTTGTGGTTCAAATGGGTTCTTTACGAAAACGACAGTAATCATTTCTTGCCCCCTACGTATTCATAAAAGCCTTCGATGACGCCGCGCCAGGCTGGCGAGTCGACGCGGCTGATGCAGGCGCCTATCTTGGCCCGGGTGTGGATAAATTTGCCGCTCCCGAGGTATACGCCGGTATGATTCACGATGCCGGGCGGCGTACCCATGCGTAGCGCCACTAAGCACGGGACCGGAAGCGGCGCTGTTACCCGTCTCCAGGCAGAAGAACCGGCTTCCCGCTGCACGATACTATTTATCTTGTCTTCGTCATCCCAGTCTGCCGTAAATTCGGGGAGGTCGATACCAAAACGCCGATACATCTCCATGACGAGGCCATAGCAGTCAAAACCGACAGCGCGGTCGCGGCCGTGATTGACGAACGGGATGCCGATAAGATCTTCGTAATCAATCATACATAGATACCTCCCTGTTCGACGCCTGGGAAGCCGCCGAAGCGCTTACTGCATCCACGAGCACGGCAGTCTGAGAGCGTTCGGTTACACGATGTATACGCCGTGCCTTTGTATCCACACTCAGGCCCCGCAAATTCTTTATACCGGCAGCTGTTCTTGACGTACTTGCCTTCCGGTCGGCGGGAGTGCGGATTGTACGACGTCCCGACCGTCGCCGTCACCCACTGCTCTGTTACCGTGAGCTTTGTGATGCGATAATGCTCCTCGACTTCGGCCGTCGTCACTGTAAGCGCCTTCGTGTTGACGATGTAAAAGACGACCTCGCCGTTATTGGCGCCGTTCGACGCTTCAACATAATAGGTCAGCGCCTGGCTGGTGTTGTCGATGCGGATTTCAAAGGACGGGATGCTTCCGCTTTTATCCTCCGATACTTTGCCGAGTTCAAACGGAAACGCCTGCCAGGTGTGGCCGTTCCACTCGATATCTTCCGTATTCCGGCACACCCGAATAGGATCTACATCTTTCATTGGGAGGTTGAGCTCCATCAAAATGACGAACACTCCGTCTGAGTTGAGATTGTTCTTTTCTGCTTTAGCAACCGCCGATAAGGACAGCATCCAATCACCTCTAATCTTCTCGAATCGTTACACTGCCGCTCATCATATTCACGGCAACCGTTTCAAACGCTTCCTTTTCGACAAAGCGGCATATATACGTTTTCCCATCAATCGGGGACGTAAAGTTAAACGGCTTTGCCGAAAAATAGACTTTGTTCTGCAAAAAGTCCATCAGCGTGTTGTACTCTTTGTAGGGAAGGCTGTCCCACTTAAGCACCCACGTTTTCCGGGACTTCGTAAATTTTCGTCTGGCCTGCGTCGTGCCGTCTTCAAAGGTAGAGCGGAGAGACGTATCCTCTACGTCCTCCGTCGTACCGTAAGCCGGCGCCGTAATGTTTGGCCAGGTAAGTACATCAGCCATTTCCCAACGCTCCCTTCAGCATCGTGCGACTGCCCATGTAGTCTGTAGCGACGGCCTCCAGCATCGTCGTGACAATGAGCTTTTTGCCGTCAATCTGCGCATTGGCCTGCGTCGACTTCATCTGCTGGCCGGACTGATTGACGATACGGACTTCGACGTTTTCGATGCCGCTGCCGGTCGACTCATTATTATTGCCGAGAATTTCCGCCGTTTCGCGGGCGTTATGAACGTAACCATTGCCGCTCATTTCGACGAGCTCCTTGCCCTCTTCGCCAGCAATAAAGTACCCCGGCGAAACGACGCCGCCGCTGGCAAAGCCCGTAAGCGAGTGATGATACGAATAAGCGCTGGCAAGGCCGGTGCCGCCGACGTTCAGCGAGCCAATAAGACTGCCTGTGGTGCCGCTGATGAGGTCCGTCGACATCGCACCGGTACCAAAGCCGAAGGCTTTCATGACCGTGTTCATGATGAGGCCCTGCATGATGATCTTCATCATCGTGTTCAAGATGGTGTTGGCCACCGAGACGTACATGTCGCGCATCCGTTCCGCGAAAGATTCGTTTTTCGTCAACATATTATCGAACGTACCTTCGATAGTATCCGTAATCGAGCTCCAGCCACTGGCCATGGCCGAGCCGATATCCTGCGTGTACTCCTTCATGCTCTGACCGAGCTTGACGAGACCGCCGCCCCAGTCAGTTTTCGCTTCCAGGTCACGCAGCTCTTTGATGTTGTTGGCCAGCTCCTGTTCCAGCTTAATGCGCTGCTCGTTGGTAAGCTTTGCTTCCTGGAGCTGCTTTTGCTGGTACTCGACAAAGCTTTCAAGCTCTGCCTGCTGATCTTTATTGATGTTGACGGTAAATTCGTCCTGCAAGTACTCAAGGCCCTTGTAGTGCGTCAGACGTTCGTCGTGTTCCGTCTTCATCAAATCCCGCAAGCTGGCCAGTTCTTCGAGCTTTGCCTTCTGCATCATGACCGACGTGTACTGACTAGCGAGCGACCGGGAGCCTGTCTGCTTATAGATATCCGTTTCCTTATCGGACAGTTCGTCATAGCTCTTTAAATACTTCCGCTTAATTGCCCAGGCGCGGTCATCCCCATCATCGGCAATTCCCGCTTCATCGGCGGTAATGCCCATTTCCCACTGGACTTTCGCGTATCTGTCCGCTTCATCCTTACGGATTTTCGCGATTTTCAGTTTTTGGTACTCGCTGAGCTTTTTGTAAGCATCCGGCAGGAACGGCGACTTATAAATCGTACTGCCGACCGATGCCGTCGACGTCGGTGCAAGGTTTGTTCCGTCGCCGCCGATGGAATCATAAATCGCACGTACGCCGGCTACATATTCGTCTGTGCCTTCGCCGTAGTGCTTAACGGCAGCCCAAATATCACCATTATTTTCACGGAGTTTACCCATGAACATGTCAATCGCGGCGATGGTGTTCTGCCGAACACTGCTGGCATAGTCATCGGGGATTGCGTGACGTTCGCCGTCTTCCCCGAGATAATCCTGGCCCGGGATAATCTGGAAAGGACCAGCGGCACCAGACGACGGATTATAGTTGTTCGAACCGATGGTGGCGACGTTATGCTGGTCGCCGGATTCATAGGTACCAAGAGCGAGAAGAAGTTTCAGGTACGGAAAATTCATTTCCTGCGCGACTTCTTCGATGGTTTGAATGGCATCGGTCTGTGGGATAGTAACCGAATCCTGTGTGATAGTTGGCTGTACCGACGCGGCCGGCTGTGCCGTCTGCTGCGGCGCAAAGCCGCCGGGAATTGCGTCCCCGTGGTCGCTGAAATGGACGTTATAGGAGCCGTAATACTCGCCGTTCGGCCCGTATTGCGTTTCATATTCGTCGAGCGGTACCAAGCCGATTTGACGGCCGTACGCTTCGAGTTGGTGGCGCAAGTCCGGATTATTTTCAAGATTGTCATCCGAAAGGTCAAAAGCTTGGCCGCTGTCGTGCCACGAATTACCATTGCCGTAGCGGTGCATACTAGTGACCGTCGGCTGTTCACCGGTCAGTTCATAATACTTTTCTGCAAGCAGGTGGAGCTTTTGTGCTGTCAGCGTCGTAATCGCATCATCACCGGAAAGAAGTTGTTCTTTCCAGTTCTTTTCGATGCTAAAGGCACCGTCCGTCGTCGTGGCAGCCCCTGCTTTTGGCGTAAAGGTTTTCAGCGTGACGATAGAGGATGCGAGTTCTTTATTCGTCTGCTGAATTTCACGGTGAAGCTTTTCAAACTCGACTTCGGCCTGGGTACCCGTCATTTCGAGCATCTTTTCGTTCAGGTTCGAGATGATGTTTTCGACGCGCTCGTTGGCCTGGGCAATCTTCCGGGAGTTTTCCTGGATGATCTGCGCGTATTCCTCATTGGCGTTCGCCTGGTCACGCGCCGCCTGGGCGGCCTCACGCTGAGCTTTCGCCGCATCCTGCGTCGCCTTCGTCGCTTCGCTGGCCGCAGAACCGCCACCGCCTCCGACACCACCTTCACCGCCACCTGCGTATTTCCCGGTAACACCAGCGAAGAGGTCTGGCCGCTTCTTCTGGAGATCGGCCATGATCTGCTGCTGTTTTTCCATGTCGGCGGCCATCTTGGCTTCTTCTTCTTCCCGCTGCTGCTGTTCGAGCTCCTTCTGGTGCTCTTCATTCATCTTGCGGACTTCTTCAACATCGTTCGGGTCTTCTTCGCCCCAATCGGCGCCGACACCGGTCCAGTCCATAACGGTCGGGGCACCGGAGTCGCGGCGCGTGACTTTACCGTTGCGGTCAACAACCCAGGTAGCACCCTTATACCAATAGCTGTGGTTTTCTTCCCAGTCACGTTCTGCACTGGCGTACTCATACAGCTTGTATAAGGCCATCCCGATAGCGGCGGCAACGCCGAGCCAGCCGCCAACAAGGCCCCAGGCAAGGCTTGTCAGGTTCTTAATAGCGGAGCCTGCAACGGCGCCCATACGGACGACTTTTTCACCGCTGGCCGCGGCGGCGGCACCAGTGGCTGCTGTTGCGACGTTGGTTTCTACCGTACGGGCTCTCAATGCGGTCTGCGCTTCACTGGCCATAGCTGCGCCTTCGACGCCCTGGGTGCCGGCGGTAAGGCTCGTTTCACCCTGGAGTTCATTGGCAAGCGTTGTCGAGACAATTTGTTCGGCAAGGTCCGCTTCCCCGGCTCGCACGAGGTCGATGGCGGCGTTAGCTCTCGCGGCCATAATTTCGGCAGCGGAACCCTGACCTTCGAGGGCAGTCGTCGTTTCAAGGATTTGTGCGGCGAGGTCCATTTCACCGGCCTGCATCGCGGCCAGGGCACCTTCAAACGATGTCCGGGCAATCGTCATCGCAGAGGCGCGTTCTGCTTCCAGCGCGATATTCTGACGAATCTGGTTGCCGAGGGCAGCCTCAAGCTCTACCTGACGAGCGATAGCGGCAGTTTCCGCGTTATTCGACACACCTGCCGACGCGCTGGCCAGAGCAGACATACTGCTCTGCGCTTTCGAGAGAGCCGCTCTGCGCTGTGCCGCCGTCTGTGCTTCGATAGCTTCGTTTTCAGCAACGATCTGCGTCCGGGCCGCTTCGGCCGCTCTGCCGAGAGTCGTCTGGGCGGTTGCAGCGCCGGTAATCGCATTCCGGAAATCGGTAATGTAGTAGCTAAGCTTGCGCCCGACCCAGAGCGTCAAAAGCGTTTCCGTAAGTGCTGCCGTATGCTGCGCCGCGACTTCAATGAGTGACACCGCCGCAGACAGTGCCGGCGAAAGAATAGTCGAGATGTCACGACCGACCTCAACGATACCGCTGCCGAAGTGTTCCACGACAATCGTGGCGTTCTGAAGCGCTTCAATGGCGTCGCCATTGATACCGACGACTTCCCCTTTACCGACATCGACGCGGACAAGCTTATCGGCGATAGTGCTCAGTTCCTGCGTGGCGCTTTCGAGCGCCGGCGTCAGCGCGGTGCCAGTGATACGGGAAATGGCTTCTTTAAAGTGATTCCAGCGGCCTTCCAGTGTATCAAGATAGTGGCCGTTCGCTTCAATTTCGCCGCGAAGACGTTCATTCAGGAAATTAAAAAGTCCGTCAGCAGAAGACTTAGCTTGATTGATGTCTTCGCTAGTAAGACCTAACTGCTGGCCTAAGATAGTACGCTCAACGTTCTTACCGTTGATGACGTCACGGATATCGCGCGAGAGGTTATCTCCGCTGATACCCATAGCTTTACCGGCTGTCGTCAAAGCGCCGGCCAATTTTAGCGTCTGCTCGATAGTCATGTTGGCGTTTAACGCCGACGGGAGCATCGCACGGAAGACTTCACTGATTTCCTTCGTGCTGGCCCCTGTGACTAAGGCCTGGTCCGACAATTCCTGCATGAGGGCACGAGACATCGTGAGCGCCTGATTCCACTCGATGTTTTTCCCGTTAATCTGAGCCATGGACATCAGGGTACCCGACATGCTGATAGCCCCGGTCTGCATCGTCGTGTAAAACTCGACGGCCGAGTCGACAGCGGAGTGCATCGCGTCAGCGATACCGTTAACGCCGGCGATGGCCGACGCATACGCGGCGGTATTCCGGATAACACTTTGCATCGACAACATGCTGTTGCCGAACGCTTCTACCTGTTTCCGGGTTGTTTCCGCTTCACGGGCGACGTTTTGAAACGCGGTCGTAGCGTCGTCTTTCCCTACAATTCTGATTTGTACATCAGTGTTCGCCATTTCTCATCATCTCCCTCATGCGGTTTAACTCAAAGCGTTCCAGCTTCTGGATCTTCACAAAATCTCCTGGCGATGGGTCGATATCAAGCATATCTGCCGCCACTTTCACAGCACTGTAATCGAGGCCCATCGGCATCGGTACACTGCCGCCCATGCCGCCTACGCTGCCGTAGCGCCACTGTGTGTAGACATGAGCCCATAACGTATAAGCGACGACGTTGAGAGGCGACAGCTCGGGCATCCGATAGTCGCACGACTCGCAGTCGTCGTCTTTCTTCAGATCTTTACACGTCTGGCAGTACTCAGCTTTATTGACTGCCCAGTCCCAGACGTCAATCAGTTTTTTTCGCTGAATTCATCCGAATACGTTGCGTTATAAACCGCTTCCCCGAAGAAAAAGCAGATGTTATTCGGAAGTTCATCGAAGTCAAAGTCCGGATACACGTTGTCGAGGATCCAGTCATAGCATTTTTCCTGCATCCCGATAGCGGTTTCCTTCGTCTGAAAGACCGTTTTCAAATAGTTCAATTTCTGTTTATCCAATTCCCGGCGCTGTTTTCGCGTCAGGCAGCGGATTTCCGGAAGCTTGCCTTCTTTGACCATCTTCATGATGTCCGCTACGATGCGGTCATGGCGAGCCTGCGCTTCCTTCTGGATTTCTTCTTTGGTCATTACTTTCTTATCTGCCATCTACATCAGTCTCCTTAGTACGAAGCCACATCGTTGATAAGTGTGACCGTGATGATGCTGTTTCCCTTGTCATCCGCATAATAACCGCGATAGTTAAGCGTCTGCGTAATACCTTTCGGACCGCTGATGCTCGGTGTAGCACGTTCGAGAATGACTTCCGGGATTGTGAACGTCAGACTGAAATCATCACGAGTAAAAGCAAGTTCCAGGGAGGTTTCCGTGCTGGCCATCGCTTTTTTCAGCTGTGCATCATCTTCAAAAAGCGTTTCGATATTCCCTGTGATTTCGCACTGACCTTCATTGATGGACGGACGGATACTGGAACCGTTGAGGCAGTACGTGTCGCCGTCCAAGTTGTTGTTGATATCCAACTGCATTTTACGGCAGGTAGCAAGCGCAGTACCGCCCTCTTTGACGGAGGCATTGACGTTATTAAAGCGCGTCAAGTTCAGCGTTGTAGGTGCGGATGCGGCCGTTTTCGTGGCTTCCACTTCATTGCTGGCCATCGTATCTACCGTATAAGTCGTTTCGTTGTTGCCGACCTGGGCCGTCAGCGAGAATTTATTGAATTTCGTACCGACGTACTGGAAGAAAAGGCCAATATCCGGAAAACCTTTTTCGACGGTAAGCGACGGGATTTCATCGCCGACCTTAAAGACGTGCTGATACGTACCTTCTTTCGTGCCAGCCGTTGTTGTCGGAGCGCCGAAGAGGCCTTTTAAGATGTTGCCGATGTTACGGACGTCAAGCGGCAGCTCCAGCTGACCAGATGCATCCATTTCACCGATGCCCGGCTCCGTCATATCGCGGCGGCCAGTAATCGTATTTGTGGTGATGAGGTTCTGCTTGCTAGTCAGTGCGTTTTTATTAATCGGCTGACGGTACCAGGTACCTGTAGACGGCATCGTACCATACGTTGTTTCAAAGATGAGGTTCGTTACGGACTTCATCCCTTTAGCCTGTTTTGCCATTTTGTAACCTCCTAATAAGTTAATGTTTCACCCATCGAGGGCGTAATTTCAGTGATACAAACCATCGTCCCCATAAACTGAGGATAGGTGGCGGATGGTGTAACGTCATAATCGACACGGGAAATCGGCCAGTCTCTGTCGGACGCAAATGTCTGCAAGGTTTCATAGATGAGCTGGCCTAATTCGTCGCACTCGACAGCCCCTGTCAGCTGGATTTCTTTAGCGTCCGGATAGTAAGCGTTCTGCACGACTTTACCATCAACAGTGAGGTTGTTGTTCTTCACGACCCAGCCGACACCTATTGTATAGGACAGTGTACTCTGGTCTGCTCCTTCGATTTTCGAGCCGTTCATGACGACGATATACGGGCAATAATCTCCGTCTGGAGCTTCCCGAGGATTACCGCCGTTGATGAGGACCGGTGCCTTACCGTAATGATCTTTGCAGTACTGCTGGATGCTGTCGCTGTCTTTCAGGGCCTTCATCCAGGCGTCGGTTATCGTCTGCAAAGGCAATGTGTATTCCATGACAGCCTCCTATTTAAAGACACGATAAACTCGGCCGGAGGATGCGGCCGAACGAGCGCCGTTACCGTTAAGGTACGACAGGATTTTCTGCTGCATCGTTGCCGATGCGATTTCATGGACGCGCGGCACCATCGGTGCCATAGTCTGACGAGACCTTGTGTCCAGCATCAGCTTATTCTTTGACGGGTGCATCCCGGCAGCGAAAAACGCTTTTCGCATCCGTTCCGTCATCGGCGTCTCATACCCTTCTTGCTGCTTACCGCCTAAGCGCGCAGCGGACTGACTGAGCCAGCCAACCGTAACAACGCCAGCGTCAGCCTGGCTCTTATCGTATCCGACCGCCTGCCGCAGTTTACCCATAATAGGATAACTGCTCTTATTTGAGCCGTTTAGAGCGCGTTCCAGCTTAGCATAATGCCAATCGTCCAGCACGTGCTTAGCGTAAGCCTGGCCGCCAGGAGCCTGAGACCGGATACCCTCTTTAATGGCTTTCTGGGACTGATATGCCGCAGATTTCAGCGCCGAAGACACCCATTTCGGATGATTCTCGGCAACATATTTCAAAAACGGCGTCGCCATATCGTCATATTCAATCCGGATATCCAAGGCCATCACCCCCACATATTTCCGTAGTCAATTGCCGATTCGTGCATCAGGAACCGCAGACGCCAGACAGCGCCAGGATTATGCTGCTCGATGCTCATAAACGTATACGTTGTACCGTGATATACGATTTCATCACCCGCGTGCGGATCCGTGACGCCTTTTTCCGCATCGTCAAGGACGGTAAAGGACGCATCGCCGTAACTGCGGCTTTTGTCATGCGCGTTACGGGATGTATCGTTCGTACCGATTTCAGCGATAACCTGTATATTCAGCCGCCTGCCTTGCGTCTTATACACGGCCGCTTCACTGACATCATCGAATAAATCACCGATATCGTCCTTCATCCAATCTTCAAGGCTCATTACTCACGACGGCCGACCGTCGCTTTCGGGTCGACCGGAGGCAGGCCATTTTTCGCAGCGGTCGCATGTTTTGCACCGCCTGCTTCCACTTCCGTGTCAAGGCGGACAACGTCGCCGTCTGCTACGCGAAGAATTTCTTCGCCTTCCGCAGCCGATACGCCTTTGATGAGTGTGCCTGGACCGTAATCCGTGCCGTTATGGCGAAGTGTAAATTTTTTAACGAGTAAATCCATAATGTCCTCCCAAAAAGGAAAGGGCGTCGCGATTCACGACACCCTCACTGTACTTAGTATGCTTTCAGCGTGTACCAGTCGTCGACGCAGTCCGGTTTCACGACGCAGCGAGTAGCGAGACGGATTTTCTTCGTGTCGCTGTTGACGTCGTCCCAGACCTTCGGTACATAAGCGCCTTCATAGGTGTGGAAAGCCCCGTCCGTTTCGAGCTGTGTAACAGCACCAAAGAGCTGAGAACCGATGTTTTTACGGGCCATGATAACGTAACCATCCGGAATGTACTTCTGGAGTTTACCGGATTCATCTTCATACACGCCGTCATATGCGTATACCTGGAGGCCATTCATATCGAGAAAAGCGCCGACGTTCGTGACCGCTTCGCTTTCGATGCGCGGTGCAAACGTTGCGACTTTCAGCTGATCAGACGGACGAAGCAGGTATTTCAGGAGATCTTCATTTTTCAGCATGTAGCTGATAGTCTTAGACGTCGTGATAAGGACAGAAGGCGCATAGCCGCTGTCGGTTGCTACGGTTTCATACATGTCTTTCAGGCAGCCGTAAATATCTGCGGCCGTGTTGCTCCACATATCGTTACCGGACAGCGTCTTTTTGTGCGTGAATTCGCCAAAAGAAACGTTGTCGATGATGCTGGTAGCGCCGTCGGCAGTCGTGCCGGAAACGGTAAAGCCCGCGTTCAGCATGGTCTGCACGGCCATCCATTCGATACGACGTACGTTCATATCCATCAATTCGGAAATATCGCGTGCGGCCAGTTCCTGTTCACGGTCTGCCGGAGTACGGGACGAGATGACGGATTCGCCAAAACCGCGTTTTTCGATATCGCCAATCGTGGTGACACGGGCCGGCGCCATCATCGGCGGAGTGTACTGTTTCGTAATAAAGCCGTCACGAGCGACATTAGCGGCGCCGCCATTACGAGAAACGAACGGGGCCATTTTACGGGAACCTTTACGGTAATCCATCAAGACAGATTCGCTGGCAAAGGTCTGTTCACGTCCAAAGAACGTATCGCGAAAAAGTGTAGTCGGGCGATACATACGGTCAATAGCCTGGAGAAGCTCAAAGGTATTGGTGTAGTCGAGTGCCATTGTCTATAACCTCCTAGTGATTTGCAGTAAGGTAAATGTTGTGAAGAACAAGGTTTTCTTCCTGTTTTGCGCGAGTATCGGAGCCACCGAAAATAAGTTTGTCGGCGTTAAACATACCCGCGACATAAGCTTCGGTAACGACATCATCTTTACCGGAAGCATCGACGTCATTAATCAAAACAGCGCATCCGGTCTGCGAGCCGTCTTCCTTAGAGCTATCTGCCGTAGTGTATTTACCGCTGGCCGACACTTTGCCGAGGACTGTGCCGCGCTTCAAAGCGCCTGCACCGGCAACGATAGTTACACCGGCCGTCAGAAGATGCGGATAGGTGCCGCCGATAAGGCCGTCAAAATTCTGCGAGCTTACGTTCTGTACCAATTCAGCCATTATTTTCTACCTCCTACCTGAGCATTAAGCTTATCGATGAACGCTTTGCGTTCTGCTTCGTCCTGGGCGCCGTTATCGGTGACAACGCCGCCTTTTACATCGTTGACGCCGCTGTTGACGTTATCTTTGATAAGGTCGTCCATGAACTGCTGACCTGCGTTGACCGGTTCCTTAGCAGGAGCCGCTTCCTTCGCTGTATCAACGAAGAACTGGATATCTTCCGCTGTCTGACCAACTTCTTTAGCGTGCATTACAACTTTATGCACCTGTTCAGAGCCGTCGTCCAGGGCTTCAAGGGCGCTCATACGAGCTCGTTCGCCAGCGATGGCTGCGTTACGGATTTCTGCTACCTGATCGCCGTACTTCGCTTCCAAATCGGCGACTGTTACTTTCTTATCGTCCATTTTCGTATCTCCTTTGTTGGATTTTACTAAAATACGTTTCATTTCACTTACGTCCTTCGCCGCGAAATTCACAAAACGCTGATGGTTAAACTCGACGCTATGCGGCACGCTATTCTGCACATCGGTATAGAGCATTGCTGTCGCAAAGCCTTTATCGATAGCCGTCTGCGCGCTCATATACGTTTCCGCGTCCATGAGGTCTGACAATTCCTTACGGTCTTTACCGGTACCGAGCTCATAAGCGTTCAAAATCGCGTTTTTGATTTCGTCCAGGCCATCTGCGGTGTGCCGCAGGTCCGAGGCGTAGCCGCTGACGCCGGTAAGCGGATTATGGACCATAAAGACACATCCGGGAGCCAGCTTACGTTCCTCACCAGCCATGAAAATGACGGTTGCAGCGCTCATGACTTTCGTATCACCGACAGTTGTGACGTGGCCACCGTTCGCGCGATGTTCCATAAGTGCGTTATAGATACCGGTGCCGGCGTAAACGCTGCCGCCGTAGCTGTCGATGGTGACCGTCAGATTCTTGCCCGCATAGTCTGCCAGCTCCTGACGAAACGCATTCGGCGACGCACACGGCAGGTCGAGCCACTCATACAGCCAAGCCTGTTCATCGTCGACGATATCACCGTCGATGCGGAGCGCTACGTTATCCGGCTCGGTTTCACTTGGTGCAAAATTCCAGAATTTCACTGTTCATTTCCTCCTTCTGCCGGATTCGCCGGCCCTGTATTCGGTGCGGCGGGACCTGTATCCGCTGCCGTCTGTCCGTTGCCATTAATCGACGGATACGTCGGCAGTTTGTGCGCCGACAAGCGGCTGTTTTCAATCGCCAGACGCTCAATATTTTCATCCCAGCTGGTCCCCGTCATTTCAGCCGCTTCTTTTTCACGGGTGCTGAGTCCAAAGAGGATACGAAGCTGTGCGCTCTGCGCTTCTTTGACCGGGTCGAGGACACCCATGACCGGGCCGAACCATTCCGAATTACACCACGCGGCGCGCTTAACGGGATCGCTGAAAAAGCCCGGCGCCTGAACGCGGCCGCGGACAATCGCTTCCGTCAGCCATGCCTCATAGACAGGCTGGCAAAAATCGCGGGAGAACCACGTCCGCCGCATCTTGAACTCGCTCCAAGCCTGGAGCAGTGCGGCACGGCTTGCGGTGTAGCTGGAATTGAAGCTCTTCATTAAGACTTCGTACGGAATGCCCAGGGACGCGCCGATTTGCTTCGTCAGCTCTTTCACGAAGGGCTCGAAGGTCGACAGCGACCGTTGTGGATCCACAGCGGCGACGTCATAGCCCTGCGGCAGCATATTGACCGTCCCTGGACCAATGGCGATACTGTTTGGGTCCAGCGCCGGCAGGTGCTTATTCGTACCGTTCATCAAATCCGAAATCGGAACGTCGCTCGACTCGTGGTCCGCCGTTTCCTTGATAAACATGGTGAAGTAGGCCTTGATGATGGCCGCTGTCAATTCGGCATTCGTGTAGCGCCCGGTCTGCTTAATCGTTTCGATGACCGGGGCAAGTTTCGGTACACCGCGATACTGTTCAGCACGCTCATCGTGGCAAATCTGAAGGATATTGGGCATCCCCGACAGTTTGCCGCGTGCTTCGACGCGCGCCCAGGTCTGCAACTTATACATGTTGGCCGGGTCGTAATTGTAACGGTTCGACACGTAGTAGGCAACGACCTTGCCGTCATCATCGATTTCGACACCGTTGATGATGCGGTTCCCGTTATCATTGTTATGCATCACGATAGAGCCGGGAAGCGTAATACCGTCGGTACTAATTGCCCACGGGTTGCTCACCCTGGCTGCTTCTACCAGCTGGATGCGAAGGGAATATGGCATCAGCGGCCCAGAGGGCCGATACTTGAACAGTGCGAAGGCATCGCCATCTATGGCATAATCCATATAGGCGATATCCTGCATGTCGTAAAAATTATTACGGCCGAAGATATCACACTCTGTACTGGAGGCCCACAGGTCAAACTCGGCTTTTACGTTACGGCTCCATTCTTCCGCCTGCTCGGCGCTGAGGCCGAGAAGTCGATAGTTTGGCCTGGGTGCCACCTTAAGGCCGGCACCGACGATGTTGGTGCGGGAGGTGTTAATGGCCGCCGACGCAACCGGAGTGCCGAGAGCTAGGTCCGACGAGCGGCCCCGTAGAACGCCAAGATTTGCGTCGATATCGCTCTGCGGCGATGATTTACGAGGACTCCAGGCGGCGAGGCTGCCTTTGCGGAAAGAGGCACCGGCTTCCGAGTATCCGGAATTGCGTACGGCCTGCCGCGTGATATTTAGTTTCTTTTCCGTCGGCATCCGCGCCATTTTGCTGTGCTTACGTTTCTTCTTTCCCATTTCACACCTCTCAATCTAGTAGGACGAACCGTTTCGTTCGGGAGCCGGCCACGTTACCTGCGGTTCCCGCAGCCGTTTCTTCCGGGAGCGTCACACCGGATGCCCTCAGCTCGTCAATCGACTTGCGGATCTGCTGATAGTCAGCCCGACGGTTCTTAATCGTCCCGTTCTGCCACTCCTGGGCGGTGAGTACTTTCTTTTCCGCTTCCAGGAGCGACCGCAGGCGGGCCTGCTGTACCGTGTCGCTCATACGACCACTCCTTTCCGAATACAGCCATACTGTTTTCGTGTTACTTTATGGGGCGCCGCAACGGGTACCCCGTTAATTGCTTCTTCATAGGCATTCCAATCGGGCCGAACCGAGCGCATACAAGCCAGGTTGTAGACCTGAAGGTCAATCGGTTCATTACGGCCGTCCGGCGCGACGTTCTTCCACTTTTTGACGACGCGGCCGCGACTCTTTTCTAGGACTAGCTTTTCAGCTAAAAGACCACGGAAATAGCGCCTGTCATAGCCTCGTTCGTCGTCATCTGGAAAATGCATGTACTGCGGTCCCGCAGCGGTGACGTTTTTCAGCCGTTGGAGGATATACTCCTTGCCATCGTTGACGCCGAGGAGCGTCAGCAGGAGGCCTGGGAAGTTCGTAGCCTTTGCCGGCTTATAGAGAAGCGGCACCCCGAATTCGTGAGCGCCTCGAATGGCGAAACGCTGCAAATACTGACGGTCCTGACAGTATCGATAAACTTCTTCGGTGTAGTGACCGCCGCTATCGATGAAGGTCCGGGCCACTTTAAGCGTCCTGCCGTCGGCGAACGTCCATTCTCTTGCAAGAAGCCGGTCCAAATCGGCCCAGACGTTCGAGTTGGCATCCGGAACGCCAAGCAAGATGCCTTTTTCGATGCCCCAGCGCTCTTCTCCACGTCCCCATCCGGCTATTTCGTATTCCAGACGGTCATCCTGCGTATCGACGGCAGCCGTAAGGAGCAAAACACCGTCCGGGAGCTCGGCTTTATAGGTTTCACGCCGTGCCAGGAGCGGTTCCATGTCTTTGATGCCGCTGTCGGGATTGTAGATTTCCGCCAAACGCGTGTTCACGAAGGTTTTCATCGACTCTTCGTCGTCTTTGGCTTCGAGATACTCGCGGACGATGTCGTTCCAATGCACCCAAGGCGACGTAAAGGCGTTCACATGGAAGGATCGAACCGTTTTAACGCCTGGATTTAAACAAATGTACCCTTGCTTGAACGATTTGACCTGCGCTTCGTTGTATTTGAAGCCGCAGTCAGGGCAAATCCACCACACATCGTGGACTTCGTAACTCTTCTGACCGTCTTTTTCGTACTCATCGTACTCAAATTTCATGTCAGAGATAGTTACCCAGTGCCACTCACCGCAGTTTGGACACTGATAGCGCCATTCTTCCTGACTTCCCAGCATATACTCGCGCATGATGCGGCTGGTGACGTCGGTTGGCGTCGAAAACAGGCCGATAATGCGGTTCCAGAAGTTTGACGTACGCTTTTCAGCCAGGTTGACTGGGTCGCCCTCTGTGCCAGCTGACGGTGCAAAACGGTCCACTTCATCGCAAACTAGGACACGAATCGAGCGCTTCGCAAGGCCTGATGGGGCGTTAGAGCCGACAAGTGACAAATACCCGCCTGGAAAGAGCTTTTTCAGGATGGTATTGTCGCCATTCCGAGACTTTTGTTCGTGGATGCGGTCGGCCAGGACCGGCGTCATCGCGACCGTCGGCGTAAGACGTTCCTTCGAAAAGTCCTTTGAGTCTTCAACAGTCGGCTGGACCATCAACATCGGACAGGGGTCCAAATGGATGAAGCGGCCGAGGAGGTTGAAGAGGATTTCAGACTTCCCGAGCTGCGCACCCAGCATCGCCACGACTTTCGTGACGCCTTTCGCCGTGAAGGCGTCCATGATGGGGATCTGGTAGTTTTTCGATACCCATTTGCCTGGATCTGCGCCATATTCTGCCGGAATCTGACGGAATTCGTCAGCCCACTGGGATACCGTCATCAGCGGCGGCGGGGCGACTTCGGCGAGAATATTCTGCATGAGGTGTATCGTCTTCGGCGGAATGACTGGTTTAACCATCGTCGTCATCCCCGCTGTCGATATCCTCAAGTTTAGCCGCGTCGAATTCGGAGAGGTCCTTTAACGCTCGGTTGATTTCTTTTGTCAACATCTCATTGATGTCTTCCGGCGTTTTGCCGGCAAGGGAGGTTGCCATTTTGGAAGGCAGTGCCAAAAGCGTTCGGCGAAACACAACAACCATGTTGCCGACGAGATACGTGATGTCTGAGGTTTTATGCAGTTCATTTTTGAGCTCCCCTAACTTCAATTCAGCAATCTCACGTTTCGCTTTTTCGTGGAGGGCTTTTTCGTCGTCGTAGGAGACGCCTTTGCCACCGTCCACGTTCCCCGCCGATTGCCGGTGCCAGAACATCAGGCTCTGCACGAGCATGATTTTACCTTCGTCGTTGCAGACCAGCTCCTGATCACGGACCAGCTGGGAGACGCGCTGCGGCGTCAGCCCCAGGATTTTCGCGAACTCCCGCTGCGAGATAATCAAATCCCGCCAGCACTTCGTTACATTCACCCGCCACCACCTCCTGTAGTGGACATATTGAACGAATGTCCATTATTGAAAAGCAAATGTCCAAAAAAGTTTTTAACTAAAAAATCATCGGGGGGGCGACGACCCCTGCGCGGTGCTTGTTTCACAGAAGAACCTAAAATTATTATGAAATAAACTTTTAATTTCTAATAATTTTAAACTCTCAAATAATTTATGTTTTACTAAAATTCTCTCGTGTCTCGTACTAGCGTACACGCTATTCTTGCTATCCCGGCATGAGAAAAGCCACTAGCGGCGGATGAGCTGTCTTGGCTGGTGGCTTTCCCTTATGCGGTTATACTTTTCTAAGAATAAGGAGGTGTAAACTTGACGAGTTTTCCATGTTTCCTGCGTACCTGATTCCCTTAGTTCTTACAGTTTATATTATATCACTTAGTCGCAGTCTCGTTCGGTCGCATTGACTCTCATTTGGTCGCATTGAGTCCCAACTTTTGGGCCTTGTCTTTTCGATATTTGACATAGCACGGCTCAAAAGCTCTGACCGCTTTATCTTTTTCGCGAAAAAGCTGGGACCTGCTGAGACACATCGCCGCCGCAATGTCATCGATGCCGGCGTCACGGACGTAGTACAGTGTCAGTAGCTGCCGCTGTTTCTCGTCGTCCATCAAAAGCAGCATTGTCTTTGCTTCTTCTCTCCGGTCAATGAGCCGGTCCCAGTCAGCGTCGACATCGCGGATCAGCTTATCAAGCCTGGCAATCTTATTCGAAAGGTCCGCCGGCTCTCCGCCGGATACCTTACTCTTACTGTAGTCAATTGCAGACAGTGAACAAATGTCTGCTTCAAGACGTGAGCGTTCTAGCTCTTTCATCTTCAGCAATACATTCAGCTCACGAACGCTGTTTAAATACGCTTCTGCATCCCCCATTACTTACCCTCCTTCGCGAGTCCTTCTTTGAGGACTTTCAAGATGTACTGATTCAACGTCAAATTATGATTGTTCGCAGCGTCGATAAGCTTTTTACGCATCCCTTCGGGAAGCGACACGGGAAGATGTTGTTTCAGTTGTTCTTCGGCTTGCGGAATCGGAATCTTACTGTCTTTCCCGAAAAGCTTTTCGTAGCGGTCTTCGTCGAAGTTGCAGCCGACGAAATGCGTGAGGTCCGTCAGCGTGATGGTGCCGGCCTGCATGCACGATGCGATGCCGCAGATCTTATCGTAAGCGCGCTGGAGACGAACGACGCCGAAGCCGAATTCATCATGAAGCGCCATCAGCGTACAGGTCATCCAGTAATCGACGGACCTGGCTAACGTTCTGTTAATCAGCTCTTTATCATGAAGCGTCGGCCGATGTGGTGCAATTATTGCACTTCTTGACTGTAACATGTAGCCGCTGCTGGGTTCATGGCTTAGTGGGATACGCGGCGCCCTGGCCGCGCGCTTCATCTTTCTTGCAAGGCTCAAATCAATCAGCTCCTTTTCTACTTACGGTCTTTTAATTCTGTCCACAGCTTACGATCCTGTAACTCCGTCCACAACTGGCTTACCTGGACGCCGTGGTTGTGCTGGTACTTACTCGAATGATATTCATCGGCGCCCGGGTCGATGTCGTGATAGTAAATCTGGCAGACCTCGATGTCCGGGTAGATGATCAGCGGCTGGACGACGAAGATCTCCAGTGTCCAGTAACCGCAGAAACCGACGTCGCCGAAGCCGGCCGTCACGTGGACGAACATGCCCAGGCGCCCGATGGAGGACCGGCCTTCGATCATCGGTACGAAGCCATGCGTCTCCGTATACTCGTTCGTCCGGCCCAGATACAACGTGTCCGGCTTGAGTACGAGACCTTTTTCCGGGATGGTCAGCACGTGGGCTTTTTCTTCGCGCTTCATGTCCAGCGTTACGTCGTCGTAAGCCAGGAGTTCATGGTACAGCGTCAGATTGACGCTGTTCGGATTGACGTAGCGGCTGTTGAAGGGCTTGATGACGATGTTCCCCGACGCCATCTGCTGACGGATGCGGTTCCCCGATAAAAGCATCAGCGGTGCCCCCCTTTCTTATCGCGTTGCTTGATGACCGAGACCGTGTAATTCTCGGCGTCGTTGACGGCATTCTTACTGTCGCGCCAATGGTATTTCTTATGCCGTGCGGCCCGTTCTTTCTCAAAGGCTTCCTTTTCGGCTTCCGTCATCTTATGTGTATGGACTTCACCGCTTTTGCAGTAGTCCGGGAAATCTTTCGGTTTTGTCATGGTTCCTCCTTACATCCGGCCCATTTTGTGGGCCATATAAATACCGTAATCTATTTTCAAATGGTTCGCTTCGCGGATGTCGTCCGCAAGGCTTCCCACTTTTACCGGCTTCGCAGGTTCCGGTTCCTGGTAAACGTGTCGATTCCGACGCCTTTTGCCGCTGCCGCGAAAGTGCGGCGGCCTCGGTACGCGGGGCCGGAGCTTATAGAGTTCTTTATCCAGGTGGTTCATATTAACTCAACTCCTTCACCGTGATGCGGATGGCGTCCAGCATGGCCTGCTGGCCGGCTTCCTTCCTTTTAAGCGCCTGGGCGACAGCCTCGTCGACGGTCCCTTTTGCGATCAGCTGATGGATGACGACGGTCTCCGTCTGGCCCTGTCGGCAAAGACGGGCGTTGGCCTGGAGATACTGTTCAAGACTCCAGGTGAGGCTGTACCAGACGATGATATGACCGCCCTGCTGGAGGTTCAGGCCATAGCCGGCACTGGCAGGATGCACCAGCAGTACGGGGATTTCGCCGCGGTTCCAGGCCCGAAGGTCGTCTGAGGTCTTTAGCTCTCTTGCGCCCTTGATAGCTTTCTTGAGTCTTGCCAGTTCATGCTTATACTGGTAAAAGACCAGGACCGGATGCCCGGCGTTGTCCTCGATGATTTCAAGGAGCCGCTGGATCTTTGCGTCATGAATGACGATGGTGTTGCCATCGTCATCGTAGATAGCACCGCCGGAAAGCTGCAAGAGCTTATTCGAGAGTGCTGCCGCGTTCGGCGCGGTAATTTCTTCATCGCCCATCTTTAAAACCTGCTCTTTCGAAAATTTCTTATAGAGTGCCATTTCCGCCGGCGACAGCGGGATGCGAATCGGGTTGATGATCTTCGGCACGTTGACGGAACCCTTAAGCGACATACAGATGTCACTGATGCGCCGATAGATCTCTTGTTCGGCGTTCGGGCCAAGGATTTTGTAGCTATAGACGATAAGGCCGTTCGTTTTATCCGGCCGAAAATAGTTATGCCGGTATGCCGTTAACGTCCGGCCCAGGCGCTCGCCGCCATCGAGGAGATACAGCTGCGCCCAGAGGTCCATCAGGTTATTCGGCGACGGCGTCCCAGTCAGGAGAATCATCCGGTCGAAACAGCTGCGGCACTTCCGGAGAGCCCGGAAGCGTTTGGCCTGGGAGTTCTTAAAGCTCGACGATTCGTCGATGACGAGTAAGTCAAACGGCGGCCGATAATTAAAGAACTCCATCAGCCAAACCGTGTTCTCGCGATTCGTGATGTAGATATCAACGTTCCGGAGAAGCGCTTTAACGCGCTGCGTCTTACTGCCCAGGACCGTTGAGTAGGTCAGGCTTTTAAAGTCATCCCACTTCTCGATTTCGTCCTGCCAGGTAGACTCTGCGACCTTCTTTGGCGCGATGATCAGCACTTTCGAGACTTCCAGGCGGTCATAGATTAAGTTACATATGACGCTTAGTGTTACCGCAGTCTTACCAAGGCCCATCGGCAGGAACAAACCACAGCGAGGCGTTGCCAGTGCCGTTTCAATCGCTTTACGCTGATACGCGTGTGGCTTAAACCGCATCGTCGCCACCCCGGAATTGGTCGATGAAAAGCTGTGCGTCCCCTTTTGTGTCGATGATAAGGACCGGCTGATTATGGTTTGCAAGCTTTGCAAACACGCTCTGCTGAAGCGGCCGCGGTTTCTTTCCAGGCGCTTTTACTTCAACGAAGCGGACCGTGCCGTCGCGATTCACAAAAATACGGTCCGGCACCCCGGAATTTCCAGGACTTACCAATTTATACGTTAAAATGTTATTTTTATGTGCATACTGTACGAGGTACTTTTCGACCTCTTTTTCTAAAATGTCCATTCAAAAAAACACACTCCTCGTATTACGAACCAAGACCTTGGTAGGCAAAGTAGGCAATTTTTCCCTTACATTTTATAAAATGGCATTTAGGCTTTTACTTTCTCATACCATTCTCAAAGAAGATTTTACTAAAATCGGCCTTATAAGCCTAATTCCCCTTTTCTAATTAATTAAATAAAAAATTGCCTACCTTACCTACCTTTAGGGGATAAACGGCTTAGGTAAGCGGATGGTGGCGGTAGGCAATTCATAAAAAACTGCCTACCTTTTCCAATAATTGCCTACCTTTTTTATAATCAGTAATGAGAGTATTTTTCATACGTTTTTTTCCCATTTTTGGTTTTTGGTAGGCAATTGCCTACCTTTTTTGGGGCGCCTTATTATCGTCTTTTTTGATGCGTACGTACGCCCGCTGTGCACCATAAGCTTTGAATTTTAATACGCCTCTTTTGTTACCTTTATAACGTTCCCAACCATCAAGGTTGGCCAGTATCGTGTTGATTTCCCGCGCTTTCGCGTTGTTGAAGTTCAACCGGTTGCCGCCCAGGCATTCGCACCAGATGGCCAATGCACAGGTTTTTACAATTAGGAACCGTTCCTGCGTCTCTTCTTCGCCGTCGGTTTCGCCGTTTTCGACGAAGTAATGGCGTTCAGCAATGGTCATCTTGTTCCAGTTTGCCGGTACTGGTGTGTTCAGGTAGCTCTTGATGATGCCCACAAGCTCTGATCCTTCTGTTTTCGCCTCCTGGATTTCGCGGGCCTTGGCTTCGGATTCCGGCGATAACCGTAAGCTGGCATCCTGCTGATACAGTGCCATGGCCTCCGCCCAAATCTGGTCCCGTGTATAACCATCGATGTCAAAAACGGATTTGGCAGCCGTGCCGGTGCAGTCGATGATCCAAAAGCGACGACCCCCGGTGCGGTCTTTCAGGCAGATGTCTTCGTTCGTCGTTGCAAAGAACACGCACTGCCTCTTGTACTCCTCAGTGCGTCGTCCGTAAGCGACACGGAATTTATCACTGCTCTTCGACAGGAAGGACTTGATTTGGTCGTTTCCCGCGCGGTTTGTGGCCTGCATCTCCTGAAGCTCGATGAGCCAGGAGCCTTGCAGCTGTTCCAGGGAGTCTTTATTTTGGATCGATGCGATGGAGTCGTTGAACCACCTGCCGCCAAGCTTAGCCAAAAGCGTCGACTTGCCGATGCCCTGCCGGCCGTAAAGGACCGTGCAGTTATCGAACTTGATGCCAGGATGCAGGATGCGGGCGACAGCCGCTTTGAGTGATGTGCACGTCACTTCCTGTTCGTATGTCGTGTTTGCCGCCCCGAGATAGTCCGTAAAGAGCGTTCTGACGCGCGGCGTCCCGTCCCACACGAGGCTTTCAAGGTAATCGCGGACAGGATGAAAGGCGTTGTGCACGACCGTTTCCGTGAGCGCATCGTCAATCATCTGCTTTCCGGAGATGCTGTAATAGCGGAACAAATAGTTCCGCAGGCACGCGTCATCCGCATCCGTCCAAATCGTATCCTTCGCATCCTTTCGCCAGGGAAGTGCGCCGCGTGAAACGACACGGTGACTGAATTCGTCGTAGGCCGGAAGACCTTTGATGTTGATGTCGTGGCCGAGGATGGTCAGCACGTTTTCAGGAGACGATTCAAAACCGCCTTTTTTCGCGCGCGTGAGTTCTGCCAGCCATGACTTATCGACTTCTACCGGCGTCCCTTCTGGCGTGATCGCGCTGTCATCCCAGGATTCCTGGAGCGCTTTCGTGTCGGCGTCGTCCCATTCCTGACGGACTTTTTCATCGTTTTTGGCAAGCTCGGTCATGCTCTTGAAGGACGGCAGCTTATTGACCGGCGTGTCTGCTTTCGCCTCTTCGTCCTCAAGGCCAAATAGGTGGATGCGGACGAGGTCGAACGCGTTGACGTCCAGGCCGCTCACCGGGTCCGTGCCGTGATGGCTGTATGCGAACTTATCGTCGTAGATGACAAGACCGCCCGTCGTCGTCCCGGCCGCGTAGGTGTAGCGGTCGGGGTCGTCCGTCGGTTCATACACGTCAGAGAGATATCTCTCGATGGCTCCCTGGATGGTGTACACCCGGCAAAAAGCCCCGATGAGGCCCGGCTTTTCTGTCGGTTCTCCGAGCTTCTTAAAATCCGTCTTCCGGATAGCCGTTTCGTTGGCACTGGTTGGCCAGGACGTACAGTCCCTCCAATCCACATACGCCGCCAGGACGCGTTTTGGTTCGAGGAGCGGCTTATCATTCACCGCACACTCGAAATCGCCTCCTGTGGGCGCTGAAGGCCAGTAAAACAGCCGTGCCGTGTCGAAGGTCGTCGGGTCGAAGTGATGCATCCCGATATCGTCCGCAACTTTCCGCGCGACGGCCTGGTAGGCATCCGGCTCAACGTCTTCTGATAGCGGTACGACGACGCGGTACCGCGGCTTTTCCTTCGTGTATGAGTGCGTCGAGTACAGTGCATAGGCGTTTTCCCCGAGGACACGCGTCAGATCATCCTTAAACGAGGCCGACGGACTGTCGGCGTCAAGCGTCAACATACTGCGGAGCTTGACCTTCTGCGTGAGCCTGCGGCCGTCCTCCAGGTAGCCGCCGACGAAGCCGCCGACGTCTTTCCTTTCGTCTTTTTCGCGCTTTCCCATATCGTGGTACTGCGCGACGGTTTCGCCGGTGTAGCTTACGCGCTGGAGACTCTTGACGATGTCGCGCCACTCCGATTCCCGGTTCTGCCAAACTTTCGTCGTGCGCTTACTGCCGGTTGCGATGCGGAGTTTTCGTGAATAAACTAAAGTATCTGTCATAGATAAACTCCTTACGTATCGACATTTCGTTCAGACAGCTCAAACCGGATATCGTTTAAAAAGCGCGTCCAGTAACGTTCATCGACGTCCATGCCAAGACCGCCAGGCGTTTTCGCCGCATCTTCGATGTCGGTTTTCATGAGAAGCAGCGTCCTTGTCGAGAGCTTTTCACACAGTGGCGCCAGGTAACTTGTGACAACGCCGGTGATATAGGTCCTCCTGCCGATAGCGTAGCGGACCGCACAAAGAAGCATCATTTCCAGATCGTCATTAAGCGGCAGACTAGTCATCGTCATCACCCAGTTTCAATGTTTCGGCCAGGGCCGTGAGCGCCGCGAGCTTTTCTACCATCGTGTTCACGTTTTTCGTCGCCGCGGCTCTTGTCAGAAACGCGTTTCCAAGCTTTACGTTGAGCAGGTCGCCAAGACTAACGTCGGTGTACATCCGTTCCATTACAGCGCCTTTTGGCGTAACCGCGTAATAGCGCTGGCCAGGCTTCGGCGTAAACGCACTGCCAACTTCTGGATCATACGGGATAAGGTCCATGAGTGCGTAGCAGCCGGAAACGTGTTCCGGCGAGAAGTCGACGTGGTGGATGTCGTCGACGCTGACGATGTGGTGCGTCGGGCCGGTCCATGATTCGACGACAGGGTTTACAGAGACCACTTTAATCTTGTCGTCGTAGATACGCGTCACGATGCCGTAGCCTGAACTGAAATCGTCGGCAAAAGCCACGTCATTCATGCATACCAGCATTCCAATCTTTACTTCATCGAATTTCATCACCATCAGCTCCTTTGTATCGCTTGTCGTAGCATTCTTTGCAGATAATCGTTCCGTCGTCTAAGATATGTGGTTCGCCGGCCATCGTCTGCATTTCACCGCAGAAGTAGCAGCCATATTTCCAGCCGTGCTTGAGTGCCGCATCCTTGAAAAGCGCACTGTCTGCGCCGTACAGTGACATCCGGTCCGCCCAAGGAATCTGTTCCATGTGGTACGGAACCTCTTTATCACCGCCGGTGAGTGCGTCCAGATAGCCTCTTGCGTCTTTACCGGTCTTCGCCCAGGTGACGGATGTTTCGCCGCTCTTATTCGTGTAGCAGTACACATCGAGAAGCAGGCTGTCGAGAATCTTATCACCCAGCGCATTGACGATGTCGCACGCCTGGCTGAACGTCAAATCCGGCAGAGTCGCCAAGACGCTTTTTGCCATGTTCTGTTCGGCAAAGTACCGACTGTGCAGCAGCCGCTTGCAGGAGTCGTTCTCCTCCATCGCCTTGAAATAGGCCAGGCCGTCGCAGACCAAGAAATCACAGCAAACTTTGTACAGCTCTGAGTCTTTATAGGTTGTTGTCATGTAGCTCATCTCCTTATTTAAGCGTAAATACGACAATGATGGCCCCGACGACCGCCCAGCAGAGCAGGCAGCCGCCGAGGATGATGCGGTACGCCATCACCTTCGTCTTATCGATCATGTGTGTCACCTTCTTCCAGCTCATCAAGTTTCCCGGATAATACCAGGGCGGTCGCTTCGCAGATGACCGTCATCTGGTAAATCCAAAGTTCGTCCCAGTTGACGTCGCCGTTCTTGCCCCGCTGGCCTGCGGTGTTTTGCCTGACCGCCTGGCAGAGCTTCATGACGGCGTCCTTCAGTGCCGGGATGTTCGCCTCCTGGCCTCCCATTTCGAGGAAATGCCACATCAGGCTTTTTACTTGGTTTCGTTCATCGTCTTTCATCAGCCGTCTCCATAAAAGCGTTCATAGATTTCTTCCATGAATGGCAGGTTCGCGATGATCATCGCGTCACCGCCGTTCGTAACTTCGTCGAATCGCTTTTCCAGGGCGTCATTTCGGATGCCCGTCTTTCGTAGAATTGTAAGGCTTCGAAGCAGGGCGTCCGCTTCCGCAAGGTCTGGATGCAATTCGTTATAGCGCTTGATAATTCGGGCCCTTCGGTAATTGCTGGTGAACTCATATACCTCGTATTCGTAAATGTGCGTATCGAATACCGTGTTGTAGCGTTCCCGGAAAAGCTGTAATTCCCGGTCCAACTGACGGATGTATTCGCCCTGGAACTTCGGTTTGGCGTCCGCCGGCGCTGCGAGGTAACGGTCTACAACGTTTTCGCATAAAGCCCGGAACAGCCATTTACCTCTCTTGAAATCCTTAGGCGGCCGTTTTAAGAGCGTCTGCGAGTCTTTCAGCTGTAGATAGGCGTTGTACTTTTCGACGAGCGTCTTTTTACTTTGTGCGATATTTCGCACTTTATCCTCTAACTGCGCCGTCTTGGTTTTCTTCTTCAATCGAGGTCCCTCCGTTCTCGTCGGATAAGGCCGCCCAGGCTCATGCCACCGGACATTACTCTGTTCCCGCCGCGGCCGTGGTCGTTCAGCGTGTAGCCGTGCCGCCAGTATGACTTTTCGCACTTGTGGCGGCAGAACACGGTCCGCTTATCGGCAGGATCAGCAACCTGCACCAGATGGTGGCACCAGCGGCAGTAGAATTCCCGGATAACCGGAACCCCCGGCTCCGGCGCTCTGTGCGTCGTTTCGTGATGCTTGTAGTAGTGCCGGCTGCATTTCTTTGAGCAGAACCGCTGGTCTTTTCGGTACGGTACGAATTCTTTCTGGCAGTCTAAGCAGATTTGCTTTTTATGGGTTGCCATACGCGTCAGCTCCTTAGTCATCCAGCTCCCAGATACTGGTGCAGTTTACAAACGGGCATCCGGTCCGCTTCCATAAAATCCGCTGGGCTTTCAGCTCCCGCTGGGTATAGCTGCCGTTCTTCTTTCGCTGCATCGAGATTTCGCGCAGCTCTTCGTCGGTCCTATCGACCATTTTTATATCCATAATCGTCAGTCCTTCTGATAGTACTTCGCTTCGAAGCCGTCCGCGTTCATCACGAGACCTTCGTTCCAGGGTGCGTTCTTGCACATGATCGCAATCGCTTCATCGAGGTTCCCCTTGCCTTCCGGCATTTCAAGGATGACTTCGTCATGAATGTGCGCGCATATCTTGTACCCCGCTCGTGTAAGTCTCGCCATCGCGGCGCAGAGGCAGTCACGGGCAATGGCCTGAACCGCATTTTCAACAATTTTTCCACCATATGTTTCCAGCTTCCCCCAGCGGCCTGACGTCGTCTTACTGCCGCCCAGGCCGGTGTAGATAATGGCCTCGCTGCCGAATCGGTTCTGCCCGATGTGGGCGTTGAGGTACACCAGGTGACGTCCTGACGGCAGTTCAATGTAAAGGTCGCCGTCTTCCTGGTGGAAGTACAGGTCTTTCTGCTTGAGCTTCGTCGGGATGCCGGTGACGGCTTTCATCATGGCTGTCTCGACGTCGCCCCAAAGCTTTACGATGTGCGGCGATGCGGCACGCCACTTGTTGACGACGTTCTGTAATTCCGTGTCGGAAAGGCCCATCTTGTCGGCCCCCATCGCTTTCAGGGCTCCGATGCCGCCACCATAACCACAAGCCAGCGTAGCCACCTTGCCTTTCTGCCGAAGCTCTCCATTGATGCCATGTTTTACAACAGGGACGCCGAACATGGCACTCGCCGTGGCGCAGTAGATGTCTTTCCCCGCCGCGAACGCTTCCATTTCCCACGTTTCCCCGGCAAGCCAGGCAATGACGCGGGCTTCGATGGCGGAAAAGTCGGCGACGATGAACCGTGTCCCTTTTGGCGCTTCAAGCGCCGTGCGGACGAGCTGGGAAAGTACGTCCTGTACGTCGTCGTAGCACATTTTAAGCGCCTCTAAATCGCCGTCAATGACCATCTGACGCGCGGCGTCGAGGTCGGGCATAGAGTTACGCCTGAGGTTCTGAAGTTGTACGATACGGCCGGCAAAGCGGCCCGTCCTGGCGGCCCCGTAGAACTGGAACATGCCCCGGATGCGGTCGTCGCTGCATGCCGCGTTTTTCATCGCGTCGTACTTCTTGACGCTCGACTTACTGATTTTTTGCCTTATCAGCAGCATCAGTCGGACGTCGCTGGGAAGCTCGCCGGCTAAAAGGTCTTTGACGGATTCTTTCGAGAGCGATTCAATCGGCCGCCCCAGCTTTTCTTCCAGCCAGTCTTTCACCTGAAGCGGGCTGTTCGGATTGTCAAGGCCCGTGATTTCTCGGGCTTCATCGAGAAGCCGCTGCCGGTATTCACCGGAAAGGCGAATCGCGTTTTCGACGAGTCGGCGATTGATCATAATGCCGTTGCGGTTGATTTCCTGGTCTACCAGCCAGTTGTCGTGCTCGAATTTCGGCGGCCGGAGGGCTACCAGCTTTTTCCGGATAGCCATTTCAACGACAACGTCCTGGCGGTTGTACTCTTTAAAGATTTTCCATTTTTCGGGCGCGTCCGCCGGCAGGTTCCGCGTGCGTCCACCATTGGCTTTCGTCGGTTTGCACGGCAGGCAGAAGAAGCGAATCAGCGCTTTGCCGCGCGTGTCTTTCTGCTTGTCTTCCGGAAATCCCATCGCCTTTGCAACCGCGGCAAGGTGCGGCGGGTAGGAATTGTAGAGCGCGAGGATTCTCGTGCATTCCCATTGTTCTTCCGGAAGGTCCGGGAAATATTTCTTTAAACAATTGATTTCAAAGTTGGCGTTAAACGCCGTTTTCAGCACGTTTTTGTCGTACAGCGCATTGCGTACATCATCGGGAAGTGTTTCTCCCTGCGCCAGGTCGACGACCCGGACGGGGCCGTCATCGAAGGCGTAGGCGAAAAGAAGGATTTCAAAGTCAGGTGCTTCCACGTATTTGTACACGCTGTACCGGATATCGTTTGAACTATAGGTTTCCAGGTCAATGCTTAAGGTTCTCATCAGTACAGCTCCTTACTTAGCGTTTAGAAAAACTGGTCGGCGTCCTGAAGGTCGGCTTCATCGAGCATATTGTCGTCCCAGGAATCGGCACTGACGACGACGCCGCCAAGCGGTTCTCCGTCTTTAATCTTCCGGATAGCGGTCAGGCCGACGCCGATGCCCTTTTTGCCGGAGTGACTGTAGGCAAAGAGGTTCAGCATGAACTGGCACCAGCAGCCGGAATACAGGTCGTCCGGGTCGATGATTTCCGAGCGGTCTTTGCTAAAAAGTTTCGGCTTCTTCGTCGAGCTTGCGTTCATGAAGTAGCAGCCCTTGTAGTTCGGGTCTTCGCACTTCAGTTCATCGGTGTCTGCGTCGCGCAGCGGTTCATGAATGCCGCGGTCACTGCCGCCCCAGGTGCTGATGTTCTTCGGGTCTTTGCGCATCTGCGCGATTTTTTCCTTGATAGCAGCAATCGTGCGCTTTTCCGATTTCGGAATGATGATGGACGCCGTATATTTCGGTTTCTGCGTCGGATCATCGTTCGGCCGAGGGCTAAACACGTACGCATAAGAGAGTCTGCAAAGTCCTGTCTGAATAGTATTAGCCATAATTTTTTTCCTCCTAAATTAAACTGTCGTCAAATTCATCGGCCATTTCTTTTGTGAGGTTGAGCGCCGGCCGTTTGTCGCTCATCTCAACCAGTGTCGGTTTTCCTTTTGGCTTTTCAATTAAAGCGCCCAGGACAGCCGCCAGCTTCTTCTTTCCAACGCCCTTTTCAAGCGCTGTCAGCGTTTGAAGCTCCTGTGGTTTGAAGATGAGGTCGTCGGCAATCCCCTCGGCCTGCATCGCTTTGGCGGCAGCGTCTGTATCTGTGATGACGCGGCGGCTTCGCCCTTCGACGAGCTTCAGGCCCGGCCACTTCTTGCCGTCAAGCGCTTCGGTCAGGGCCGCTTCTTCGACGTCGGTCAGCCAGCGTTTGATATCTTTCGCGGCCAGCAGGATTTCCGCCGTTTCCGCATCCGTGAGTGTTGCTTCCTCGCGGAGCTTCGTCTTGGCTTTGATGTACTCGGCCAGGGCCTTGCACTTTGTGCGGAATTTGCAGAAGCGGCAGTGATCGCCGGCTTTGAAATCGCCTTCGCCTTTGTAGGCTTTTTGGGCAATTGGTACGATACTGCGGCCCCAGTCAAGAAGCTCCGAGAGGCTCATCGTATCGGTTGATACGCTGTCAAGCCTGGGTTGAATAATGGTCATGTGGACCGTATCAAAACCATAGAGCATGCCGAAGGCTTCGACAGCGCCCAGGGCGTACAGCCTCATCTGTGTGTTGCCGACGGCATCGACGGGCACGCCCTTGCCGTATTTCAGGTCACAAATTTCCAGTGACTTGTCGGAGACGGTAATCATGTCGCCGGTGCCAAAGCCTTTCGGTACATAGGCGCTAAAGTCGAGCTTGTACTCAACATGTGCGACCGCATCCGGTGAGGCTTTTCGTGCGGCGTTGATTTTCTCGATGCAGACATCGACGTAGCGCTGCACCGCTTCTTTCATCTCTTCGTCGTCGGTCATGACGTCGGAGGTTTTGCCGTCGAGCCAGCCGCGCAGCGTCTTTTCGGCCAGGGCGTGGGCTTTCGTACCTTCTTCGGCGTAGACCGACGTAGATTCGGGCATTTCCGCGTTGATCCGAGCCGACGGCGGGCAGGCCAGCCAGCGAGACGACGACGACGCGGAAAGTATTGCATGGACCCCAGGCATATTACAATCCCTCCCACATATTGCGGACGTCATCCGGGAAGAGCTTCAAGAGGCCAGGCAGCTGGTCGCGCTTGATGTTCTTCACACTGCACGCAGGAACGTGATTGTCCATGAGCCACTTTTTCATGATTTTCATGTTCGTTTTGTCCGGTGTTTTGTGGAAAAACGCTGCTGTGCAGGTCCGGAGCTTTACCAGCTCATCTTCGGTGAGCTTATCGCTCTTTGGCGTTTCCGGTTTCGGCGCCGCCGCAGGTGCTACGACTTTCGGTGCAGGTTCCGCTTCTGGCTGAGGCGTTTCAGTCTTTGCTGTGGGCACGCTGACGGCCTTTTCCGGTTCAGCTGGAGTAACTACCTGCGGCTTGCCGATAGCGGCCCGTAGGACTTCACATAAGCAGTCTAACGACGTCATCAGTGCCGGCGTTTCATCCAGCGTAATCTTGATGTTGATATCCATCTATTTCAGCTCCTCTCTGTCAAGCGAGTTTAAGATTGCGAGAAGTTCAGGATAAGATTCGGCAACCGGGATACCGTTTCGCTTGGCAAATTCGTATTCCGCCAGGCACCCGGTGCTGCGGTCCCAGTCCTTCGCCATATAGACGACGTCACAGCGCGATTCAAGCTCTAAGAGCAGGCCCAGGTCGTCGGCGTAATGACGCTTCGAGTAGCGCCGGCAGGTCACGGAGAGCGCCGGAATGAAAAGTACTTCAGGCAGCTGTTCGGCTAGGTCGCAGCAGATCTTGCGGGCTTTTTCGACGTTGTAGTCGCGGCCACCGTACTTATGCGAGACATAAACAAGGTAATGATGCATTGTGCAGCTCCTTTCTTTGCGATATAATAGAAATCGGGTAATCTAACAAAAGCACTAGGGAAGAGTCGTCTTTTTCGGACGGCTCTTTTTTAGTTGTCCAAGGGAATCACTTCCTTTCCTGGCGGCTTTTCCGCCAATACAACTGGCTTTCTTTATGCTGCTTGTATTTACGCCTTTTGTAGCGGGCCGCGAGGACTTTCGCCGTCGCAATGCCGAGCTTTGTAAGCTCAGGATCCTTCGTGTATAAATGGCGTTGGCAGGCTCTGGCGTGGGTGCCGCGGTCGATGCATGCCAGATTTTCGAGATTACAGTTTAGTTTGTTTCCGTCGAGAAAGACGATGCAGTGCCCTTTCGGGAGTGGTCCGTGAGCTTTTTCCCAGACGTAGTGGTGCTTATACACCATCTTTCGTTTCCCCGGTACTTTGATATGGACGTAACCGTCCTGGTCGACGCTTTCGTAGCCGACTGGTTTTGACGTCGCCGGGATATCACCCTTTTTAAACTGTGTCCGCTCCACTCCCGGGGCGCAGTAGTGCGTGCCCTTGTTCCAAGGGATAAGGCCCTTCTCGAAACGGCCAGTCAATCCACTGTTCATCTTGTACCGGGCCCGCAGTCCTTTAATCTTGGCGATGCTGAGACGGACGCCAAACTTCTCTTCAATCTGTTTTTGCTGGGCTTCATAGCCGAGGCCTTCGCAGTGATTCTTCAGCCATTGGTACTGTTCCCTTGTTAGCAGCTGTTCGGAGATTCCGGATTTCAGTTTGTGCGCATAGGCGTACTGCCGGACGCGCTTGGCTTCGATGGGATATCCGAATACTTTGGTCATCTCTTCGGCCAGGTCTTTCATGTACCGGCCTTTGATGTGCTTTTTGAGCCAGATGACTTCCGGAGAGTCCGGCATCCACCAGTCAGTCTTCTTCATCGTCGTCACCACTCATGAGCATTTTCGGCGCTTCTTTGTCGTCCCGGTACATGCCGTCGGACCGTGCCAGGGCGGCTTTCAGAACGAGATTCCCTGCCGCGACGATGGACTGACTGACGTCGATGATGGCGTCGGTCTTCCGAATCTCCTCATCAAGCTCGTCTCCGGTGAGCGCTGGATCATTCAGCCGGCGAAGACGTTCGAAGAGGATGTCGTTCATCTCACCGAGGTTGTTTTTCTTGCTCATTTCGTCGCCCTCCCGTCTTTGATGAGGAGGCGCTGGCCCGGCGTCAGGCCAGCGTTCTTGTTGAGCTTGTTCGTCTGGCAGATGTCGTAGACCGTCTGCCGGATGTCTTCACTCTTCGGACGGTATTTCTTGGCAATGTCCCAGACCGTGTCGCCTTTTTCCACCGTGTAATAGGTCAGCTTCACGTCCGGCGAAGCCATCGCCTGGAATCCGGCATAGCCGACACCGATGGCCAGCGCTGCGGCAAACGTTAGTCCTAAAATCGTTTTCTTTGTCATGGTTTTTCAGCTCCTTCTAAGATTTCGGTAAGGTTTTGTCCGTCGTACTGACGGAGAAAGGCATTAAACGTCGTCTTTCGTACCCGCTTGTACGGGCCGAGCTTCAACGTTGTCAGCAGGCCCGCTTTGATGATTCGGGAGACAACCGTCGACGATGTTTTCAGCCTGGCCGCGACTTCATCAAGGCTCATCAGCCGGTCGCAGTCGTCGTGGATCATGCGGTCTTTCAATTCTCTTCAGCTCCTTCGTGGTCCGCTCTGTACTTTTTCAGCGCTTTTGTCTCGTGGCAGCGGGGCTTTTTCGGCTTTCTTTTGGCCCGGCCTTTCGCTGTCGTCCCGGGGCGGCAGTCCCGGTGCGCCGGCAGGTACTTCCCGTCTTTGTATACGTGGACATACAAACCTACGATTTCGCGCTTACAGAGGCAGCACTTAATTTTTTGGCTCGCCATCGCGGCGTGATACCATTGGCTGATAAAGCCGTTCTTTAGGGCTTCCTTTTCTGCTTTCGTCATGGCTTGTCACTTCCTTTCAGGACTAAATCGCGCGGGTTGACGTCGAGCGCCTTGGCCAGCTTTGTCAGCGTTCTGTAGCTGACGGCCCGCCCTTTCTTGGCTTTAAACAGGGTTGCTGCCGATAGGTCGGCGTACATTGCAAGCACGGTGTAACTCCAGCCCCGCGCCTTTCATTCCGAGTCGAGGACATCAAAGTCGATTTTTGCGTCACCTGAGGGCATCGATATTTCATCTCCTTCTCTTAACAGCGTTTTTCGTCGAGCACATAGAAATTGATATGCAAGTCAACGGGTTTCATTGGTCGTCACCCCCGAACTTTGCCCCGTCGATGAAGTATTCCTTTAAGTCGAGGTCGTAATTTTCGCATAATGTCCTGACTTCTGCGAGCGTGAAATCCAATTTATTGAGATTCAGCTTTTGGTTAAACTTCGGTCGGCTGGTGCCTATTGTTTTAGCGGCGATATCTTGCCGGATGCCGTGCTCTGCGAAAAAGGCTTTCAGCTTCGGGTAGCAGATTTTCTTTCTTACCAGCATTTCGAAGCGCATCACTTCTTCTTGAGAATTTCGAGCACTTTCGGACTCCACTTGATTTGATAACCGCTGTGGCCGGAGCTTGCGGTAAACGGTATCGATTCACCGAATTTAGCACCATTTTCCGTTAGTACCCAGTGGCCGCTGACGCTTTCCTGCAAGCCTGCGTCTTTCAGCAAAGAATTGGCAAGTTGCGGGTTCGGATTCCCTTTACTCGTTTTCAGGCCAAGTTCATTGGCGATTTTTGTCGGCGTCAAATAGCCGGGATTCGTTTCAGGCGGGATGAACTGTTTCAAGGGTTCCATATCGACGCCGTACGCTTCCCCGACCATCTGCATTGCCGCTGTCATGGCCATTGGCTTTTTCACACCAAATACGTCTGCGATGACCGTTGCGGTATCTGCGGTGTCCTAGACGGCCGTCTTGATCATCCGCGTCCGGTAATGCGGGTTCGGTGCAATTTTCGGCACAGCCTGCTGTTTGCGGATTTCTTTTTCCATGGTATTGAAGGCTTCGAGGAATTTCAGCTTCCATTCCAAGGCCGTCTTGCCGGTAAAACCCATGACCAGCAGAGAAAAGCCGTCGTGGTTCATCAGGTACATCTTGTAGTGTTTTCCGGTACCGGCTGTGTAGCTGGTTTCATAGAAGTAGTCAGAACCCAATTTTGGGTTTTGACTAATAAGCTCTTCAATATCTCTAATAACGTGGTCGTGGCGTTTGCCAAAGTGCTCAGCCACTTTCCGGCTGTCTGTAACAAGCTGATTCTTATAAAGCGTTACAAGTTCAGTTTTCTTTTTGTCGGACAATTTGATTCAACTCTTTTCTAAAATCTTGCGTTTACGTAAGTTTTTCGGCAAAAAAAACCTTAAGGCTTTCATCGTTTGACATATCCAAGATGTTTTTGAGATTCTGAATTTCGGCGCGTGTGAAATCACTTTTCCCTTTCATCTTCCGGTATAAAGTGGCTTCATTGACGCCCATACGGTCCGCAACGTCTGCTAATGATAACTGTCGACGGTTCACCATATAGCGGAATAACGGTTCATCAAACATATGCATCCCTCCTTTCTGTCTCTTGCGTTTCCGCAAGATTATAATACTACGTAGCCCCGCAAATGTCAATGCTAAAACGCAAGTTTTTCAAATAATTTCGCCCTATTTATTGCAAAAACGTAAGTATAATACTATAATAAGGCTGTAAGGGAGTGATTATTGTGAAGGCTGTCAAAGACATCATTAAGGAAAAAAGATTGGAACATAATCTGACCATGAAAGAATTAGCTCAAAAAGTTGGCGTGAGTGAAGGTACTATTTCGCGTTGGGAATCAGGAGAAATCGCGAACATGAGACGCGGCGCTATGGTTGCTTTGTCGAAAGTATTGGAAATTCCGCCAGCAGTGTTGATGGGCTGGGATAAAGAAGACGTCGAAAGAGAAAAGAAGAACGACGCCATCCCCGTTCTCGATGATCCGGATATCCGCATCCTTGCTAGAAACAGCCAGGTAACGAAGGACCCGGAAAAACGGGCTATGTTGAAAAGAGTGCTTAAGACGATGTTGGAGGATGCAGAGCATGACAAATAACGTACCGGCTAGACCGCGTTTTCAAAGATCATCACAGTTTGCACAATACTTGATGCAGCGTTTACGGATTCATACCTATCCGATTAATCTGAAATACGTGTGTTCGCATGTTATCGCTACGATTCAGCCTTATAGCTATTATGCAAAATGTTTGGGCTGTACCGTGCCAGACTACATCGATATCGTTACCGCGCAAGACGGTTTTACGTTGTATGATGGGAAGCGCCAGCGCTACGTTATCGCCTACAACGATACTGTACCGAATTACCCCCGCATCCGCTGGACGTTGGCGCACGAATTAGGCCACATCCTCTTAGGCCACTTCAAAGAGTTCGACGGAACCCGGTTTGACCTGGACCGGTGCCGATGCGGTTTATCTGATAGCCAATATGCCGTGCTTGATGTGGAGGCGAATACGTTTGCCGGTGAATTGCTCTGCTCACCGGCGATGATTGGTTGTCTTCCAGGATGTTTGCAAACTGTCGAAGCGATAAGTCAGCTTTTTCTCGTTTCTGGGCAGGCTGCGGAGAAAGCCTTGACAGCCTGGGAAGACTACGAAGGCCTGCACACCAAACGTAAAAGTTTTTATCAAAAACAGTTTCAAGATTATCTTGATACCATGTCAATTTTCTCTAACGTATCGTAAGGAGGTGATTTCATGAAACGAATCCTTGTTTTACTGAGTCTTCTCGTAGCGTTTTGCATACCCCCAGTAAACGCTATCGAGTTCGTGTGTGAGCCAGAAGACAATGATGCTGTCTCGTACAGTGTGTTTTTCTACGGAGCTACACAATTAGAGACGATGTACATCAAGCTGGCGCCCAGTAATCACCAGGACGAATATTGGCTCCGTATGTCCGAAATCGCGATGCGCGATAAGGTCCTGAACAAGATCACCATCGATATCGACGGGAAGACGTACGACCTTACCAGCACCCAACCTGACTTTGATGCAGATACCGTGGCCTCTGTGACCTACGTTGGTCCACGCGACATGCGTACGAATGTCCGGTTTTTCCGGCTTTCCCCGGAAATCGTGCAGGGGATGAAAACGGCTAAATCCGTGAAGATTCGATACAGCACGTATAAAATCCTGAATCAGATTGCACCGCTGAAGTCGAGCCACCTGGAAAACATCAATAAAGCCTTTTCGCTTGAATACGAGCAGTATCCGGAATACTGGAAACCCCGGGACGAAAAAGGCAAGTAACCTAGACCTCAAAATTCGCCGTTTTTGAGGTAAACCTCTCATTGAAATAGTAAAAACACGCGTTTTTGTGATGTGCCGCCATCTACTAAAACGCGTGTTCGGAGCTGGTAGGTTTGAACGATTGAACCCACAACCACTTATATTATACCGCATCAGCTCCGGCCAGTCCATAGAAATAGTATAAACTAAGGAGCTGATAGAATATGTATGTACGTAAAATCGGGAATCGCTGGTACTACACCATCAATGAAATCGATAGGCAGGGCGTTCGGCATAAGCACGAGCACTTCGGCGGCTTCACCCGCATCGACGCCGAAAAAGCGTACCGCCAGGCTGTGGCCGAACAGGATAAGACCGGGGCGTACTTCGAGCCGTCGTCGATGACTTTTGCCGATTTTTTGCAGGAGTGGCTTGAAAAGTACGCCCAGCATTACCTGAAACCGAACACCATCGACGCTTATGACGCGGACATCCGCAACCACATCGTGCCGACGTTTGGCACCTGGGCCCTCCGTGAGCTGACCACCGCGGCACTCCAGGACTGGATTCTTGAGCTGAAAGACCAGTACGCCAAGTCGACGGTCAAGAGCGAATAGAACTCTGCAAATGACAGCGGATGAATGCGTATCTCGTCACCGCGGCCGCGAAATTCGGTCACGATGTCGCTGGAAAGAAACTTGGAGTTACTGCCGGTCACATAGACGTCGATATTGCTCATGCGCAGCAAGCTGTTCAGAACTTCCTCAAATCGTGGCATAAACTGTACTTCGTCTAAAAGTAGATAATACTTCTGGTCATCTTTCATTGCATCTTTAATATACTGGTAACACTTCTTTGGATCTCTCAACTCATCATTTTCAATGCCATCTAAAGCAATCTCAATGATATGGTCATTATCTATGCCACTTTCCGATAAATATTTCTTAAACAATACAAATAGCAAGAATGATTTTCCACATCTCCTGATTCCTGTAATAATTTTTACCATTCCATTGTCTTTTCTTATCTTTAACTGATCAAGGTATGCATCTCTTTTAATTTCCATGAATTCTACTCCTTATTTTTGTGTATTGGCACGATTTTTGGTAATAAGATTATACCATCCAGAATTTACGATTTTTCAGTAATAATATTTATTTTTATGTTCTCTTGTGGAGAATAGGTTTTCCCATATGAATTTGCGGCGTATGGGACAGGAGCTATTATTCAATCAGAAATAAGACCTATGGCAGTAGTCATAGGTTTTTTTTACGGCGTAGAAAAATGCAAAGGAAACTCAGAGGAGAATTCGTAATGAAAAAGAAAAAATGTAACAGAGTTTTGCTGGTTTTTCTGGTAATGGTGACAGCTATATCACTTTTGTCAGGCTGTGGCGGCAAAAGTGCAGAAAAAGAAGATGGGGAAACAATTACGGTGTACTTATGGTGCACAGGCCTGTATGAAAAATATGCACCATATATTCAGGAACAGCTTCCGGATATCAATGTTGAATTTGTAGTAGGAAATAATGATCTGGATTTTTACAGATTTCTGAATGAAAACGGTGGATTGCCGGATATTATAACCTGCTGCCGGTTTTCACTCCATGATGCAAGCCCACTTAAAGACAGCCTGATGGATCTTTCCACAACCAATGAGGCAGGTGCTGTCTATAATACATACATTAACAGTTTTACGAACCAGGATGGCAGCGTAAACTGGCTTCCTGTGTGTGCAGATGCCCATGGCTTTGTAGTGAACAAAGATCTTTTTGAAAAGTATGATAT
>ERZ773113.47-NODE-47-length-56382-cov-6.502157_pt1 | contig 56382 bp, 56 predicted proteins | sample MGYA00580565_ERZ773113 | MGnify/ENA primary metagenome ERZ773113 (study PRJEB29015, sample SAMEA2737827) | human gut metagenome | biome: human gut; feature: human-associated habitat; material: faeces | place: China | collected 2012 ...
TTGACTGACAAAACCCACTTGCGTGACCTGTTCGACAAGACTAATTTCAATGATGCCAAAGATCTAAATGATCCCCTGATTCCGGGGCTATTTGATTAATTATTTAACTCGTCCCATTTTAACGGGACACTAATGACAACAGAATTAATCTTATCCGCATAACAAGTTGTTTCTCCATGACTAAAATCCAAGAAACGAACATCTATGTTGTGCTCTTGTAAGGTATTGATAAAGTCAAATATCTGTTCGTATTTGATTGTATTAGCATCCACCTGCCATACTTTGTGCAGAGCAACCCTAAATTGAGAAGGAGGAAAACTTAATAGTTCCTTTTCAAGGGCTTCAACCATGTCAAATGTCGTATCATCGAAATTAATCCTGATGGTTACATGTGCATTAGGTAGTTCTATGAATATTTTATTTATATTCTCTAGAATCCTTTTATAAGTTCCACCTCCTCCATTTTTTAAACATCGAACCTTATCATGCTGACTAATTGATCCGTCCAATGTTATCTGAAATGAGACAGATGTTATATCTCGTAATTCTTCAATCAACAAAGGTGACCAAATTGTGCCATTCGTGGTAAAATCAACTCTCAATGTTACACCTTTTTTGATACAAAAAGACTTTATACTATTTATTACATGACCAACTTGTTTGTGTCTGAGAAATGGTTCTCCACCAAAAAAACTAAGATGTAAATATTTGAATGGAGTAACACTGAACTTTAATTCTAAATGATTAAGTATGCCTATTTCTGTATTTTGGTCAATATGCGAGCCTTTCTTATGAGTTTCATAACAGTACCAACAACAAAGATTACAGTCTAATGTGGGATTTATGACAACATGATACACATCTGTTTGCAGGCGAGTTGCAATTTTACAATTTAAAGCACTTGTATACTCGTCGTCATCATCGTCTATAACAAAACCATTATCTCTCATTTGTAGTAGTATAGGTTCTTCGATACTGTTAATATCGTCCATTCTGAAATACTTATTCCAAAATGTCGATGAAGTAACTGAATAGCTCTTTCTGAATGAATTGAACACTAAAACTCTATTGTCGCCAACTTCTACGGGGATATTATATCTGCTATATTTCATAGATTTCTTCTTCCTCTTTAAGTATATATTTCTCTGAGTTTTGGGGCTTCTTTACATTGCAAATGCAAAGAAGAACCCCGAAACATCAGTTAGTCATTAACCAAGACCTCTAAAAACATCGTTTATGTTTGAAAGAATTAGTCTACCAAAAGCAACCATATCTTACTTAGTTTGTAGAGAGCTATGGCTTAAGATTTAGCATCCCTTGTTTATGATGGTACATCCACAGTTTTTATTGACTTCGATTCCAATAAAATCTAGAAGTTCCTTCAAGACTTTTCCAGGACCAGCACTAGTTGTGCCACCGATTAACACGTGAAGACTATTGTCATCTAATTTGCTCACTTCAGAGAAGTCGATTTTGATAAAATCTCTTTTCATAATTATTACTTTTACTATTTTCTATTATTCCCCATTTACACTCAGGGGAGATTTGTGGCTTTGCGGTAGGCTCCGGACTGTTTTATACCATAGTTGTCATCTACGTTGCGATTAAACTTTTTCAAGTCTATATCTTGCAATAAATGAAGAACACGTTCTTCTTTTCCGAGCTGTATCACACTCTATATCAACTGCGCATATTGATCTGTTTTACACTTGCAAAGTTCCGTACATATTGACCTCCCTGCAATACCCAAAAGGGTAATTGTGCTTTTGAGGCTGAATTTTCACCCTTTCGGGTAATTGAGGCTTTTCGACATCAAAACGGACATCAAAAGCCATGAAAACATTTCTGAGCATAAATTCGGTAAGACCCTCTTTAGTCACCATCATTGGGATTGTCATAGAACCAATATATTCTTTGCCTTTGGATAGAGGCTGAACATCTATCTTTAAAGCTTTCATCACTCGCAACAATTTCTCATCGGCTTCAGCCAACAAGACTCCTTGGCTATGCTGAAATATCGGACTGATAGCATATAGCATTAACAGCTTGAACAACTTTCCTGCATTCCCATATTCTTGTCTTATCGCAAAACGTCCGATATGCCAAAGGTGATGATAAGATTCTATAAGCTTTTTCGGGTTCACTATTTTGTTGCCAAAAATCTTAATCAGAGGAAGTGTGTGTGGATTATCATTCCATTTCGTAACACGAATGGCTCCTACGATACTTCCAGAATTATTTTTGGCAACAATAATTGATGAGTAGTCAAAAAAACTCTCTTCTTCCATCAAAATAGAAGTGTATTCACTTGATGAATCAGACACTTTTATTGCTTCCCCTTTGTGATGTTTGTAATTCTCCTCCACCACAAATCTGGCAATTGAAGGAAGCGATGCTCTCGTTACCTGCCATAGGGTGATATTATCGTAACTTGTAATGAATCTATCCATAATTGTTGTTTTTATATGATGCAAAATTCGATATGAATAGACTGATTAACAATACCCAAAAGGGTAATTCTATAGATTTTGGGTACAACTGATGTATTTTTCACCCTTTCGGGTAATGATTCTGACACAAAATAGCTACCTTTGCACCATAGTTATTTCATATTAGTTGTCAAATGGGAGTATTTCTTAACGAAAGCAATCCACTACAGTTACCTCATAATGTTCGTCCTCAGATAGAAGATGAACAATACTATAACCTACAACCTTATATCGATTCTGCATCGGCATTTGCACGTATTACGTACAAGTCTCTTTACATCATTGATTATCATAAGATGAACTTTTTGTATGTGTCAGATAACCCACTGTTTCTGTGTGGAGAAAGTGTGGAAAAGGTACAACAAGAAGGATATAATTTCTATTATCAACACGTGCCAGAAGAAGACCTTGATTTTCTTATTCAAGTCAATAGAGCTGGCTTTGAATTCTTTAGAGGAATCGCCGTTTCAGAACGCTCTCAGTATACCATATCCTACAACTTCCGAATTACTCAAAAAGAGTCTCGAGAAAAAATCTTGATAAACCATCAGATAACACCGCTCAAATTGGACTCAATGGGAAATATTTGGTTGGCTCTTTGTTTGGTTTCATTAGCTCCGACTCAAGAAGTCGGCGTTGCTTATATGACAGCGGTCAATTCAAATACGATGTGGCAGTTTTCTCTAAAGAGTGGACGTTGGAAACAGATTGATAGTATAGTGCTGAATGAATACGAAAAAGCCGTGGTCCGACTAGCGAACCAAGGCTTATCTGTTGGCGAGATTGCCAATGAAATCAACCGATCGGAAGATTCAGTGAAGGGCTATCGCAAAACTTTGTTCCAAAAACTTGGAGTGGGAAACATATCAGAGGCTATTGCTGTAGCGACACATCGTAGACTAATTTAAGTCATCGTGCTCTGAATAATAGTAGAATTTGGGAAATACTTTTACAAATTCTCCACGAACAATACGAATAAGAATTGAAGTGCATATTCCTCCAACCAACGAAGACGCAATGGATAATTGAGGGGGAGGCAGTAGCATATTTTCTTTCTCATACGCTCGTATGACATCTTCAATCCATATTTTAGGACGAACCCAATAGTTGAAATAATCTGTAATATGTTGTATGGCTCTTTTCTCGAAGCCCAAAAAACTTTCTTCTTCAGAAAGTAAACTCTCTAATTTTGTCCCATTGGGAGAAACAACCATAACAATACCTGCAAATCCGACATTATAAGGATGTAATACATAGATATCCTGCTCCGCACACAATTGGTCAAAGACAAACGGAATGTCACTTTTGAAATCAAGAGCGTTAATTGCTACATCATGACCTACGATGATATCCTTCACATTATCATGATTGATAAATGTGTTTATCGTCGAAATTTGTGCTTTATGATTGATGCTAAGTAGTCGTTTTTTCAAAGCTTCTACTTTGGGCTTTCCCACATCTTCCTCGGTATAGTTTTGCCTATTGAGATTGCTTTCCTCTACTACATCTCCATCGACCAATGTGATAGTCTCAAATCCTATGCGCAATAGCGTTTCTGCAATATTACTTCCTATTCCAGCACCAGCAAGTAAGACCCGAAAATCTTTGATTTTTGCTTGATCTTTATCGGAAATGTAGATTCGATTTCGTTCGTATCGTTTCATTTGAATACTATTTTGATTAAATGTTTACGCCGACAAAGTTCTTATTGTTTGCTTTTCTACGCAATACCCGAAAGGGTAATTCTTTGTGTATTACTATTTATTAACTATTTAATAGAAAGAAATGTGATACACTAGAGCTATTTCTACGCTAAAAATAGTACCTTTGCTACGTTAAGTCAGGTGTTCATTGAAGCATTGCAGAATAAAGAATGAGAAAGAAACTCGCTCGTTTCCAACTCGTAACCCATTCATCTCTTACTTGTTATTATCTTATTGACTATCTGGAAGATACTAGTTTGTTGAATCTTTTGCGGGCATAATCTGTATTTTCCATCATCGCCTTTACATATACCGGATTTTTATCCACTTCATACAAAGCTTTTAATCCCCGGAACAGGATCACATTGAACCAAGGCGAACTGGTATAAAACATCGCTTCTCCCCCCTGAACAGGCTGCATTTTCCGAAAATATCCGTGAGCTCCTTTTGCCGTCACCTGAGCATCTTTCAAATAGGTGCTGTCACCGGTCGCCTGGAACAATAACACGCCGGCCTGAATCATTTGCCCGCTATTATAGGTATATTTCTGCTTAGCTATATTCCCTTCCAGATTAATATTATCCCAATACACACCATCCGAGGGATCACATAAATTTTCTTTGGTCCATCGATAAGTCTTCTTGGCCAGATCGAGATAATCAGGATCGGAAGTCAGGTTATACAATTTCATACATAAGACCGTAGCAGGTGCATTCGAACAAGTGTTCTTAGACAATTTCTTCTGTTCACACCAATAAATCCCTCCTCCTAATACTTCATCCCAGCCGCTGTAAATATACCGGTGTAGCTCTTTCGCTCTTTCCAAAACCGCCGGATCTTTCGTCAAAGCATAATAATCACAAAGGTCGATAGCCAACCAGTCATTATCATCATAATAACGGTCACTATACCCGAATTGCATCGGATAAGACTGGTAACAATAGGGTTCCCGTTTACCGTCCCAATATTTCTCCAACCCAGGTAGTATACGATTTTCCAACAATTGTTTATACTTTTCATCTCCTGTAGTCTTATACAGCGAAACACAACCGGATACCATACCGGAATACGGCCAAAGATAAGAGACTCTTTGATTGGTTTTCTGCTGTGTCTCATCGGCCAGATAGGTCGCTCGTTCGTTTTCTTTCGGAGGATAATTCTCCAGCAATAACCCATATTCTTTCACTTCATAAAGAGCCAGCACCTGATTCAATAACGAATCGGCACGTACAACATTAATATTCACCTTCGAATTTTGTTCAGAGGTACAGGCCACACAACACATCCATGCCCCTAACAGAAATAAAGCACATGTTCTTATTCAAAAAATATTTTCAGATTATTAATTCAGCGCAAATATATCACACTTTCTCCGGATATCGATCATCAGCTTCTTCTTTTTACAGCAGGCACTTCAAAAAGATCTCCGTCAGAACACAAAAAAGTGTTGGGAAAGACTTCCCGTGCTTCAGCCAAAAGTTCCGAGCATTCTGTATAACGGGCCGAAAAATGACCCAATAATAATTTTCCGACTCCGGCTAACTCAGCAATACGGGCTGCTTGCCCCGTAGTGCTGTGATAACTTTCTTTCGCTAAAACAGCATCAGCATTCATATAGGTCGCTTCGTGATAAAGTAAATCCACCCCCTTGACATAATCGGCAAAACGCTCCCGAAACAGGGTATCTGTCATATAAGCGAAGGAACGGGCCGGTGGCGGCGCTACCGTCAAAAGTTCGTTAGCCACAATCTCTCCCTCCGGAGTTATAAAATCTTCCCCCCGTTTCAGGTATTGCATAAACGCTATCGGTACGTTCCAGGCCGCAGTCCGATCTTTCAGGATAGTCCTTTCGCGTTCTTTTTCCCGGAAAAGAAACCCACTAACGGGTGTGTCATAATGATGTTTCAACGGGAAAGCCGTCACAGTAACCACGTTATCTTCATAAATCACCTCTTCGCGGCGGGATAAGGCATGAAAAAACAAAGGAAAAGTGAAACGGCTATGCAAGATTTTCATCTGGCACCCGAACAGTTCCTGTAAACGCGGCTCTGCATAAATGTGCATTTCTCCCCGTCTGCCTTGTAAAGAAAGAGTGGATAAAAAACCGATCAATCCAAAAAAATGATCTCCATGGAGATGAGAAATAAAGATGTGATTGATCTTATTATAAGGCACATGAAAACGCCTGAGCTGATGTTGGGTAGCTTCGGCACAATCGATAAGAAAATACCGCCCAAGTACATGAAGTACCTGAGCGGCAGAGTTTCTATTGGAAGTAGGAATGGATGACCCGCTTCCCAATATCGTTAATTCAAACTTCATTTCCGATCTGCAATTTCAGGTTGAGATTTCGTTTGCAAGTTACGAAGACTTTTCCAAATGCATCTCATCTGAAATCCAGAATCTGAAATCTGAGATTAATCTTTGTTCTCTTCTTTAGCAGCAGCTGCATCGGCAGTCATCTGTTCTTTCAAAGCAGCTAACTCGGTGATATCTCCCAAAGTGGTTTTTTCCAATTTTTCTTTCACCTGTTTAACCGCTTTTTTAGTAGATTTCTCTTCAGCGTTCTTCTTTGCTTTCTCTTCTGATTTCTGAGCATCTTCGAATACACGTGAATGAGAAACGATGATCCGTTTAGCGGCCTTGTTGAATTCGATCACTTTGAATTCCAATTTTTCATCCACTTTAGCCTGACTTCCGTCTTCTTTCACTAAGTGGCGGGGAGTAGCGAATCCTTCAACACCATAAGGTAATGCAACTACAGCACCCTTATCGAAAATTTCGGTAATCGTACCTTCGTGTACGGAATCAACGGTGAAGATCGTTTCGAATACATCCCATGGGTTTTCTTCCAATTGTTTGTGACCTAAGCTCAAGCGACGGTTTTCTTTATCGATTTCCAATACAACGACTTCAATCGGAGCACCGATCTGAGTAAATTCTGCCGGATGTTTTACTTTCTTCGTCCAGGACAGATCGGAGATATGAATCAATCCGTCAACCCCTTCTTCGATTTCTACAAATACACCGAAGTTCGTGAAGTTGCGTACAATAGCGGTATGTTTGGTACCTACACCGTACTTCTCTTCAATATTTTGCCATGGATCAGACTTCAGCTGTTTGATACCCAAAGACATTTTCCGTTCGTCACGGTCCAGGGTCAATACAACTGCTTCTACTTCATCTCCCACTTTCATGAAATCCTGAGCAGAACGCAGGTGCTGAGACCATGACATTTCAGAAACGTGGATCAGTCCTTCAACACCTGGAGCAATTTCGACAAATGCACCGTAATCAGCCATAACCACTACTTTACCTTTTACAGTATCCCCTACTTTCAGGTCAGCACTCAGAGCATCCCAAGGATGTGGAGTCAATTGTTTCAGACCTAAAGCGATACGTTTCTTCTCATCATCGAAGTCCAGAATAACCACGTTCAGTTTCTGATCGAGCGTCACAATTTCGTTCGGATGATTTACACGGCCCCATGACAGGTCGGTGATGTGGATCAATCCGTCTACGCCACCGAGGTCGATGAATACACCGTAAGAAGTGATATTTTTAACAGTTCCTTCAAGTACCTGTCCTTTTTCCAGTTTAGAAATAATGTCTTTCTTCTGCTGTTCGAGTTCAGCTTCGATAAGAGCTTTGTGTGATACAACAACGTTTTTGAATTCCTGGTTGATTTTAACCACTTTGAATTCCATTGTTTTACCGACATATACATCGTAATCACGGATCGGTTTAACGTCGATCTGAGAGCCCGGTAAGAAGGCTTCGATACCGAATACGTCAACGATCATACCGCCCTTGGTACGACATTTAACAAAACCTTTGATGATTTCGTCTTTTTCCAACGCTTCGTTCACACGATCCCAGCTGCGCAGAGCACGAGCCTGTTTGTGTGAAAGGGTCAACTGACCTTTTTTGTCTTCCTGAGTTTCTACATAAACTTCTACTTTATCTCCCACTTTCAGTTCCGGATTGTAACGGAATTCGTTCAATGAGATGATACCGTCAGATTTGTAGCCGATGTTCACCACAACCTCTCTTTTGTTCATAGAGATTACGGTTCCTTCAACAACTTCTTTCTCTCCTACTTTAGAAAGAGTTTCTGCGTATTTTTGAGTTAACGCATCTTTTTCGGATGCCGGTACCACGGCGTCGTTTTCATAGGCATCCCAATCAAAATTTTCTTCCGGCTCAGCGGTTGTTACCGGAGCTACTTTCTTTGCGGCTTTTTCTGCAGCTTCCACCTGCATCTCTTTTTGTTCTTCTGACATAAATTTAATTGTTTCCTATCTAATGAGTTAGACATTATTTTGAATACGGCCGCAAAGGTAAGAATAATAATCTGTTTTACAATTAATTATTTTATAAAAAAACGATCAAAAATCTCCTTGCTCCCCGAGTAAATCAGGACGCAATGTTTTCGTCCGTTCATAAGCGACCTTCTCCTGCCATTCCCGTATTTTAGCATGATTACCGGACAGCAGGATATCAGGAACCCGCCAACCGTTGAATTCCGCAGGACGAGTATATACAGGAGGCGCTAACAGATCATCCTGAAAAGAATCACTCAAAGCCGAACTCTCATCGTTCATCGCCCCGGGAATCAGCCTTACGATCGCATCCGTCATAATGCAGGCAGGCAATTCTCCTCCCGTCAGGACATAATCCCCCACCGATATTTCCCTGGTTACGAGATAATCCCGTATACGCTGGTCGATCCCTTTATAGTGACCGCACAAAATCATGATGTTCTCCTTCAAAGACAATTCGTTCGCCATTTTCTGATTAAAGGTCGGAGCATCCGGAGCTGTATAGATAATCTCATCATACTGCCTCTGTGAAGTCAGCTCGTTAATACAATCGAATACCGGTTGAATCATCATCACCAACCCCGCTTCTCCCCCGAAAGGGTAATCGTCTACCTTCCGGAACTTATCTTTCGACCAATCCCGGATATTGTGAATATGAATCTCTACAATTCCCTTATCCTGCGCCCGCTTGATAATCGAATGGTTCAACGGACTCACCAGTAATTCAGGCACCACACTTAATATATCGATACGCATAACTTCTTTTATGATGGATTTAAATTGCAAAGTTAGATATAAAAAGTGAAAATCACACGGCTCTTTCGTTGAAGTCGCGACTAATTCAGTTTACGAAGTCACTAGCCACACCTCCCCCGCCCCCGAAGGGGCACGTCCTGAGTCTCCCGGGATCCATCCTAAAGCCGAAACCTTAAGTCAATTCCTCCAAAATTGTCTCCGCATCCGCCAATTCTTCTTCCCATCTTCCTCAATTCCTCCAGCATTCTTCGGGCCCGTTCCGCACATTCCTCTTCTTCCACATAATAATAACAGCAGGCCAGCAATTTCACACTTTCCACCGAAACGGCCAGGCGATCCAAATTCCGACCAACCACATCCAGTACCTCCTGCAACATTCCCTCATCCCGCGTCACCTCACAGGCATCCAGCAGCGCCAAAAGCAATGCCGGATCCGATATATCCAGTCTCTGTCTCGCCATCGAACACACGCTCTCCAGGGCATTTTTCACCCTCCGGGCTTCCTCCATCCGTTCCACCTCCACCCGGCATTCTCCGTACTCCCGGCAAAGCCGCAAAATTTCTTGTGTTAACTGTTGCATATTATTTCTTTATTTTATCTGTCCCCAACTTTTCCCATTCCCTCTCCTCATTCAATTACTCCATCATAAATCACAAATCCTTTCATCCGTTCTTAAACGTCCCTCATCCGTCTGCGGATGTACAAACTCAAACTCCAGCGTCCGCGCCAGTCCCTCTCCCAACATATAGGGTGCTTTAAAACCCATCGCAAAAACTTTCGGAACCTCGAACTGTATCGTAGCACAAACACTTCTTCACCAACACCGAGCTGATTGTGAGTCTTTTTCAAGTAACGAAAACAGGTAAATCAAACCCATATCCCGCAGTATATCCGATCAATATAGAAAATCCCCAATATATTCTTCATACATATAATCCAACAATTTCAGCTGCTACATTTTCTACACAAAAAAGCCTTTCTACCCTGTTATGAGCCTGTCGGGCATACTGTAACCTTTGTGCCTTATTTTCCAGCAAATCATTAATAGCTTTCACCAGCAGGGCTACATTTCCATTCTCCACTTCCAACCCTGTTACCTGATGCAAGTTTACCCAATTCACTCCCGACCCTTCGATAGTGAATGTAATTGCCGGAGTATAGCAATACATCGCTTCGGCTAATACCACTCCAAAGGCTTCATTTTTAGTAATAGAGGGAAACATAAAAATATCCGCAGCATAATAATAGGCAACCAGTTCTTCGGCAGGAATTTTTCCTATAAAATGGACATTCGGACTTATACACTGTTGCTTTAAAATTGGAGTTAAAGGTCCCTGCCCTCCGATCAGAATCTCACATTCCGGATGAATACCGACACTGCCTTTTATCAAATAAGCTAATCCCTTATAAGGAACATGTCTTCCTACAAAAAGTAAAAGTGGCTTTTCCCGATAAGCCACTTTTATTTTCTGTACCTGTTTTTTCACCTCTTCTGTAAACACGAACTTATGAGGATCGATCATATTAGGAATAATTTTCAATTTCTCCCTATAAGGTTGCAAAGGCAAAGATTTTTCAGCATAAGCAGAACTAGTAGCTACAACTATATCCGCCCGTTGTAACAAAGCTTTTTCAACCGGTCGGATACAAGTATACAAATACTTCTGAGCAATAATATCCGAATGCCAATGAACAATCAGTTTGCATTTTTGGGGTATCAGTTGTAAAAGCAAAAAGGCAACAAAAGGATTCGGAGCATGGAAATGGATACAATCCGGTTGAAAATCACGCAAAAGCTTTTTCAATTCTTTCCCATATTTCCATGAAAGAGCCTGACTGGCCACTTTGCTTATGACTCCCACCCTGATCACCTGAATTCCTTCCCAGCTATCATAAACTGTTTTCCTGCTGTCATTAAAGCAAATCACCTTCTGCCGGAATTCCGTATGTTCCTGAATTATACGCACCACATTATAACATACATCCTCAATCCCACCGGCATAAGGATAATAGTATTTTGAGATATGTAAGATTTTCATTTTAGAAAAGAGAATAAGTCTTTAAGCTCCTGAAAAAGAAGCGAAACAATAACATTCAAAAAACAACCATTCAATTAAATTAATCAGTAAATTTTCTATATAATACAAAAGTAACTATCCTAATTTTCCTTTTCTTTCTATAGAATTTAACCCTAATTTCGAATATCCATAAACGGCTTTATTCAAAAACTCGAACATGATTAACCAATACATTAAATTTCCCGTTCCACTCAAATGAAATGTAATGGCAAAATTGAAAGCCGCAAACACTAATACTATTAAAGTCAAGAAATATTCTTTTTGTCCTAGAAAACGAAAAAAACAATAAACTAAAGGAATTAAATAAAACAAAAAACCTACAATTCCATTATCTGTAAGTAAACATATCCACCCACTTTCCGGATTGTTATCATAAAGTTCATAAAACAAACCATTATCTCCGAAAAACAGGTAAGGTAAAGAATAATTAAAAAATAAATTTAAACCACTTAGCCAAAAATCAATCCGGGCACTCTGACTTCCTGATTCACCAACGGACATTAAGCGTTCTATTGACTGAGAAGAGTTAGATAAAGAATAAGTAATCAGCGCAATGAAAGCAAGAATTATAATAAGAAAATATTTTCTGTTTTCTTTCTTTATTATCATAAAAAATAAAGGAATCGATAAAAGAACAATACCTAATCTTGCATTGGCAAAAAAAGAAGATAAAAGAGCTAAAAATAAATAGCTAAACTTCTTATAATTTAATAAATAAGCCCCTGCAACAAACATTCCGAAAATAGTCGGACCATAAAATAAACCTTTAGACCTGAATACGCCTACGGTTCCCCCCATCAATTTCTCATCAAACTCTATTCCTCTTACTACATTTATAAATAAATATTGTTTTGTCAGAAATTCAATCCCAGCTAATAAAAATGTCAGAATCAATAAAAATCGAATCAGCTTATTGGAAAAATCAAAATCAATGACATAAACAAGTAAGGCCACCACCAAGCCCAAATATGAGTAAATATTATGGGTTCCACTCCAAAAAAAAAGAGATACTAATAATAGAAATAAAGCTATCAGTGTATACAAAAAAGGTAATAAATCGAGATTAGTATATTTTATTTTATGAAAAATCACATAAATAAATAGTGACAAACAACCCAAAACACCCAATATTATTCTATATAAATTTCCTATGACAGTCACTCCATAAGCTTCCCCGAATATCATCAAGAAGATAATGAACACAGGAAATCTACTTAAAATACACTCAATATTAATCCGCATAATATTCCATTTTATCAATTATGCTATTCTTCATTTTCATTAATTTTCAAATTTTGTAAAAAAAACGACCTTTTATAATATTCAATAGTCTGTTATATATCTCTACAACAGGCCACATCAAAATAAGGACCCCTATTGTCACCATGATACTATATCCGATATTCATTCGCAGATACTCTACATTACAATGTAACAATTTATTTGTCAAATAAATAACTCCCCTGATAACCGGTGCCTGTAACGCAAAAATCACAAGTGAATTCTTACCGATATAGTTTATAAAACAGATGCCTTTTAATATTCGGGAAATACATAATAATAATCCAATACCCATAAAAGCATCTATCAAATAGCTGTAAAAAGGCATCACCCTTAGAGATGCTAAATCAAATCTTGCAAATGGCCAGCTTGCAATAACAAAAACCAAAGCTATTCCCCCCCTACATAATATATAATCCAAGGCAAACCCATCCATTGATCTTTCCATAAATTGCCTACTCCCAAAAACAAGACTGCTATAAATGCCTGGTTCAAACCAAAAGGTAACCACCTTATATCGTATTTTATCAACCAAACTCCACCTATAGCAATACCAACAAGCGCAATAAGCTTAAAAGAACGGCTTTTATTTATAAAATAATAAAGCAGTTGAGAAGAAAATAAAGCAGGCAAAAACCACAAGGGTACATTTACGTTCAAATATCCATCAAAAGGAGAAGCATAAAAAATACCAATAACAGATAAAAAAAAGAAATATTTTCCCTAAACCGATACTCCACTAAAACATACAAAATGATAGAAAAGATTTCAAAAATATAAAATGGTAAAAGAATAGAGAAAAATTTGCATTTCAAAAATGAAGCAAGATTTTCCCCGGCATTGAAAAAAATACCGGAAAGAAAAAAGAAGATCGGTATATGAAAACTATATAAGTAATTTACCAAATGAATTTCCTTCGATATATGCCCTAATACAATACAAACAACAGCAATTCCCCGGCAAAATCATACTCAGATTTTCTCCCCCCTTATTATTAAATTATTCATAATCAATGAATTACAAAGCACATAAATATTTCCCCTTTTCACAAACTATCCAAAACCTTCTTAAAAGCCATCTTACACTGTTCCAGATTACCTTCTTCTCTTACTCCTGCTTCATAAGGTTTTCCGGCAAAACTAGTCCGGACAATCAAGTTCAAAAATTCAGCTTTCTGCCGATCATCGATTATTGGAAATTCTTTTTTTTGTATCCGATTTATCCAGGTCTGCAAATCATCTGTATTTTCTAAAAATACGGCATTCGAAGCGTTGTTGTGAAGAGTTTTGATCAAAGTCAATACAGGCTTATTTGCCCAGATACATTCCATGGCAATCGTTCCGGTCACTGTCACGACCAGATCTATTTTCTGAAAGACTTGAATCATCGGAACGTCGTGATGTATTACAATAATCCTTTCGTTTTTTTCCGCATAATCTATCAAATCCGAAGACAGCTCATACTTCGATTTCGGATTCGGTTTTACAACCAGATAAACATCCTCCGGCGCAGCCCCAACCAATTGCTTGATCAACTGTAACTGGTTATTATATTTCCTGCCCCAGACATCAATATTCGCTTCCGGCTGCATTTGCAAAGGATACAGGATCTTAAACCCCGAAGCATCCAATTTCCCGGTTTGTCTTTCTGCCAGTAGATTCCACCTGGCTATATTGCGTTTCCTTTCCTGTTCAATACACCGCTTCACCCAGGGAGCAGGAGTATCATAATGTTCTCCCTTATAATAAGAAACGGTCAATTTTACCAACTCCTTTAAACGGGTAAGGCGGGAAGAAAGCTTTACTTTTTTCTTTTTCATATAATCCGGCACAATCTTCCGGTGAACGATCCCATCGATCGTTTGTAAAGCTTCCTCCTGAGTCCATTCTTCTCCACTCCCACTATAAGGTTCCAGGGTATCATAGCGGTAAAAAGAAAACCTGCCGGCAGGATAACGGCAGGAACTCGGATGGAGATAGAGTATATTCATTTTTTTACATATTTCTATCGTCAGCAGCTCATGAAACGCTGTACTTTCTCCGAACACCACATCCGGCTCAATCTCCTTTAAAATACTCTCTATCTGATCATAGTAATAACCGTAATGACTTGACGAACCGAGCCGGAAATAATTCAAAGCCCGGTCGGAATGCCGGATTTCCACAAATTCCGGCCTATCCTCAGCACCCTTTAAATCATTTACAGCAGGATAAGGAATCTGATAAACATTCTTCCGATGCGGACTAAAAGAATGATTCTCCACTATAAAAAATACCTCATAACCCTCCTCTTCCAACAGCCCAGCCATACGGCCCCAAAACAAAGTGCGGTACCTGTTCTCTATAAATACTATTTTTTTCATGGAAAGATTAAAATACGAAATAATACAATACAGCGACGCCCATTGTCATACAGGCATATAATCTACATTTTGGCAGGGCTATGCTTTTGGTTTTTAATATCCTGATCTGAGATAAATAAGCCATACTGAACATGAGAACATTCAGGAAAGTAAAAAGTTCCAGCGTCATCCATTCTTTCAAAAAAAACAAAACAACAGGGAAAAGCATTACCTGAATCCCCAAATATATATTCATCTGTTTTACCGCATTTTCCCGGGATATGATACCTTCGTTCAAAGCGATTCCCACCCAAACCGGCATCTGCAATACCAATAACATATATAACTTAGCAGATAAAACGACCTCTGTATCCTTTAATAAATAAGACGCAAACAAGGGATAAAAAAAATAAAACGAAAAGCAGGCTCCCAACACAATTAACATCAATAACGCAAAATACTTATCCAGCCGGTCAGACTTTGACAGATAAAGCTTCTTAAAAAACGCAATATAACAAAACTGATAAATTACGACAGAAATTCCTACATACCTGAAATACATACTATATAATCCCACCTGTTCGTATCCCATCAGGTATTTTATATAAATCCGCGGACTGGAAGTCAGCCAAAACACAATACCTCCCGACAAAATCAATAACCAACTATACTTTAATATCCCGAAACATTCCTGCTTTTGCAGAATACCCGTTTTAGTCCGATAGTATTTATAACAAAATAATAACACAAGAACACCCAAATATCCCTCCATTCCTATTCGTAAAAGAAAAATATACGCAGAAGAATGAATCAGATAACACAACAGCATGACTGCTGCCAGCAGAAAATAATAGCCTCCGTCATACAATACCCCGATATATCCTTTATCGTTCGATTTTAAAATAGCACTATACAACCGCTGCAAAGCAAAAATAGCCGAAAACAGATAAACGAAATAAGTCGGTTGGGAAATTTGTCCGCTATAGAAAAAACAGGCAAACAAACAACTTAAGAAAAAAATCAGATAACCGTAGAGAAAAAAATATTGTTCCTTATGTCTTTCCTGTTTTTTCAAAATAAAATAAGGATAAGCTCCCCCAAGTCCCAGCATCAAAAATACTGCACAAACACTACCGGTAGAATAAGCAAACTCCACCTCTCCATATTCTTCCAAAGTAACAAACTTTACAAACAGAAGCGGTGCCAGAAAAGCAATACCTTTAGATATACAAAAGAATAATGCATTTTTCAGCAAATAAATTCCTTTATTTTTCATAAATATATTCCGCTACCTTATGTAGTTTGGTGATGGCTTCATCCGGATCAAATTCGATATAACGCAAAGCCTGGTTTACATACAATCCTTCTTTAACAATATCTTTAGCAACAACCACCCCTGCCCCTATCGTACAATTATCACAAATATGAACTCCTGCACAAATAATCGCCCTACTACCAATATAAACATTCTTACCTATTTCAACTTTTCCATCAATACGCCAACGGTCATGAGTTTTTTTACTATGATAAAAGCCATGAGTCCAAACCTGGCTTCCTTTTCCCGCTAAAATAGAATATGCACCTAACCGAATATCAGAAGTAAGATCAAGGGTATGCCCTACTCCCAAGATAGCATTATTTTCTATTTTACATATACTATTCTTATGAGTAAATGCACTAGTCATGTAATTAAACTGGTTTACTATACCTTTTAATTCTATATTTAAACAAATACTTCCCTTGATTACATTACATTTTTTTATATACGATGCTTGTCCCATATGTAATAACGGGATATAAATAAAGTTCAGATGTCCTATTTTTGCATAATCAGCCATCTTCAATTCATTTACTATGACCCAGGAAAAACCAATCCTGCATTTTCTTCCTATTTTATATCCAAGTAATCTTAAAAAAAACATTACTATGACAGAAGGAAACAAAAAAATAATAATAGCCAGAATCCACTTTTTCATACCTCACTTCAAAACATATTTGGGCTTATGCAATTCTTTTCTATCATCTTTATATTTTAAAGTAGCTTTCACCAAATCAGAATTGGTAAAAGGCATAACCAATTGTACTCCCCAATGCTTAGCCGACTGTATGACAATCTGATTATCTGATCCCTGAACATAAGAGAATAATTTCAAGTACATATAAAAGTTATTCAAATCAGAAAAATTAAATTTTTCCTGAAAAGACAAAATCTTTTCTTTTAAATAACCTGTATATTCTTTATCACGACCATCATAAAGCAAACAATACTTAAAATTGTCATAGAATGAAATCAATTTTTCAACAGTATGAGGAGGATAAACCAAATTTATTTTAAAAGTCGCCGATATAATCTTAGCCAAAAGCGATTTCACAAAATGTGAATTGCCATACAGTAAATACCTCTTAAGATACGATGTAAGTTTTGTTTCGGAAGGTCCAAATGAAAGAATAGCGTCTGAATTTTGTCCATTGATCATAACGATATCAGCACCCCATTTTTTTACCAGTTCCGCAACTCCATAAAAATGTATCTTAGAATAATGCCGGTCGAAAAACATTTTCCTCCGAATCGCCTCTTCGATATTTTCCTCTTGCTTATCGGTTATATCGATAACCAACAATTCTTTCCCCAGTTTTTTTGCTTTTTCCCTTGCTACTCTCATAGACCTTTCCATAGTTCCTATTTTCCGATCCAAAAAATAAACTGCTTCAAAATCAATTTCTAATGCCACCAATTTCTGAGCAATATAAGAAGAATCCACCCCTCCGCTATAACAAAGAATATTCTTCTTTCCATTATTTTTCAAAGGTAACAACCCTCTTTCCACACAACTTTCAACAGCTATACGCAATTGCCTTTCATCCGGAGTTCTCGGTATCCGGGCAAAATCACATACTGTTGTTACTTTATAGCCTGTTGCAGATATTTCCAACATTCCGGCAGGAGGCATTTTTTTGATATTTTTATAAAAAGTTGAATCGCCCGAAGTATACCCATGCCGTCTGTAAAATTTCTCCTCATATTCATTCTCTTCAAATTTTGAACAATCTTCAACTTTAAGAAAGTTAAAAATATCATCGGTCACATAGATTACCTCCTTTGCTTCCCAATAATACAAACGATAGCCACCAAAAATATCATTCTTAAAAACAAGACAATCTCCTCTATCTTCAACTTCCAAATAGCAAAATCCAGAAGTACAGTTCTGTCTATCCGAACAGTAGCCGAATACCCTTTTATTTTGATTCTTAAAACAGAAATTACCTAATGAAATCTTAACAAGATATTTACCTAAATGACAGGAAAAAGCAAAACTCTCCATTTATAATTCAATTTGTTTATCTCCTGAAGAAATTCAATTTATTCCACCAACCCTAAAGAAAATCTTGTTCCTTTAGTCAAATCCCGATTTACCTTTTTCCCCAGAATTTCCGGTAAATATTTCGGATGTAATCCATAACCGGGACGGACGGAACGTACATTCTTCTCTGTAATCACATCCCCAGCCTTCATATCTTCCGCCACATAAAGCGAACGGGAAAACTGACGGCCTTTAATTTGTTTCGGATCGGTCGGATAATGTACTTTTCCCAATGCCTTCTCCACATTCCGGACAGACTTCACCATCGCTGCAAATTCTTCCCGATTCATTGAAAAAGCTGCATCCGGCCCGCCGATCGAACGGTCGGTGATAAAATGTTTCTCGATCATCTCTACACCTAAGGCAGTAGCAGCAAGTGCAACCTCATTTCCTATCGTATGATCGGACAATCCGACTTTCACTCCGAAACACTGTTTCATATCGGATATAGTCAGAAGATTCGCATCCTCTATAGAAGCAGGATAGGCAGAAGTACACTTCAATAATGTTATATCCTCATTCCCGACAGAACGACAAGTTTCCACAGCCAGGCGGATATCTTCCTTGGTTGCAATACCTGTGGATATAACCATCGGTTTCATCTTCCGGGCCGCGTATGCTATCAACGGAATATCCGTAATCTCAAAACTGGCAATTTTATAAACCGGATTACCTAATGTCTCCAGAAAATCCACTGCTGTTCGATCGAACGGTGTGGAAAAACACATTAATCCTTCCTCCCTGGCTATCCGGAACAATTCTTCATGCCATTCCCAAGGTGTATAGGCTTCCTTATACAGATCATATAAATACCGTCCATCCCACAAGGTTCCCTGACTTATTCTGAAATCTTCTTTATGGCTGGCAAGCGTTAATGTCTCAGCTGTATAGGTTTGCAATTTTATCGCATCCGCTCCTGTCTGTGCCACTGCGCGGACAGTTTCGATGGCAAGCCGTTTGCTACCATTATGATTGGCAGACAACTCTGCAACGATCAATGTCTTTGTCATGAAATATACTTTCTAAAATAAAAATAATCGGCATCTTCTTCTAACCGATAGTAATGATTCTTTAAATGAAAACGAATGGAACGGCTATTATCTTTTTTGACTTTGGCTTGAACGATATCCACCTTTTTCTTTCGCAAAATTTCATCCAAAAGACGGTCGACTTCCTCGGCAATACCTGTACCTGTCATTCCGGGCACGACGAATATTCCACGTTCTACTATACTAGAAACAGAAGATACGGTATCAATCTGAAGATACTCTATATTCACCGATGCAATAAAATCGGTCCCTCGAAATACCCCCCAATATATCCGGGAAGTATTTCCTTTCAACCGGTCAACAAAAGCTAAATGATTATCGAAAGAAAAAGGCCGACTATTCTCCATCCAACAGGCAATCCGCTCATCATTCCGCCATTTCCATATTTCTTTATGGTAAGAAACAGCTAAAGAAGTGTAATCTACAAAAGCTAACCCATTCAAATAAAAATTATTACTTTGTGTTATACTTCCGAATAAATTCACATATTTTCGGGCCACATCACCGACATAAACATTAACAGAAGACTTGCCCGCCACAGCTGATTTTACACGTTGTTCCAGTTCACGATCGAGCAAATTTCCTAACGGAATAATATAACCACGACGTTTATATTCTTCATAAACTCCGATCTGATTATCCACGTAATAACCTGCCGCAACAGGTACCCCACAAGCAAAAGCCTCCATACACACCGTACTGGCAGAAACAAATGCCATATCAGCTGCCATCAGACTGTCTGCAATTCCCCGGGCATCACGCCGGTGAAGGGAATCTATACAATCAATATATTTTATACCCGGGATTTTAGCTAATATGGCACTCACCCGTTCTGTTAAACGGAATACATCTACTCCGCCGAAACATACTGTTACCCGTTCTACGCCGGAAGCTCTCAGGCGGTTCTTCTGCACAAATAAAGCGTTTTCTAAAAAAGGTTTCCGTAGTAAAGCCCATGAAGGCCCCAGACAGAGATGAGTATAAACTTCTTTTGAAAAAAGTATACTCTCAGATAAAGCATGATTGATCACCACATCAGCCACATAGTGCTTATCGTGCATATCGTCGATACACACTAATTTACAACCTTTAGCCTTAACCGCCCGCTGATAATCCGTATCATAGAAATAATTGTCCAACACCACGATTTCATCTCCATCCAGCATATCCAGAAACAGACTGAATTTTTCCTCTGTTGCGGGAACTTCTGTCAGTTCACAGACTTTAGCCACTTCGGTTTTCTGATATACGGTCGGGGACTGGGTGACAAATACACAGTCGAAATCATCTTTCAGCATGTCGGCCAGCGCAAGGGTACGGATAAAATGTCCATACCCGATTTCCCGGCCGGCATCCGCACGGAAATAAATTCTTTGTTTCATGGATGTAATAAACGGTATTTCATTTCGGCCAATTGCCAGTCTGTCTCTGTATCCAGATCCTGAACCTCCAGCTCCGACAGAATTATTCCGCCGGTATTGGGACCCCTGAAACCGGCATGACGATAAAAAGATCCGACTTTCGACACATAAAACTGCCCGGCATCATGATAAATCGTCTCCAAATCCTGAGAACGGCTTTTGCTGTATTCCGGCCATACCATCCAGATTTTACCGGCATCCATTTTCAATCCCCTCTGCACCGGATAGGAATAGGCCACGGCCGTAAAAACCGAATCGAACTCTTTCTCCGCCAGCAAATGATACGCACTTTTCAGACTGTCTGCCGTGACGAAAGGGGCTGTGGAATAGATGCAGCACAGGGTATCGTATTCGATACGCTGCTTCTTATAACATTCCAGCACCTCCAGCATGACATCCGCCGTCGTAGCATAATCATCCGCCGTCGTAGCCGAACGCATAAACGGGACCTTTGCTCCGTACTGCCGGGCTACTTCCGCAATTTCCTCATCATCCGTCGATACCATCACCTCGTCGAACAAACCCGACTGCAAAGCCGCTTCTATCGAATAGGCAATAACCGGTTTGCCCAGAAAAGGCCGGATATTCTTCCGCGGAATACGTTTACTGCCACCACGGGCAGGTATGATTGCTATGTTTTTCATCGTTGTTTAATTATTAAATGAGGAGAATAACCGAAAACCAAACTATTATCCGGTATATTTTCATCCTTTACGCCTGAATTCGCTCCTATGATCACATTGTCTCCGATATTACAATTTCCAATAATGGAAGAATTCGCACACATCCGCACATTTTCACCTAGTACCGGATAAATTCCCCGGTTATTCCCTACCGTACAATTCTGACCGAAACTAAAGCCTTCGCCGTATTTTGCCCGCCCCATCACACTACCAACCGGATGATCCAGGTGGAAAAACCGGGGAAGACCGATCTCATAAAACAAATCACAACCATTCATCACTTTATTCAGATAATAAAGTTTATCTGCCAACAAGCGAGCCGTCGTTTCATGGTATATTGTATTGGAAAAATAATATAAAAAGATGGTGTACTGAGCCGATTGATAAGGATTAAAATATGTTTCTCCCTCACACGAATAGTATTTGTTATCTGTACGGGAAAAGCAATATTCACAGCGAGAAATTACCTCCCATTTTAACATTTATTAACAAAACCTCTTCATTACTGACTTTGAAGAAAGAAGACAGTTGATGTATCAATTGTCTTTCTATATCTGTTACAGAAATTGCAGTTTTCATCGGTTCACAAATTCCTTTACCTTACTGATTACATATTCCTGTTCCTCGTCCGTCAAAGTCGGAAACATCGGCAAGCTCAAACAATGGTGATAATATTCTTCCACAACGGGCAAATCACCCGGCTTATTACCCCGTTCCCGATAATAAGGCATCAGATGTACCGGTACATAATGCACCTGGGCATAAATACCATTTTCGTGCAGGTAATTATACAAGCCCAAGCGATCCGGTACCTGAATGACATAAAGGTGGTAAGCATGAAAAACATCCGCAGCAACATAAGGTGTGTGAATTTCTTTTATATACCGGAAAGCCTCATTATACCGGGCAGCTATTTCCTGGCGGCGGCGTAATCCCTCATCAGCCCGTTTCAATTGGGAAATACCCAGAGCCGCCTGAAAATCGGTCAAACGATAGTTATAGCCCAATTCCTGCATTTCATAATACCAGCCCCCATGGTTTTCATGCAAAAGAGCCGGATTCTTTGTAATCCCATGCGTACGTAACAAACACAAACGCTCGTAAAGCGTCTTGTTATCAGTAGTCACCATTCCCCCCTCGCCCGTAGCAATATGTTTCACTGGATGAAAAGAAAAAACAGACAAATCGGCAAACTTTCCGTTTCCACAACATTGCTTTTCGCCTTTACTGTCCATAAAATATCCGCCCGGGGCATGACAGGCATCCTCAAGAATCCACAAACCATATTCATCAGCCAATTGCCGGAACTCTTCCATCTGGTGCGGATAACCAGCAAAATCGACCGGAACAATACCCTGAAATGTCCCCTTGGGATAAGAGCCCAGTAAGTGTCGTAGTTTATGAAGATCCATCAGGTAAGTCTGCGGATCAATATCGCAGAAAACCACTTCGCCACCGCAATAGCGGATGCAATTGGCACTGGCAGCAAAAGTCATCGGAGTGACAATCACCTTATCGCCCGGATTCACGCCCAGGGCACTGGCTGCCAGATGCAGCCCGGCTGTCGCATTATTCACGGCTACTGCATACTTCGCCCCGACATACCGGGCAAAAGCCTGCTCAAATTCCGGGATTTTAGGTCCCTGGGTCAGGTAATCGGATTTCAGCGTATCCACTACCGCCTGTATATCCTCTTCGGTTATATGCTGACGTCCGTAAGGTATCGGTTTGCGTATCATTTTACTTCAAAGTTTGGATCGACATATTGTTTTATCTTGGCACGCAACGTTTCTACCGTTTCCCAGACTTCATTCTGGTCCGAACTGTAATGAAAACCTTGAGGGACAGGAATGGCCTGATGATGTTGCAGATAGTCTTCACGGCTATGTTTAAAAGATACCGAAGGAAGAATGGCATAATACTGTCCTAAATCGATGGTATTCAATGCATCCGTTACGGTGATCATTTCTTCATGCAGTTTCTCGCCCGGACGGATTCCCACTTCCACCTGAGGCAGGGTCGGGGCGATTGCCGTGGCCACGTCGGTTATATGATAGGAAGGTATTTTAGGGATAAAGATTTCTCCGCCCAGATGATGGCCGATGGCATACATGACCAGATCGACTCCTGCCTGAAGCGAGATATTAAACCGCGTCATCCGCATATCTGTAATCGGTAATTCTTTAACTCCGCCATCGCGTTTGTTAATGAAAAAAGGAATCACAGAACCACGCGATCCCATTACATTTCCATAACGGACTACAGAGAATTTAATATCTTTCGAACCACTGATATTGTTGGCTGCCGTAAACAATTTATCGGAAGTCAGTTTCGTGGCTCCGTACAGATTAATCGGGGCACAGGCTTTATCGGTCGATAAGGCAACCACATGTTTCACGCCGGTCTGTAAAGCCGCATTGATCACATTCTGGGCTCCGTGAACATTGGTCTTGATACATTCCTCAGGATTGTATTCGGCCGTATCTACTTGCTTGATAGCCGCAGCATGGATTATGACATCGATCCCTTCACAAGCCCGTTTCAAACGTTCACCATCACGGACATCTCCTATAAAAAAACGTAACTGAGGATAACGGTCGTGAGGATATTTTTGCTTCAGTTCAAATTGCTTGAGTTCGTCACGGGAATAAATTACGATTCGCCTTACTGAAGGATAACGGTCTAAAATTGTTTCCACAAACTTTTTTCCGAAGGAACCTGTCCCTCCGGTTATCAATACAGATTTGTCATTTAACATTGTAAATTGAAATTTATTTTATACAAGAAACGGATGCAATCATCCCTAAAATTTATGAATAAAAAAACGGAAAAGCTTTTCGCCTTTCCGGAAAAAGAGTATACTTAATCAAGTTAATTTTCAGCCATTTCAGACAACAAAGTCAGACACAACTGACAGAAATAAATAAAAAATTATGATCTCAGATCAACTATCATTTTCCGAATAGTTATTAACATCTCCGGAAGACCGTTTTTTACAACATCATAGACAATCTCAGCATCTAAATCAAAATAGTGATAAGCAATGATAATGACAGGCAAAAGCATGCAAGTACTTTCAAGATGCACGGTTTATGCATAAATTCCCTCCTCTGCAATACTGTCACGTATAATAAAGTGTGTAGTTTTTAAACTCTTGGTCATAATTTTTTATAGTCAGATAACCACTTTAGTAAGCAAAGATATTATCCGCTTCATCCATTCTCCCCCGTTTCCTCCGGAGGCATGCGGTCAAATTCTCCTTTGTCACGAATCTTGCCACGGTGGAAAAGGATAGCCACCAGCAAAACATAGACTCCGTAGAGAAAGAAGCCCACGGCAACCCCTGCGAGATACCACAGGTGGAAATCACGGTTGCCGAAGCGTTCGCCCATCGTGGCGAGCGAGGAGATCCCGTCACCTCCGAGAATGGCGGCGATGGTCGCCACCAGCATCGAAGGCGTAAATTTATTGTAGCGGCGGATGAAATAAAAGATCAGACAGCCTATTACCGCACCGATTAATAAGGGCGCCATACTTTCCAACATCGTTATTTTCTTTTCCGGCGTTTCAATTCAATGTATTCCGTATAAGTAATCCGGCTGTAAGGATTACGCGTAGTCACCTCCTGGCGGACGGCTTTCGTGCCCCAGCGGATAAACCAAAACTTCCGGGGAATGCGGTGAACCACCTGAATCAGCGTATCGCGGCTTTCGATGCGGCCACGGAACAGGTCTCCGGCAACAACTCCGTCGAGCGTTACCCACGGATTCACATAATGCAACCGGCTCAGCGTATCGGCTACAGCCAAAGTATCACGAACGATCACCGTATCGCACAACCGCGCCTCTACCGGATAGGCCGTCGTGACGGCTGTACGGGAAGCCGATTGCAGGCGGCGCACTTTCAACTGCAGATCCTCCACCGTACGTTCCAGCTCTTCCGCATGACGGCGGAACTCCCGGTTGGTCAGTGTCAGTCGCTCTACCCCGGCGGCACTCAAACTGTCGCGCGTACGGTAGTACTCCACATCCGTGAGCAGGCTGCGCTGGTTGGCTTCCAGACGGCGACGGTCGCGGGATTCGCTGCGGCACATGACCCACAGCAAAACGATCAAACCGGCTACTGCGGCAATGACCACCATACGGCTCAGTAAACGTTTCATACGACTCGGATTTCAAGGATCGGTAATGGTTATATGGATCTTCTCGCCCTTTTCCTGCGCTTCGCGGATCAGGGACGTCAGACGCAGTTCGTAGGGCGTGGAGTTGAGCACCTGGCCAGGCAACCGGTTTTCACCTACCAAGATACAGCCGGCGGTGTCCTTCGCCGTATTGCCCCGGTGGATCAGGATTCCTTCAAAACCGGGAACATCCAGCAAACGAGGCAGATCGCGGCCGAATCGCGGCGAACGGTTGACGATCACTTCGTAACGGCCAGCCGGAATGGCCGTCGCTCTGGGGACTTTCGGCTCCTGCTTCAAATCGCGTACCCGGTCCTCCAGCGTATCACAAAAACGGGTGCCGCAGACAGACAGGCACCCGATTGTGTACGACGGTTTCAGATAACGACGCTCTAAAACCAGTTCCATGACTATTCCGTTACCGTTTTCTCCTCTCCCTTACCCCTCGGACTACGGCGGGTGGCCTGCTGGCGGGCATAGTACACCGCCTCGTTGATCCTGGACGACAAGCCGGCATAGGCTTCCTCTCCGTACACGATTTCATACGCATTCACCAGAACGGACAGGCGTTCAAACTCACTTTGGACTGCCTGACGCGCTCCCTTCACTCTCCCAGACAACTTCGTCGAATTATCCGATTCCCGGCTGATAAACAGCTCATCAAAGCGAACGGCTGATTCCTTCAGCTTCGTTACCCAGTCCTCCAGATGCAATAAGGCGATCGCTTCCTTGCTTTCTTCCGATTCCAGGTCCTGAAACAAATTGGCCAGTACGCCCGATTCCTGCAAATAAGGCAATTTGTCGATCTGTTTCCCATATTTTTCTATCAAATGGAGCAATTCCGAAGCCGCATCGGATTGCGTGGCTTCGGGGAAAGAAACGTACACTTTGATAATACTGACTAAGGAACGCAAAGCGAGATCACGCTCAAGATCTGCCTGATTCAGCCTTCCGGACAAGACATTGCCGCGTTCAAGAACAAGTGCATCATCGTACACTTTCATTTTAGCTTCAAACGTCTCAGCAACAGGTGTAAGCTTCAGTTCTTCCGGATTCTCTGCTTTCAGGTAAGCGAGAACATTCGACATCACCTGAAAATGTTCCAGGTTACGTAACATACTTAAATTTGTAGAAGTAATCATAGGCTTAGGTTTTTATTGTTAGACATTCACCCCCTTCGTTTCCTCCACATTTCTTGTGCCGCTGACAGCGGCGTATCATCTATTCGAATTTTTTTCTTCCCACTGTCAGAGGGAAGAAAAAAACAGCCAAGAATTTTCTCCCGCTAACAGCGGCACGAAATCCACAGCCATTTATGTTAAGCAGCTAACAGCGGTGTTAAATCTGTAACATTTCCCATGCGCCGCTAACAGCGGCAAGAAAAATACGACTTTTTTTAACAACTTAATTGCTAGCGGTATTTTGTCGCTACCGGGAGAATCGAACTCCCGCTCCCTGCCCCAGCAGTAGCGGCGTTGCCTTCGGGGGTTTCCCCACCGGATTGGATACCGGTTCACGCCCGGTCTGTTACCCTACGCGTGTAGCAACCCACGGCGACGCCACCGGGAGACTCTTTTACGTCCAAACAGGAAAAGGAGCTCGGTCAGCCGGGAGAAAAAAAATATCGTTTGAAATAACAGATAAGATTATAAAATACTATACATATTGAAATTTGAATTGAGAATACAAATCATCGGCAATATGTTTACAAAAAAAAACGAACGATTAAAACAGTTATGTTTTGAATCTCTTTTCTTTTTCTGACTATTTTATAATCTTCATCTAATCAATCTTTTCAAAATTTATTCATAAACCTTCCCGGCTATTTTTCATTACAAATTTAATCGTTCGTTTTTTAACATCCGAACTACCTGATTATCTCTTTGTAAGAATATGATGCAAAAATACATATAAATTTGTCAGAAACAAACGATATTCGGAATTTATCCTTTAATTATTTCCCCAGTTTTTATATTAAAAAGCCGTATGACCCATTTATATAAAAAAATTTATGAATTGGATTTTTCTACGGGCTTAATTAATTTTGCAAACAGATTATTTATAAATTTTTAATAGAAAAACAAATGAAAAAATTATTATGAGGAACAGCACTCATGGTAGTGTGCTTATTTTCAGCTTGTAACGATGATGATGATGACAAAATCCCACAAGGGCCGGCAATCACATACGCCGGAAAGTTACCTTCCCGTATCGGGGATTACACTTTCGTGTACGATGATAACAATCGTTGCACTCAAGTTAAAAAAAATTCTTACGTGTATGGCGAGATCGATTATGACAAGGGAGTTGTGATTATGGATGATGAAGAAGCCAAAGTGTCGTTTAACAGTGACGGATACGTCACAGGCATCAGCGCATCCTGGAATTATAATGAGGATGGTTACAGCTATAAAGGTAGCGGTAAGATTTCATTTTCATACAACGGAAACGGTCAGTTAGTATCTTATACAGAATCTTCCAGCGAGAGTGGGAAAGAGGATGGGGAAAGCTTTTCTTCTCAAGGAAGCTACAAGGCGACTTACACCTGGAAAGATGGAAACCTGATCAAGGTGGTTACCAAGGAAGAAAGTACAGAAGATGGAGAAAAATATGAATACGGTTCTACTTGTACAATCGAGTATGGGGAAGAAAAGAATGAACTGGGACAATATACTTTGGGACAGGCAAAGGTCCTTGATATGGAGGATGCCGATGTTTTTGCGTTAGTCGGTATGCTAGGGAAGGCATCGGCTTATTTCCCGGTTTCGTATACGGAAGAATATTACGAGAAAGATTCGGAACAAAATTACGAAAACGAATATAGCGAAAACATGACATACGTTTTAAATACGGATAAAACCATTAAAACGGAATATATCAATGGCTCTCCGTACTCTTATTCCTATGTTGCAATTGATAATGATAGTGATAATCTCAAAGTACGGTCTTTACTCCCTTCTGATAAAAAGAATTTGAACTTACGCTCATTCTTTATCCGTCATCACGGAAGAAAATAAAATTTCTTAAAAACGAGGCTATCCCATTGAAGGACAACTTCAAAATCGGATAGCCTCATCCTTTCTGATTACAATTCTCCTTTTTATTTCAAATAATCCTCAAAATAATCGGTCACCTTTTGCATCAGGTGAATCCGGTCTTTTCCCATAACGTTGTGCTCGGCACAGGGATACGGGAAGTAGTCTACCTGTATATTATTTTTGATACATTCCCGGATAAAACTCAGGCTATGTTCCCAAACCACCGTATTATCGATAGCTCCCTGACAGATCAGTAATTTTCCCTTGAGATCCCTGGCTTTATGAATGAGGCTTACCTTTGCATATCCTTCCGGATTGGTATGGGGGGAATCCATATATCGTTCGCCGTACATCACTTCGTACCATTTCCAATCGATCACCGGACCGCCGGCAACAGCCACTTTAAATACGTCGGGATGATTGGTAAGCAGGGAAATCGTCATAAAACCACCGTAACTCCATCCATGTACACCGATCCGGTCGGCATCGACATATGGTAAAGATTTCAGCAACTTAATTCCTTCCATCTGATCGGCCATTTCAGCCTGACCACATTGTCCGTGAATCGCTTTTTCAAATTCAGCCCCCTGATTCGAAGTACCCCGGTTATCCATGACAAAAACCACATAACCGTGTTGTGCCATATACATTTCCCAACGACGCATTTCTGCCTGCCAGGTATTCTTTACCATCTGTGAATGCGGCCCCCCATAAACATAAACGATAACCGGATATTTCCGGGAAGCATCGAAATTCATGGGTTTGATCAGACGATAATAATTATTGAACTTACCATCGGCACTCTTTACCGTACCCAACGTAATCTCACCGAAATTATAATCTTTGGTAGGATCTTCCGCCTTCAACAATTCTTTCACTTTTTTCCCGTCATTTTGTACCAGCAGAATCACACGAGGCACTTTCAGACTACTATAATTGTCTACAAAATACTTCATATCGCCACTCATCGTCACTTTATGCCAACCTTCGGCCTGTGTCAAACGGGTTTTCTTTCCGCTTTTCACTTCCACCCTGAACAAATGATTATCGACAGGACTTACTTCAGCCGAAGTATAATACACAAACTTATCATCCTGCCCCACCATTTCGACATCGGCATTCACATCGGTCAGCCTTTTCAACACTTTTCCGGTTGCAGCCTCACACAGATAAAGACTAAAATAGCCATCCCGGTTATTCGTCCGGTAAATAAACCGGGATGGATCGTTTTTCAAAAACACGATCGGGGTCAAAGGTTCTATATAGCGCTCGTTCTGCTCTTCGAGTAAGGTCTTCACAAATTCACCGGTTTTGGCACTGTATTGATTCAATTTCATGTGTTTCTGAGCCCTGTCGAGTACCTGCACATAAATATAATCGGAAGCCGGACTCCAGGCTATGTTCGTCAGGTATTGTTCCCGCCCGAAGTCATCTACGTCTAAAAAAACGGTCTTACCCGAAGCAACCTGATAAACCCCCAGACTGATTTGCTCGGATTTCATTCCTGCCATAGGATATTTGATCTCCCGCAAAGTCCCCATCCTGGAATTGATATCCAGCAAAGGGAAGGTTCCTACCTGACTTTCGTCCTTGCGATAGAAAGCAAGTTGTTTGCCATCCGGAGACCAGAAAATGCCTCCGTTGATCCCAAATTCATTCCGGCTCACCGTTTGTCCGTTGACTATATTCGGATCTTCATCGGAAGTAACGGCAAATTCATTCCCGTTAGCATCTACATAATATAAATTGTTAGCCTTCGTATAAGCCAGTAATTCCTGTCCGTTAGAGGTCACATTCTGTGCTCCTTTGGCAATAGGAAAAACATACGCCAACACTTTTTTATCGGTATCGATCTCATATCTTTTTCCCTGGCGCATAATCACCAGGGTACGGCCATCTTTCCATTCATATTGGGGCCATCCCTTCAAATCCGCCTCCAGCAAACGATTCAGTTCAGCTAATGTCATCAATACTTCGGGTTTTTCTTTTCCGGCCACCTCACCCATCAGGTTCGTCCCTTCCGGATAAGTCAGTACGTTCCGGTCTCCCTGCCATTGAATATACAAATTCTTCGGATAAAGCTGATACCCAAGTACCGCTTCCTCCATAGTCAATACCTTACCGCCACCGGTTTGTGGCCGATCTGTCCGGTCTTCCGACAAATTCCCGGCAGTCAGATTCATTATTGTTCCAACTCCCATGAATGTCATTAATATACTTTTCATTTTATATCGATTAAAATTATAACAAACGTTTGAATAAAGGTGCACAAAGATAACAAAAACTCCGTTTTAGCCTCATTTCTCCCGGAAAAGAAAGTCATCCCGGTCGTCCAATACCGGAAATTTTTTTCTGAATTGCCTCAATTTCTCTATATCCAGTTCCACCCGGATAATAGCTTCATTTCCGGGAGAGGTACTTCCGACCTCCCTCCCCCGGGCATCGGCGACCATCGAATCACCGGAATAGGTCAAACCGTTATCATCTTCTCCGACACAATTGACGCCAGCAACAAAAGCCTGATTTTCAATCGCTCTGGCTTTCAGCAATGTTTTCCAGACTTCGCGGCGCGATTCCGGCCAATTCGCCACGAAAACAGCCAGATCATAATTTTGTGTGTTCCTGCACCAAACCGGGAAGCGCAAATCATAACAAATAAAAGCAGCTATCTTTACTCCCCGAAATTCGAAAGTCAACTGCCGGTCTCCGGGAGTAAAATGCTCGTTCTCCCCGCCCATTCTGAAACAATGCCGTTTGTCATAATACCGGCAATTTCCCTCAGGAAAAGCAGCAATCAAGCGATTATAATATTTTCCATTTTCCCGGTAAACCGTCGATCCCATTACCAAAGCATGCTGACGTTTCGCCCAAGCCAGCATCTTTTCTTCTACGACAGGATATGCATTTGCGACAGATTCCTTAGCGGCAAATGCCATCTCTGCCGACTTCTTTATCATCATACAGCCCGAAGTGAACATTTCAGGGAGTAGAATTACATCGCAATCCTCACTCTTCGCCATTTTTTTGTCAAAATTCTGTAAATTCTCCTGCAGCTTTCCCCAGACCAGAGGGGACTGTACCAATGCTATTTTCATCTCCTATCCCTTTCCGATTCGTGGTGAATCAATGAATTAATATTATGAATCAACATACTGACCGCAACAGAATTGAACCCTCCTTCCGGGATAATAATATCGGCATAACGTTTCGAAGGTTCTACGAACTCATCGTGCATCGGTTTTACCGTACAAAAATATTGGGTCAATACCGACTCTATACTACGCCCTCGTTCCTGTACATCCCGTAACAAACGGCGTCCTAAGCGCACATCGGGATCGGTATCTACATATACTTTCACGTCCATCAATTCGCGTAAAGTCCGGTTTTCCAAAATAAGGATTCCATCGATAATAATCACCTGTGCCGGCTCGACTTTGACGGTCTTATCCGTACGGTTATGATTGACAAAAGAATAAACGGGCCGGAAAACAGATCGTCCTTTTTTCAGTTTAATGATATCTTCAATCATCATATCGGTATCGAAAGCACCGGGATGATCGTAATTCAGCTTTGTTCGTTCTTCGAAAGACAAATCGTCATGTGCTTTATAATAATAATCATGACAAAGCGTGATGACACTTTCTCCTTCAAACGCCTCTTGCAACTTTTTTACCAAAGTAGATTTCCCCGATGCCGTACCTCCGGCAACACCGATGATCGTCGTATTCATTCAATCAGATTTATATAAACTATTCTATCACTTTCAGCCGCACCCTCGCTTCTGCCCTCGACATTAGATTAAAATGCCACCATTCGCTGGGAAGAACCCGGAATCCCGCATCGGTCATCACTTTACGCAATAACCTCCGGTTGTGCAAATGAGGTAAAATAATCCGCCCTTGCTTCACCATCGCCTCCTCCCGGTCAGGCCTCGCCTCCTCCCCGAAATAATCGAACTCACTTCCCATCGGCAAAACATGTCCTAAAGAATCGACCAAAGTCAGATCGACAGCAGCACCGTAATTATGCAATCCACCACCATTCCGGGGATTACTGACATACACCCGGTTTTCAGTCCCTTTGACCAAATCCCACATTTCTTGCTGCACCTTCATCGGACGGGCTGCATCATATACGAGCAGACTCAATTCCGGCCTCAGAAGTTTCAACTTTCGCTGGGCTTCTGCTAAACGCCCGGCGGCCTCCGGTAACAGAAATGCTTTCCGGATATCCCGATACAGCACCTTTCCGGCAAAATTATCGGATGTAGCATACACCAAATGTACAGCAATCGTAGGATCGACCTCCCCGATATCCACCAATCCTAATTGGCGCATCCTCCGTTCGGTTCCGGAATCTTCTTTTTGTCCGGTGGTATCCGCAGCGACACGCTCAACGGTGATTTTCGGTACTTCTTCTGTCAAAACAGGCTTCTGCCTCTTTTCTTGGTTACCGCAACCTCCTCCGGCACTTCCAAGAAAAATACATACGCTTCCGAAAAAAACTATTCTCCGGAGCGTACTAATTACCATTAGAAAAATTCTCCGGATACTTTGGATTAGCATCGTGGTAAGTACTCATAATATAGGCTAAATCAGCATCCACATCCTCCGTCGGATAAAACAAAGGCCCCACTTCACAATATTTTCCTTTATAATCGATGCGGCCCAAATAAACCGGAACACCTGCCGCTTTCGCAATAACCAAAAAACCCTTCTTCCATTTCTTCCGCTTTTTACGGCTTCCTTCAGGGGTGATACACAAATACATCGAATCGCGTTGTTTAAACTCGGTAATCATCTGCTCTACCAACTGACTATCTTTATTACCGCGATCCACCGGTATCACATTCAATGCCCGCAGAATCATCCCGAGCGGAAAAAAGAAGAATTCCTTCTTCATCAAAATAAAAGCCGGAATACCCTGACTCAAAAAAGCCAGTTCTCCCCAGAAGAAATCCCAATTCGAAGTATGAGGAACAGATATAATCACCGCTTTTTTCTCTGCAGGCAATTCACCTTTGTATTTCCAGCCGGCCAGCCACATAATAAATCTTGCCAGATATTTCATAAGTATACACTTTTTGTCGGTCCAATCCTATTTACCAATTCGCGTCAAATTTACAAAATAAATTCATTCTCTGGCAAAGATTTATCCTGTTTAGCAGCCTTGAAAAAGTTTATCTGTTATAATTCAAGGTTATCCGGTAAAGTCCATCCTCTATAGAGCATAGATAGAGATCATCCGACAAGGCCTCGATATCACTATAAAGAGCCTCTGTAATCCGTTTACCTTCTGCATCCATCAGTCCATACCGGTTTCCTTTGGGATTCCAAACCGAATAAGAAAAATAGCGGCTTCGGTTCATCCTTTCTTCTCCATTATCGAAATATTCTCCAGTAGAATAATACAGGGGAAGGATAGCATCATATACAAAAGGCCGGACCACCGTTTTTCCATCTTTTCCGATCACTTGTTGCTTGCCCCCCTGAATACAGACTATCCCTTCGGGTACTATTTTCAGCCAATCGTATTCCACTGGCATAAGGATTTGTAACGAATCACCCAAAACCCCCCACCGATCTCCTTTTTGAAGTATCCGAAGTCCTTCTTCGGGCATATAAATATAATCGTATCGAGGTGCAACTTTCCATTGTCCATTGCGATCGATCAAACCACATTGCCGGGCATTGTCGAAGACGGCACAATAGCCTCCTTTAAACAGATAATCCATCTCCTGACTACCGACCGGATAGCTCCAGGTCGGCGGGATAACCGTCCGTCCTTGCCGGTCGATAAAACCGATCTTCCCTCCCGACATCACAGCCGCCAATCCTTCCGAAAACACCCAGGCCCGTTCATATTGTGCGGGAATCACCACTTCGCCGGTATAACAATTCAGATATCCCCTTTTCCCCTTCCGGCAAAACACAGCTAAAGAATCGGCCTTATCACCGGTCACCAGCCACTCTAAACGATCCAAAATCACCTGTTGCGTAGCCCGGTTTTTCACCCTCTTTTTCCCATTCGAAAATTCTTCATACACATACTTATCACTCAATACCTTATTGTCAGCAAGATAGGTATGCCGTTCCACACTTTTAATATAAGCTGTTCCTAGAACAATCATGATCCCCAATAAAGAGAAGGCAATCACAGCAACGATAACTTTCCAAAAAATTTTCATACTATTATTTTTTAATTCGACTTTAAGATTTACTTTTATCTATATCTATTAGATATTATTTTTCCCAAAATCTATCATCTGTTCAAATAATAGTAGGTCTATTTTTTTTCTTTCTATTCCGATTCCGGTTTTTATACCGTCAGACCGGTTCGCCAGGACCGGTCCGCTAAGGCTTTCCTTCACTGACCGGCGGAACTCGCTTCGCTCAGACACCACCGGTCGGGCGTTCGGAAAACCTAACCGGACACTCGTTCCTGCTCCAATGGTCTTCCGCCATAAAACCCTGCATCTCACGTTAACACGACCTGGCAAAGGAAGGATTAGAAAAATTTTATAGAATAAAATACCGGCTCACCTCTATCGGATTATGGATAATTGGGTTACTTTACCGGAAAATCTTTTTTCGCTGAAATTTATGGTTTTCAGGTTCGGTTTAGCTTGCCAGGCAGTGATAACGTCAGTCGGAGGTGTTCGTGTTCGGGGACCATTGGAGCTCCGGCGAGTGTCGTCTTGCTTTTTCTGAACGACCGACCGGTGGTGTCTGACGGAAACGTAACGTAAAGTTTTTTGCGCAGTGAGGAGTTCCGCCGGTCAGTGAAAGAAAAAGGTAGATGACCGACAGAAGCGACCGCGTCCCCGAACACGAATACCGAAGACGAACAAGGACCGGAATAATTCTACCTTTTAAGTAGGTACCAAGATTTCAATAGGTACAAGAAATACATTACATCGGTCAAAGTAGATTCGCTTTGGCCAGTTCCCAAATATTTCTCACGCTATCCCGGTCATACTTCCGGTAGGGTTCTCCGAACCGTTCCTCCACTTTCTTCAATTCTTCCCAATCCACCAAACAAGCATGCTTCTTATGTTTTTCGTCCTTATTCACCGAAACAAAGTCGGGAATATCGCTCAAATGCCAGACATCCCACTCGTGAACAAACAAGGTGGCATTCCAATGCAGGTGTTCTCCTTTGGCCAAATTTTCAAACCGCTCGTTTCCCAAAGCCTTTACATATTCCTCTTCAGTAGACCATTGTGCAAAATCCTGAGGCGTAAGCCCGGCTAATTGCAACTTGGTATAAATATGGGAGGCAGCCGAAATATTGGTCATCTTTTTAATCGGCGACAACGCTTGCCAAGGCACCTGTTTCTCCACAGCTTTCTGTGCATTGTAATAGGCATGGATCTTCCGGGCAGTCATCTCCCGACTCTCATTGATGATAATATCTTCAGTGTAAATATTGTCGTTACTGCCATATAAACAAATTTCTTTAAAACATTCCTTCGCTTGCTGAATATAACTGTAATCTCTTGTATTATAGACATCTGTCAAAATTTTAATCTGATCGTTATCGGTTTCCCTTGAAATGAAATGCGACAATTCGACCGCAGTCTTTATATTCAATTCATCTTCTCCCAAAGCGACCAGAATGTATTTCAACCCGGCCAACTTATCTTTCAACAAATTGAAAAACTCACTACTATTCACTTCCGCCTCGTGATATTCGAGCTGATAATTCTTTAAGCCCGGATAATAATGTTCGAAAAGACCCGCCTTGCATTTCATCTCTTTATCGATAATCGTAGCCCGGAAAGTCGATCCGACAAACTGCCCCTGTTCTATCATTGCTTTCAATGCCTCACTCCCCATATTCCCAAATCCGATAATCAGCATACTGAAATCAGACAAGGCGACAGCTTTAGAAGTTTCCAGTTTCAGGGCATTCACAGGAGGATAATTCGTGATCAATTCCTGAGCCGCCAACTTAGACCGGTTAAAAATATGTACTTCGACATTCAAAGGACCGATTTTTTCTGCAAAAAGATCGATCAGTTCTTCCGAATCGGCATTCACATAAAGCCTTAATTCCTTGGGTAATAACTGCAATCGCCGGATTTCCCCGATCACTTTCAGGGACATGTGAATATTATAATCTTCATTCTCGGACAAGAAAAACATCCGGCAAACCGATTTATCGACCAATTTGGAAATCTTTAATTCGTCGAAAGCAACCTCTTCAGAAAAATCTTTTTTCAGGAACACCGCCTCTGTTTTACTGATTTTTTCAAATAAAGATTCTTTATCCCGGAGACGGGGTAAGGACAAATTTATTTTTGGGAAAGCCACCAATTTGTGTTTTACATTCTTATCGATAAAAAGAATAAAACGCTTCCTGTCTTTTTTCAGTAAATCTTCCGCCAAAGCTACAGCTCCTTCGTTCAAATCGAAAAAGATATAACTGTCTTTCGGGGTAGAGAGTTTTAATTTCAGCCAGGACAGGAATTGTTTGCCGAACAATTGCAAAACGACCAGAAAGCTGACCAGAAATGCCGCAAAGTGAATAATAGAAAAAGCGAACATATAAGTCGCGTTTGTATGCATATGATGCCTGACTTCGAGTAAATCCGAATGCAGGAAAAACATGTGAAACGTGGACAAAAAAGAACGGACCACCAAGGTTATCAGCGATTCTTTCGTCCCAGCTTCCCAATAACCGATGCAATAAATTACAAATCCTGCCAGGGCAGTCAGTGGAATCAAGCCCCAATCCCTGAACTTGTAAAACGATCGTTTATCCTTCACCAACCACAGACAACACAAAAACAACACAACGATAAATCCTGCCATTTTCAGGATTTCAAAAATCAAATTCTCCATCATATCAACCATTTAATTATTCCTCTTTCAACATCAGTTCACTTTATTGGCTTGTTCCACAAATACTACAATAAATCAGAGCGCCCGAAAGCGCTCTGTACACTTTTTTACCCCACTGTAAGAGCTTTCCTAAAACTACAGTTTAGCTCCGCATCCGCTACAAAAGAGAGCTTCAGCAGGCATCGATTTACCACATTGGGTACAAAATTTTCCTCCTGCCGGAGCAGCGGTGTTATTGTTCGTATTCCGGTAAGCTTCGCGGGCAATGGTATCGGCAGCAATCATCATCACTTTATCGTCCATTTTTGCCTGGGCAATCATCCCGGAAATCTGGGTAATCAATACCGGCCAGAACAAAAACATAGAAATCAAAGTCGGAACCGCCTGTTGTCCGAAAATCCCGACTCCGGCATCGACCCGAATCTGTTCGTTTGCCGGATAAATATGGACTTTCAATGCAGTTTTCATTCCCAATACAGCTTTAAACATATTCCCTTTCGTAATCGAGATATCATACCCACCGCTAATCAGATCCTGAGCCTGTACCTGGTAACCCTCATTAGTAAAAGTCCCGGTTATATCTTTAACTATAGCCGGAATAATCTCCGGTGAAGCAAAAAATGTCTTTGTTGATTTAAACGTTCCCATAGCCTAGCTTTTAAAGTTTTAAATCCTGAATTTCCTTGTACTGATGGATAGCATACAATACACTCATTTCTGCCAAAAGATTCTCTACCTCACTCAATTGACCGGGCGAAAGAGTCTGTTCCAATTTTTTTAATAAATTAACCACCAGATTAGCCTGATTTGTCAGCTCGTCGTCTGTTACGATCTGATCTTCCATTATTTTCCTGAATGTCGGCCGCTGAGCAACCAATTCATCGATGTTCAGTATTCCTTCTTTATCAAACAACATATTCTTTTATTTTAATTTGAAACCACAATGTTTACAATAAATCCAATCCTTTTCTAAAGGCTTTCCACAGTTAGGGCAAATCAGTCCGTCTTGTTCCAATTTTATATTTTTCAATATTCGCTGACATTGTTCTGTTTTACCCCATTTCAGAATCTCACGTACCCGAATTGCCGTAAAAGGATGAGAAGCTCCTAAAATAGCATAATTCTGTAACAATTTATCCCAAGTATTGTTTTGCAGCGTATCATAATAATCGGCTTGTTTTACAAACTCTTCGACATTCACATTTTGAGTAATCTCCCGCGGACCACCGGCTAGCCGAAGCTGTACTTCGACCACTTTCTCTATACTCCCTAAAGCGACAGCACCTGCACGATCTGCCGACAGTTCACTTCGCCTGCTCCAGTATTGCAAAGCCCAATACACCGGCATCACTGCATTTCCCAGTATTCCCATACGTTCTATATTCCTGAGTAAAGTCGAAGCCAGGGTATGGTAAAGCATGTGCCGGCAAGCGATATGTCCGCATTCGTGGGCTATAACCGAAGAGACTTCTTCATCGGTGAGGTATTCCAGCAATCCCGAAGTCACAGTCACCATCGTCCGGGTATCCCCCATCGCATAAGCATTCGGATAAGGATCCATTTCGAGATAAAACTCAGGTTCTGAAATTGAGAGCCTTTGACAAATCGGAGGCAATTTCTGATAAATTTCAGGCAGCTGAGTCGGTGAAAGCCGAATTTTATTCGCCATATTCATACCGTGCACAATCTGCTCGTCATAATAACGCATAAACAATTTCATCGCTGCTGCAAACCCAGGGATAGCTTCCATATTCCGGCGTGCAGCTTCATCTTCCGGATGAATATAATCAGCAGGTCTTACCATAACTTAACTTATTATTTTATACTAATCATATAATATTTCGAATCTTTCCAACTATCGATAAAACGATCCAAAGGATAATACCGGACAGGCTCTTCCATCGCAACATCGTAGACTTCGACCCGAGGCGGTTCCGAATAATCTATGTTACGAACGAGGACTACGTGATCGGGTATTTCCCCAATCCAGCGATCCTCGAATTCCTCCTGTTCAAGATTCCCGCTCAGCTCACCACCATCGACACAAGCAATGACATCGTGCCCTTGTTCTAACTCCCGGAACAATTCGTTTATCTCCCGGCAGAAGCGTCTCTCCACCTTCAATCCGAAACTCTCGACCAATTTTCCGATATATTTCAAAGGAGTCCCTTTCTCCTCCTCATACCAATGCTGCTTCAGCGCAATCTGTATCAGTTCCTCTTCCGTCACCTCTTTCCCTCGCTTTTGTAATACAGCAAGTTCAGAACGAATCACACACAGATTCCGACAAGACGATGCAGCAAAAAACACCGGAATATCGAGACTATTGCAAGCCACCTCGAAAGCCTCTCTCTCTTGTCCGTCATGCTGCAGGACCTGCCATATTTTCAGATTCTCCTCAGGAGTAGTATTCCCATCCAGATAAGCAGCCAAAAGCTCATCCGATAAAGAGTCCAGACGATCAAACATAATGTTCCTCCTCTCTTATTACTGCTATTAACTGTTTTACAGCCCGATGCCGGATGTTATACAAATTTTCCACAGTTACATTCATTTCCCGGGCTAACACTTTCGGGTCGAGGTCCTTTAACTCCAAATCGACCAACACCTGACGATATCGTTCATTATTCATTTTACGAATAGCATTCCAGACGTCCATCTTACTGATCAGTTCCGGTAAAAAATCAAAAACTTTCTCTTCTTCTTTTATTGGAGCCGATTGATTCCGATAATCCATCAGTACCCCTTTTCTTTTTTGAAAAAAACGTACAGCAACAACCGTCAACCAGGTCGTCAGTTTACTCCGGAAATCGAACTGCCGAAGTTTATACCAATTATCCGATTGCAAATAAAGATACAACTCGTTGATCAGCTCGTTTTTATCGAGTTGACAAGGACAAAACCGATGCAGTATATAATTGAACATCGGCGTACATTTATCAAAAAACAAATAACGGACAATCTCTTCATCACCGATAAGTAACCGATCGACTAATTCCCTATCACTAATCAGTGCGTAATCTTTTTCCTCCATATCCCATTAATCACCATAAAAAATACTCCTTATAGCACAATTTGTTTTAGTATTGCAAATATAAACATTCGTTCATTTTTCCAAAATTTTAATTTTGTAAATATCTGATTTTTCTTCTCCCGAAGCGATGATTTTTTTCTAACAAATATTTGTTTCACCGAAAATAAGCATTAAATTTGCAACCTGAAAATTTTCCTCAGGGGTACAATAAGCGGTTCATAACCCACCCCATGGTATTAACATTAAAACAACAAAACAAATGTACGCTATTGTTGAAATTGCAGGACAGCAATTTAAAGTAGAAAAAGACCGTAAGGTTTATGTTCACAGACTGGCAGCCGAAGAAGGCGCTCAGATAGAATTCGACAGTGTTCTTTTAGTGGACAATGACGGTCAGGTTAAGATCGGTACACCGAAAGTAGAAGGCGCAAAAGTTACCGCAAAAGTATTGAGCCACCTGAAAGGGGATAAAGTGATCATCTTCAAAAAGAAAAGAAGAAAAACTTTCGAAAGAAAGAACGGTCACCGTCAATATCTGACTCAGATTCAAATCGAATCTATCAACGCTTAAGCTCTGTAGAGTGATTTTATTATTTTGTAACTTCTAAATTATTAATACGATATGGCACATAAGAAAGGAGTCGGTAGTTCAAAGAACGGCCGTGAATCAGAAAGCAAACGATTAGGAGTAAAAATCTGGGGTGGACAATTTGCTAAAGCAGGAAATATCCTGGTTCGCCAAAGAGGTACTGTACATAATCCGGGTGAAAACGTAGGTATCGGTAAAGATCATACTTTATTCGCTCTGATCGACGGAACAGTTGTTTTCAGAAAGAAAAGAAACAACAAATCGTTCGTTTCAGTGGAAGCTGCTGCAGAATAAACTGAAAAGATATGAAATATTAAACTCCTGTATTCTGCCCGGATACAGGAGTTTTTTTTATAATTTTACCCTTCGAAAATAAGGAATGAGTAACGATAGAAGGTGGAACGATTAACAGTCAGCTTACCCTTGAATACATTGTCCGTCTGAAATCGTAAATCTAAAATATTCAAATTATGTTGAATCTGAAATTTATCCAGGAAAATAAAGAAACCGTCATAGAGCGCCTGGCTGTAAAAAATTTTGATGCCCGTGAATCCGTTGAAAAAATCATCGCTCTCGACAACCAGCGAAAATCCTTACAACAGGAGGCAGAAGCCAAACAGGCTCAAATGAATATCATCGCCAAAGAAATCGGTAAACTGATGCAATCGGGACAAAAAGAAGCCGCAGAAAAAGCCCGCCAGGAAACGGCCGATCTGAAATCAGCTATTGCGGGATTGAATAGCCGGCGCACCGAAGTCAGCAACGAATTAACCGACATTTTGCTCCGCCTGCCCAATATGCCCCATGCCTCTGTGGCTAAAGGAAAGTCTGAAGCAGACAATGAGATCGTTAAAATTGTCGACAACATACCCCAAAAGCATGAAAACGATCTGCCCCATTGGGAACTTGCCAGGAAATATGATTTGATCGATTTCGAAACCGGTGTAAAAATCACCGGTGCCGGTTTTCCCCTGTATAAAGGCCTGGGAGCACGACTGCAACGGGCATTGATCAATTTCTTCCTGGATGAAAATATCAAAGCCGGTTATCAAGAGGTACAACCACCCCTGATGGTGAATGCCGACTCTGGCTACGGAACCGGACAGTTACCGGACAAAGACGGTCAGATGTACTATGTCAACGAAGACAATCTCTATCTGATCCCGACTGCCGAAGTTCCGGTAACCAACATTTACCGCGACGTCATTCTGGACGGAGACCAGCTACCGGTAAAAAATACCGCTTATTCCGCTTGTTTCCGCCGGGAAGCCGGTTCTTACGGCAAAGATGTAAGAGGATTGAACCGGTTACATCAATTCGATAAAGTTGAAATTGTCCAGATCACCCGTCCCGAAGTATCCTACGAGGCCCTGGAAGGTATGGTGAAACATGTGGAGAGCCTGCTGATCAAGCTAGGCCTTCCCTATCGCATCGTTCGCTTATGTGGTGGAGATATCAGTTTCACCTCTGCCCTGACTTTCGATTTTGAAGTCTATTCCAAAGCACAGGAAAAATGGTTGGAAGTCAGCTCTGTATCCAATTTCGAGGAATTCCAGGCCAACCGCTTGAAATTACGGTTCAAAGACAAGGGAGATAAGAAAACGACAACCTGCCATACGCTGAACGGAAGTTCACTGGCTCTTCCCCGGATTGTCGCTGCCTTATTGGAAAACTATCAATGCGAAGAAGGTATACGGCTACCGGAGGTGTTGCAGACGTTTATGGGGACAGAGATGATAAGGTAAAAAGTAAAGACTAAAAGTGATGGACTAAAAAAAGCCAGAGGCGATGGGTTAAAGGTTAAAAGGTATTAGATGCCGAAGGCAAAGAATGGGAGCTATCTTAGAAGTTAAAAATTTGACTTAGAAGATAGCTCCTTTACTTTTTAAAATAGGAAATAGCTGAGAAATCCGTATCTTTGTAAGCAAATGTATCGGGGTTTATGAAATTTATTGTCATTCTTTTTTTGCTATTCACTTCTATTTATACACTGGCCCAACAAAGTGATTCTCAATTGGCCTATACCTATTATCAAGCCAAAGAATACGATAAAGCTGCCGAAAAATTTTTGAAATTATACGAACGCACACACTCGGCAAATTTTCTGGATTATTATATTATCTGCCTGATTAATGGTAAAGAATACGACAAAGCCGAAGATACCCTGAAAAAATTACTGAAAACCGACGATAGCAATAAAGATTTTCTGATCGACCTGGGCTATATCTATCAACAACAAGGGAAAACCAATAAATCGGAGGAATGTTACGGGAAAGCAATCAAAAAAATTATTCCGCAAAATACAGCAATCATTAATCTGGCCAATAAATTTAAAAATATCCGGGAATATAGCTGGGCGATCAAGACTTATCAGCAAGGCCGGATACTTTTGAAAAAACCGGATGCCTTTCTGAAAGAATTAGGGGATTGCTATCTGATGGAAAGAGATTACGAACAGATGATGCCTCTCTTTGTCCGCACCCTGGAACTGAACCCGGGGAGTATCGACAATATTACCGCCCAGCTAAGTTTTGCCCGTTCGAACGACATTGTCAATAGTATAGACCCGGTGATCGAAAAAACACTGAAATCCTTATGCCAGAAGACGGATTATCTCCCGGTTTTTGATGAATTGGCTGTATGGTATAATCTACAAATCCGGAATTATCTCCTGGCACTTCAACATGCTGTATTATTAAATAACAAGTCTGAAAATAAACTGCATATTTTTTTGAATATAGCTCTCGATGCGATAAACAATAAAGCTTTCGACCAAGCCACCATAGCTTACCAAAAGATCCTCGGCAAAGGCAAGGAGAACAATCCGTTTTACCTTCCGGCCCGTAAAGGTATATTGACTTGTCGGTATGAACAACTCCGGCAAAGTCCTGCCGACCGTTCAGACTACCTGCAAATAGCCGGAGATTGTGAGAAATATATGCAGGAATTCGGTTATACTCCGACCAATATAGACATTCTCTCTTTATTGGCCGAGCTCTATGCCTATCGACTCCAACGACCGGATTCGGCCGATCGCTTGCTCGATAAAGCCATCCGGATGCCAAGGTTAAATTCCAACACTTTGAGTCAGCTGAAATCCCAAAGAGCCGATCTATTGACTTTTATGGACAATCCCTGGGAAGCGACTATCCTATATACCCAGCTTGAAAAGGCAAATCCGAACAATGACATCGGGTATGAGGCCAAACTGAAAAAGGCAATGTTAGCTTATTATGCAGGTGATCTCTTGTGGGCAAAAGCTCAGTTCGATGTATTGAAAGGAGCAACAAGTAAGCTGATCTCTAACGATGCTATCCAAATGTCCCATTTCATCCATATGAATTATGAGGCAGAAGGGGATAACCGGGATTTAGAAAAAATGGGACGCACAGAATATCTGCTTTATAAACAACAGTTTCAAGAAGTTCTCCCCCGATTGGACAGCCTGATCGGGCACTGTTCGCCGGGTATCTCCGATTACGCCACCCTGCAAAAAGCCCGGTCGCTCTGCGCATGTTTCCAGGATGAAGAGGCTGCCAAGTTACTAAGCGAATTAAAAGATCGTTCGGAACAAGTATATATCAAGGCCGAAGCTTTATTCCAACTTGCCGGTCTGAAGAGAAAACAAAAAGAACTGCAACAAGCGAAAGAATTGTATCGGTTACTCGTCACCGATTATTCGGGTAGTGTTTACAGTATTGAAGCAGCCAAACTCTACCGGGATCTGGAAGCCGGAGAACAAACAGAGGTAAATAACCTTTAAAACGAATTTTATGCGAATCATTTACAATACCAGTTTTATCATCGATGAAGACATCGAAACAGCATGGATCGGTTTTATCCGGAAGAACTATATTTCCGTACTTCAGACCAACCGCCTTTGTGAAGATATTATCTTCACCAAAGTATCGATCGATCAGCCCGAAGGTAAAACTTATTCCTTACAGTTGGTTTTCAATTCCGAAGAACAACAAAACCACTTTTTGGATGAATGGCTGCCGGATATAGAAAAAAAGATTATCCAAATTTTTTCTAATCGGTATTTATGCTTTAGTAGTATATTGACAGAAATCTAAAGTTATGGAAAAATTAATTATGGGAATCGACCCCGGTACCAACTTTATGGGATATGCGATCATCAAAGTATTCGGAAAAAACCAAAAACCGGAATTAGTAGTATCGGGAATTGTAGATATGATTAAAATTACAGACCCTTATATCAAACTTCAGCGGATATTCAGCCGTACCCTACAAGTGATCGATAGTTATCAACCGGATGAACTGGCGATAGAAGCTCAGTTTTATGGAAAGAACGTTCAATCCATGCTAAAACTCGGCCGGGCTCAAGGGGTTGCTATTGCAGCTGCTCTCCAAAGAGATATCCCCATTTTCGAATATGCTCCACGGAAGATTAAAATGAGTGTTACCGGTTCGGGAACCGCCTCAAAAGAACAAATCGCCCTTTTACTAGGTAAGTTTATGACTTTACACACCACCTCAGAAATGCTGGACGAAACAGATGCTATCGCTATCGCTTATTGTCATTATCTGCAAAGTTGTAATCCGCTGACTTCAGCAGGGCATACCTGTAAATCCTGGAACGATTTCATCAAGAAGAATCCGGATAAACTAGTCTGAGCAATCTTATTTTTCAGCTTTCCGGCATATTGATCTATCTCATAAGATACGAAAGGAAGACCAGCGAACTTTTACTTATCAATTACCTCCATATAATTAAACAGATAAAGTCATCAAAAAACGTAGGTTCATTTTTTTTCTTTCTATTCCGATTCCGGGTTTTATACCGTCAGACCGGCTCACCTCTATCGGATTATGGATAATTGGGTTACTTTACCGGAAAATCTTTTTTCGCTGAAATTTATGGTTTTCAGGTTCGGTTTAGCTTGCCAGGCAGTGATAACGTAAGTCGGAGGTGTTCGTGTTTGGGGACGCGGTCGCTTCTGTCGGTCATCTAGCTTTTTCTTTCACTGACCGGCGGAACTCCTCGCAGGCTCGTCAGACACCACCGGTCGGTCGTTCAGAAAAAGCAAGACGACACTCGCCAGAGCTCCAATGGTCCCCGAACACGAACACCGAAGACGAGTAAGTAACAGAATAATTCTACGTTTTCTCAGGAACAATGGAGAAAAGAAGAACAAACTTTAATTCTCTCCTTCTCCAATTCTCAGGTTGTAAGTATAAACACCACCGCCTAATACGCATTTACCATCTTTATTTTCCAGCATGATCAGGATACCTTTGCATGTGATTCGATATGCCTTTTTGGTATTCATTTTAAATAATCGGTAAAATCATGTCCTTAATAGACAGTTTAAAAAAAGATATTCACTATATAGAAAGCTTAAATAGTTGTATGAACTGTGGAGTTTGTACAGCTATTTGCCCTTCTGCCGAATTTTACAATTATGATCCCCGAATAATAGCCGACACAGTCCAACGCCAGGACGAAGAGAGTATCGAAGGGTTACTGAAATCCGATACGATTTGGTATTGCGGAGAATGTATGTCGTGCAAAACCCGTTGTCCACGCTGTAATACACCCGGCGGAATCATCATGGCACTACGCAGATTATCACAGGAAAAAGGATGGTTTACCGAATCTGAAAAAGGACGTCAGCAATTTGCCCTGAAAAGAATATTAGGAAATAACATTCTGAATTACGGCTATTGCGTCACTCCCGATATCGTGAAACCGGAAATGCATCCGGAACAAGGTCCTGTCTGGGAATGGATTTATGAACACCGCGACGAGGTATACGAACGAACACATTCGAATTACAAACAAACGGGAGCCGGCGCTTTAAGAAAAGTCGACGACGACTCGCTCAACGAACTGAAACAAATCTTCGAAGTAACCGGAGGATCGGAATTCATGGAGAATATCGAAACCTATTCCCTCCAAAAAGCCGAGGAAGAAGGGATGGACCCGGAAAGTTATTTTCTGCATACTTATACGGATAACAATGGGAGACATGGGGGGAGGTAAAAAGCGAAAGGCCAGAAGCTAGAGGCTAGAAAGAAAGAAGGGGAAAAAAGAGAGAAAAGGAGAAATACAGAAAGAGGAAAAAGAAATGAATCTGGAAGGTAAACAACAAATATGGAATGATTATCAGAAAGAGATTGCTGATGATCGGTATTATTATGCGAGAAGTTGTATTCGTCAGACCTTTTTTCCAGGGTCCGAATGGGCTTATCTGGATATACTGAATAATAAATTGGGAAAAACTGTTCTCGACGATCCGCGACACACGACTTGCACAGGTATCGGTTATCATTCCGATGTCGTACCGATCGAGACTATCATGACCGTCGTCGCCCGTCATTTTGCTTTGATGACTGAAGCCGGATTCGAAAATATGACTCCCTCCTGCATTACTTCTTTCGGTATTTATACAGAAATCCTGCATACCTGGGAGACTCATCCTGAATGGGAAGAAAAGACCCGGGAATTTTTATGGAAAGCAACGAAACGGGAATTCCAAAAGCCGAAGAACCTGGCACATACTTCCGATGTCATCTATAAATTCAGGAATGAAATTGCAGCTCAGAAAAAATATAGTCTGGTAGATGTACACACCGGACGTCCTCTGCAAGTAGTCGACCACATCGGTTGTCATTACGCTAAAATGTTTCCCAGCAAAGGCATCGGGGGGGCAGAATTTCCTGCTGTATTGTCGGGAATGGTCTCCGCTTGGGGAGGCCAACCGGTCGACTACCCCGAAAGACGACACTGTTGCGGATTCGGTTTCCGGAATTACCTGGTATTAGCCAACCGGGGATTCTCTGTCGCAAATTCGAAAAAGAAATTCGAATCCATGCAACCCTATGAACCGGACTTTATTATTACCAATTGCCCGGGTTGTGCCATGTTTCTGGACAAGTGGCAATACACCATCAGTGAAATGGAGGGTACCACTTACGGTCCGGATGGTTACGGTATCCCTGTTCTGACCTATGAAGAAGTGGCGGCTTTGGTTTTAGGATACGATCCCTGGGAGATCGGCCTGCAAATGCACCAGGTCAGCGTCGAGCCTCTATTGGATAAAATGGGTATCCGATATGATCCGGAGGCTAAATATAAAAATATCCGGGGTGAGGATATGGGACATCCCCAGTGTCCCACTTATCTCAAAGTCTGATCTGCCCCACCCCATTGTAAACAACCGAATATAGAATGAAAAACAAATAATATGTGTGTTATCATCATAGGTGCAGGACCCGCAGGATGTGAGGCAGCCTACCGGCTGGCTCAGGCAGGTGAAACGGTAGAATTGATCGAAAAAGAAAGCGAAACCGGAGGAAATCTGAATAACTGGTATCAACTCTTCCCCGACCGGAAACAAGCCCGTGATCTGAATCAAAGTCTCCGCCAAAATATACAACACCCTGATATTCATCTCCATTTGGGAAATTATCCGGTCAAAATTTCACGGACAGAAAATAATAAATTCACCCTGGAACTGAACGACGGAGCCTTATTAAAAGGAGATGCCTTATTGGTAACCAGTGGTTTCCGCCTATTTAACGCCCGCCGGAAAGAAGAATATGGGTATGGCATCTACGAAAATGTGATCACTTCCGTAGAACTGGAAAATTTCTTCATCAATCATCACATAGCCACCTCTACCGGTCAGGTCCCCAAACGAATCGGATTGATTCATTGTGTAGGCTCAAGAGACGAAAAGATTTGTAATTACCACTGTTCCAAACTCTGTTGCATAACAGCAGTCAAACAAGCCATCGAACTTCGTGAGATGTTGCCGGAAACCGAAATACTATGTTTTTATATGGATATGCGCATGTTCGGTCCGGGATATGAAGAGCTCTACCGGGAAGCTCAGGAAAAATACAACATCAAATTTGTACGGGGACGTTTGTCGGAAGCTTCTGAAAACAGAGAGAAACAATTGCTTATTAAAGTCGAAGATACACTGGTGGGTAAACCTTTGAAGATGACTCTCGATCTGATGGTGCTAATGGTAGGTATGGAACCTTCCGAAGGCAGTACGCAGCTCGCTTCGATGCTCGGCCTCGACATAGCTCCCAATGGCTTTATCCGGGTCGGAGACCCCCACACGGGAACCAACCGAACCAACCGGCCAGGCATTTTTATTGCCGGATGCAGCTCCTCTCCCATGAACCTGACCGACACACTCACCGATGCACGTTCTGCAGCGATCACTATCGGAGAATATCTGAAAAATAACGAAAACAAGCATTAATCTTCGAAGCTGAATTTCTATGAACTTTTGGGGTTTTTCAATATCTGAAGCGCGGGTCATCGATTATGATAAAAATGATAAAAGTCTGGTAACGGCTATGACGACCGAAGTTCCCAGTAGCAAGCTCTGTATCGGATGCGGAGGCTGTTCGGCCACTTGTACCGCCGGCAATCTGACCGAATTCAATATCCGTAAACTGCAAATGCTGGTGAAACGAGGTGAGACCAAAGAAGTCGGTGAGCACCTCCAAAAATGTATGTTGTGTGGAAAATGTCTGCTGGTTTGTCCCCGGGGAGTAGATACCCGGCGCATGATCCTAAGCATGCTCAAATATATAAACAGCCTTTAGCTCTTTACCTTTTACTTTTTTAACTATGTATTACGATCCTTTTGTACTTCCTTTCACTATCGGTCTGAATATCCTCCTGATCTATCTGGTCATCAAATATGCCCGTTGGATTCGTACCTTCTCTCCCGAAGACAAACGAACGATCCGGCGAAATTTTTTCAGTCTGAAAACCCTGAAAGCCGGTAAAGAAGTATTCCTGGAAAGTCTTGTACATCATAAAATCTTCCGCACCAATCCTTTTCTGGGATATATGCACATGTGTTTCGGATTAGGGTGGTTTTTGCTGATTGTTGTAGGTAAAATCGAGTCGTTGGTGTACCATACCAGTATTTTCAATCCACCTTATTTTGCCATATTTTTCCGTTATTTTCATCCGGCACAGGAAACATTTCCCTATAGCAGCACTTTTGCTTTCCTGATGGATCTGATCTTGTTGATGATCCTCTCCGGATTGACTCTGGCTTTTCTGAAACGAATGTATTCCAAAGCACTTGGTTTAAAAAAAACAACCAATCATCGTCCTTTCGACTTACTCATCCTCACGGTATTGTGGTTAATATTTCCTCTTCGCTTTCTGGCAGAGAGTTTCACCAGTGGAGTACGCGGAGGAGGCAGTTTCCTGACTCATTCGGCAGGTAATCTCTTCGACACTTTCCTACCGATCGAATCGCTCGCTTATCCGGCCTGGTGGGCTTATTCTTCGGCTTTAGGGCTTTTTTTCCTGCTTCTTCCCTTTTCCCGGTATATGCATATCCCGACAGAAATCGTTTATATTTTTCTGAAAAACTGGGGAATCAAACAAGGACGCAAATTTACTGCAATCAGCCAATTTCAGTTATATTCCTGTTCACGCTGTGGAATTTGCATCGATCAATGCCAACTGGGCTCTGTTTTGAATATGAAAGACACTCAACCGGTGTACTACCTGAAAAAAATTCGCCATCACAAAGCCTATGCCGCACAGACCGACAATTGTCTGATGTGCGGACGGTGTGAATCCGCTTGTCCGGTCGATTTGAAATTGAATGCCTTAAGACTTAGCCAACGTTCAGACTATACCCGGATAACCAAATCCAGTTATGAATATGTTCCAGGGACCGCCTTCCAATCAGCTAAAATAGCCTATTTTGCCGGTTGCATGGGGCATTTGACTCCAGGAGTGATCCGTTCCATGCAAACCATTTTTACCAAGGCCCATGCCGACTATACTTTCATTGACGAAAAGGAAGGAGTATGTTGCGGAAGGCCAGCCTTGTTATCTGGAAATCACAATGCCGCTTCAGCCATTATGGAAAAAAACAAAGCTATCCTAAAAAATTCCGGTGCTGAAATACTGGTAACCTCCTGTCCCATCTGTTATAAAACTTTTAAGGAAGACTATAACCTTTCCATCAAAGTCATGCACCACACCGAATACCTGCAGTCGCTCATACGACACAATCAGTTGAAAATCCATCCAAGCGAACAAAAAACCGTATTCCACAATCCCTGTGAATTAGGACGCGGAACAGATGTATATGCTGCACCTGATGAAGTATTAAAAGCCGTGAGTCATAAACTGGCAACTGCCTACGATGGAAAAAAATCACTCTGTTGCGGAGGTTCCCTGGCTAATATTCATATCACTGCCCAGCAACGCACCCAACTCAGCCAAAATGCCATCGACCGTTATCTGACTTACCGACCCGACCTGATCGTGACAGCTTGTCCGTTATGTAAAAAAACTTTCGCTAAAACCGAGAAACCCGTGCCCGTAAAAGATATTGCCGAAGTAGTTGCAGAAAGTCTGGGATAACTGAGGGAACAAAATCCAAATAATTATACAGCCCTGGCCGAAAAAGGTCAGGGCTGTGTGCATAACTACCGGAACAGGCCGGTTTGGTTTGGAAATATTCCCGTTGTTTTAAGAGTTTGCCTCCAATAGTTTGCGGAGATTTTCCGCACAACCGGGAACAGAGGGTTTCATGTATGATATTTCCACTATTTTTCCGTTTTTGTCGATAAGCATGAAACGGGGGATAAATTCAATAGCATATTTTTTATAGAAATAGGAATCCGTACCGCCTTCCACGATAAATTGTTTCCAGGCAGACTGGTCTTTCGCAACCATTTTTTCCCATCCTTTCGCTTTCGTATCTACGGATATGCTGATGAACTCTATCCTGTCGTCATTCATAAACTGTTTGTGAAGGGTTGCCACGTGAGGTATTTCCGCCTTACAGGGGGCACACCAGGTAGCCCAAACGTCGATATAGACCATTTTGCCCCGGAAATCGGAGAGGCGGACCTTGTGGCCTGCCGTATCCACCATTTCGAAGTCGGGCGCTTCTATCCCGTTTCGAATTTTAAAATAGTTCAATACCACATTCAACCTGTCGCGATTGGCGGCAATCAATACAGGATCCGTGCATACAGAGGCGTATTTATCGAAAAGGACTTGTAATTCAGGGCTTTTTTCCCCCGACAATTTCCATTTCATATATGACGACAAGTGTTCGTTGCGAATCTGCTCATCTTTAATCAATTTAACCGCCACATCGAAATAACACATAGAGCGCTCTTTGGCATCCGTTATGTTCTGTTTATCAAGGTTCCAATTGATGACCTGCGACACGACATTGTAATCAGCATGTTTTCGGTCGCTCAGGTCGATACCGTCCATAAAGGCAGCAAAGTCCTTATCCTCTTTCAATTTGTCCGGAGCCGAACGATAACAAGTGTTATAGTATTCAAATCCGGTGTAAAACGGAAAGACACTTTTCAGGCTCTCTCCCCGGGCTTTCAGTTCTTTATCCGATACTTTTTCCAATTTGTCAGCAAGCGGATCGAGAGCAGCGAGAATCCTCTCCTGAAATTCTTTAAAAGGGAGGTGTTTTCCTGTAAGTAATTTATTCTGCAATTGTTGGAGCTGTTGCTAAATGAACTGATAATCATTCTCAGCCGCGTAATCTCCCTTGAAGACAGCTTTCCAATTTTCGGCATCCCGGATGTCGAGGTTTATTTCCAATTGACTGCCAGGGCGCATAAAAAGCAGCAATTGTTGTTGCCCCACAGTCAGGGCATCCGCCACACATTCTGCACTTTCATAGGTGAAATTACCGTTTTTAGCAACCGCTACAGTGTCGGTCTGTCTTTGTTTTCCTTTATAATAGGATACAGTGATTTTTTCACCGATATAACCTTTTATTTTTCCTTTGATAGCGTTTTGAGCCGATGCTAAAGCAACAGCTCCACCAAGTAACAGAAAAAGCAATATGTATTTTTTCATGGCATACTTATTTTAGACATTCGATGATTTTGTTTTCAAGCTCCTGGCCCCGGAGGTCTTTGGCTATGATCTTGCCGGAAGGATCAATCAATACGGTATGGGGAATCGGTCCTATGACGTATTTCTTCACCGCTTCCCGGGAAGCGTCACGCAGTTGTATCCAATTCATCCCCAAGTCACCGACTTTTTGCTGCCAGGCTTTTTTGTCCTCATCGATAGAGATACCGACAATTTCCAGGCCTTTTGCCCGATAGTCGCGATACAGTTTTTTAAGGGAAGGCATTTCTTCACAACAGGGTTTACACCAGGATGCCCAAAAGTCAAGCAATACGTATTCTTTACCTTTCACACAGTCGGAGAGGCGGATTTGTTTCCCTTGCAAGTCCTCGCCAGTGAAATCCGGGAAAGGTTGTCCGATGGCCGCAGCCTTAAAGATGTTGACACGCTCGACGATCTGTTGCATTAAGGGGAGACGGAGGGTTTCGGCATTGGCTCTTTCGACCACATCCACCAAAAGTCGATCAGGCAATCCCATGATTTCCATCAACAGACTCTGTCCTGCCGGATTATTGACATTTTCCTTGACAAATTCAAGGGAAAGCAAGCGCATTTCCCGTAGGTAAGCCCGATTCTGTTTGTCCAAGGAGTCCAAAGCCGCCCTTTCCTGTTCAGTATCACCGCGGAGGAGTCCCATCTGGCGGTTGTTTGCCTGCATTTTATTCATGGGAACATACCAACGCGTCAGGTGCTGTTGCAACAGGTCGTTGTTGGGGGTTCCGGCAATGGTTACGGTATTATCGGCCTGGAGTGCGATATGTATTTGTCCATCCTCCAAGATGAATTGGGCACCCCATGCCGGCTTTCCGTTTTCCATGATGCTCAACATAGCCGTCTGGGGAAGCACAGAGGATAGTTCCATCCGGAACTTACCACCACAAACGAGTGCCGAATCCAATATACGGGGTTTCATCGTTTCATTGTCCAACACTTGTAAATAAAGCTGTTTCCCTTCCTGTTCCGACAGCATGCCTGTTCCATTGATCACGCAAGCGGAATGCTGGCAGGCCAAACAAAACAGTGCCAGCAATATATTCAATCCTATGATTTTCATGTGTTTATTCTTTAGTATACATTTTGTTTAATGACGCCATCCGATATTTCTATCTCGTTTTCACTGATAGGCAGGGCATATTTTCTCGAATTTTTCTCCAAGGTATAAGTAATCGGCTCTTCTTTGTCGAAAATAGTCGTGGCATTGATTTTATAGAATTTGCGTGTAACAATTTCCACATCATCATACGTTTCCTCGTTGTTATTCAAACGACGCATGTCGAACCAACGCTGAGAGAAAGGCATTTCACGTCTTCTTTCCTGCAAGATTTTCGTTACTGCTTCTTTGACATTACCGGCTTTCAATTCCACCCAATCGCCGGGCACCATACGTTTCGCCCGTAAGGCATTTACCGTTTCCATGGCCCGGCTGTACTCGCCGAGACGTGCCTGGCATTCTGCCTTAATCAGATACATTTCCGCCGTAGTCGGTCCGCTGAGGACGTGACTCATGGAAAAGAACACGTAAGCCGGATAAGAATAAGAAGACCAAAACATGACCTCTGCAGCATCTTCTACAAAATGATAACGATAACGCAGGTCATGTTCTTTGTCCTCGTAAGCATCCAAAAGGCTTTGGGAAGGGAAATAAGTCATTACCGCATTCCCACTGGTCAAATACCTCATATAGAGCGATTCTTTCCAAGCGATACGTTTGGTATAAGTCTGCACATCCCAATCGAATGTTGAGGGCAAGTATACCCCTTGTTCAAAGACATCCTTGTTCATTTCAGAGTTGTAATCAACCAATACATCATATTCTTTCAATACATTTTCGGCATATTTTAAAGCCTGCTCATATCGGTTACGATTCAAGTAATAACGGGCCGCAAAACCGTTTATTGCTGCCGTATTGGCACGCCAGTGTTTGTTTTGTCCGTTCTGTACCAAAGCAGTAGAGCATTTCAAGGCTTCCTGCAAATCCGATTCGATGAAACGGTAAGTCTCCTCGATGGTGGCACGGGCGGCTGCTTCTTCAAAGCTGGTGGACTTTTTCAAAGGCACTCCCGGCTCAGAAGCATTGGCTGCCGTATAAGGTAAAGCGTATGTATTCACCAAATTCCAATGGCTGTACGCCCGGATGAAATGAGCTTCCGCTTTCAGGCGCGCTTTGTCTTCGCCCGTCCCTTCTATATTATCCAAGGATTGCAATACCACATTGGCACGAAATATCTTACTGTATTCACCCGATTTGTAGCCGTCACCACCCCAGAAAGGGTCGTTTTTCTTAGCCAGATTTTCATAGTCTCCAAGGTAGGTTTGCAGGATAGCATCCGGTCCGGGGAAGAACATCGGTTGTCCCTGATACAACTCGACCGGGAATTCCCAATCGTCGTGACCACAGAAAGCCGCCCGGTTGGGTTCTTCGCAAAAATCGGTATAATTGGCAAGCAGGGCATCCAATTGTTCGGTATGTGTAATAGGCAGACGGGTGCTTTTGGATGGCTGTTCATCCAAAAAGTCATTACATGCCCAGAAAGAAACGGTGAGCAATACCGCTCCTATGATTTGATTCAATTGTACAGTCACTCTTTTCATAACGTTTCGTTTAAAAATCTAATTTGAATCAAAAAGTATATTGGGGCTGCAAACGCATGGTTCCCAGAGGCGTTTCAGGATCTTCATCGTATTTATTATTGGTGATGACAAAGAGATTGTTTGCCTGAGCATAAACCTTCAATCCTTTCAATCCGACTTTGGCAAGTGCTTTCTCCGGCACGTTGTAGCTTAAGTTGACCTCCTGCAAACGGACATGATTGGCTTTATCCGTCAAGTAATTCAGGTTAGGATAATAAGTAAACCATGAACCATAGGAAGATTCTTCTTCATTTTGCGGCAAAGGCAACATTTTCATCGGATCACAATTCAATACTTCCGCATACCTGGCATTGGGCAGGGGTTTTGAATCCGCCGCCGGATAGTTGAAAGAATGATGGCGGAAAACATGACCGAATTTGCCGGTAATGATGAACGAAAAGTCGAAATCGCCTACTTTGAAATAGTTGGAAAAACCCATCGTATAGGGAGCTACTTTCGTCCCCATATCCAACATATAATCCAAAGGCTCTCCGGCTGGCCAACCGTCTGAAAAAGCATAAAAAGCGTCTGCATTTTCACCTTGTATCACAGGCTGCCAATCAGGCGTTTCCTCCGTACCCATATTGCGGAGGCCCGCATATTTGTATGCCGAAGTTACGAAAAGAGTGTAATTTATTGGAAATGAGCGTAGGTTAATTAC